>JGI24158J21664_10014209_pt1 | contig 10471 bp, 3 predicted proteins | sample Ectturendosymbi3_FD_21664 | JGI IMG/M metagenome (IMG submission 21664)
AAAACTATCCCAGTTGTGGTTGCAAAGCGCTGACAGACAAATGCTTTTTTGATTATAGATCGCTTTCAAAGTGCACTGACGCGAAGATTCGCTCTTTACTTCTTGGTGAGACAACCATGAGGCAGTCAGTACTTCCGCTTCTTACGGGACTGCAATTGACAATTCTTAAAGATGTCGCATTAGAAATTACTGTTCCCCACAGTGTCTTTAAATATGTGTTTCACAAAACCATACACACATCTGGTCTCAACTACTAGTCTTGACCTTTTTCGATGTTTCAATTCTTGAAAATCATCGAAGTCCAATCAAGGTTAATTTATACACCCACGTTTATCAAACTACAGCAAACGCTTTGGCTTAGAATTGCGCGTTGTTATCTTACATATTGTTCGATGGTTTCTTTCAATTCCCGTCGCAATTTTTCTTGGCAATCTTTGTACACAGCCAGATTGTAAGACAGAAACAACAATGCACTTGAGGTAGTTTCGTATCCGCCCAATAGCATGAGAATACTGTTTCCAATAAGCTCAAGCCTGGATATACCTGCACGAAATAAAACGTTTCTGATTGTTTTTTTTAGTAATAAGATTATTGTTCACTTGCAGGTTTCCCGAAAAACATTTTCGTGTATTTTCATACGGCAAATTTGGAGTTTTCAAATTTGTATTTAGTTAATTACCACCTGAACACATCAGAAATGTTGGGGACTTCAGGAGACGAAAAGCGAAAAGGGCTTCGGGAACCGAAGTACAACCCTCTAGGTTAACGCAAACATCCAAAGCATTACCCTGGATGTAAAACCCTTAGAAAATATCAATAGAATCATCCGGACCACTTGATTAATCGCGAATCTGCAGCTGCGAGCAATCGTTTTTGAAGACAAGAATTTTATACGAAAAATAGTCTCTTGAACAAAGTTTTCCGAAATTGTTTATCACCACAGATTTTTACGAATTTCAGCAATGTCTTCTGCTGAACTATTGTGTTTACGTTTCAAAATCTTGAGTGTTTTTTGCGACATCTTTGCTCCAACAGCAGGAGCTTATTTGTCGGAAAAGAAACAACGACAACCTTCCGTGTCTCCTCAGTATTTAATTTTTTTGAAATGGACGACACGCATGTTTTATCTATTTCTGTGTGATCAATCATAAAAGATACACTAACTTTTTTGCTATTCAAACGTACCATCGAAAGTAATCAAATTCTCCGGAAGTTACATCCTTGACACGACTTGTCTTGATTGTTTTAACGACACAACGTTTTTATTTAATTCATTTCGAAAATACTTTGAATCAATTATGTGCATGCGATCATGCTGGGCGTCGGAAGTGGGGGAGGGGGGTCAAAAGTCCCCACTGTATTTTAAAAATCTTAGCAACAAAAGGTGATTTTCTTAGTTTCGAGTTGTATACCAAATTTCACCACTTTTTCTGCCCCTCCCTAGAAAATGTTTGGAAAAATCCTCCAGTGGCCCCCTGGAAAAATTCCTTCCGACGCCCATGCATGCGATTCTTTTCATTCCAGCCACTTCGAATCAATTACGTGTACGCGATTCTTTTGATTCTAGCTTTGGCACCTTTGCGCTTGCACATTCAGAACCCCCTTACCTTTTGTATCATTTGTAATGGTCGTTTCGTCAATCTCTACCTCCAACATGCCTTTCAGCAAATCAACTTTCTAAGAAAAGAACAACTACATTATTAAACTGTCCACATGTGGTTTCAAAAGTCCAGACTTATTTTATTTGCTGTCTTTATGTTAAGCAGCTTTGCTTTCTTTCTCTTAGTTTTTGAATCGGGTTAACAAACTAATGTGCAATGACAAAGCCAACGACAATTCAAAATTTCATTGGCACATTTACAAGGAAGGTAACATCTAACGTTCCATTAATTTCTTATAAAAATCCATGGTAAATAACAAGAGCTGTCAGGCTACTTCAAACCTATGACAAGATAAAGAAAAGAAAAAAACATTGACCTTACGCAAGCGGAAAAATTAGAAATCACTAAGCAGCAATGTAGCAGGATTCATGCCGTTCCACTGCATTGCACGTCAGCAGTGTAGCATTGTTTGTGGCTATAATTGAAGCTATTGATCTGCTCAAACTGAGGAATGTTGGTCTTGCAAATAGTTGGAGGATCTGTGTGGACTTGACTCAACTTAAGGTATTTTCAATGGTGTATGACAGTAGTTCTCAAGCGTTTTTCGTTGCGACGCTTTCGGAAACGACGCAGCAGCAGTAAGATCTTAATAAAAACGCATATAACCAAAGTTTTATATACTTGATGAAAGCACGATGTAAACGACCCTGATGATTTGTTTGATTTGTACTTTTGTTAAAATAAAAGTAAAGCACTGAGAACTTCCAGACACGTCCGTTATAATTTCCTTCTCTAACGATAGCTTTTTAATGAACGCCACAATTTTATCTGATACGTCAAGCATATTTTTACCGGCCTTTGCATCGACATATTAAGTTTATTCAATTTAGCAAAGATGTCACACAAGTAAGCCAAAAAATCCGTTCTAAGCTAAGCAATTAGCGATTTGATTACTTTTATAACTGACTATTGTTGTATAGCCTTTATTTGTTTGTCTGACGCAAAGTAAACTAAAATTGAGCAATGCGTTTATTAGCAAACATGTTTTTACTCGACAATAATTGTAGTTGCGTGTTCATTAGATAGCAAATAGGCTATCTACTTTTAGCATGATCGTACTTAAACAATGTTCTTTGGTAAAGTTATACAACTGCACTGAATTTTACTATTATTGGTTCAATGAATAAAACTGCACTGCATAGATTCCATTTTGTGCGACGCCTTTGGAAAATTAAGACGATGCGCCAGGGCATCGCGATGCACAAGTTGAGAACCATGGGTGTAGGAAACATTACGTTGAGTTTTGACTGGGTTGATTAAAAGAACGAATATATTATTACGATGTTTTCAAGCAACAGTTCCAATCAGAAGTTTTCATTGTCTTCGACTCGATTGTATCGTAATGCAGTCCCTAGTGTCTAGTGAATCACTTTGGAGAAATAACTTTATTATCAATTACATGTAAAACAAAAAAGTGTGATAGCATCAACTGTTAAAAATTACTTTTAATTATTTTCGTTCAGACCAACACATACCAGACCACGTATCATTTGAACGATGTATTTCGTTTATTTGGCACCTAAAAGATGGAACTGATCTTGCAGGGCTTGCCATTATAACGGCTTCACTTCAGGTTAATATTCTCACCGCTTTCTTCCCAAGATCAACTTTGTGTTTGATCATTGCTTCAGTCAACGACCCGAAGTAGTTGGTGATATCGCGCGGAATCGCGCTGAAGTTGAAGAACTCTCCAATTTTTTCCGTTGGAGGAAAAATTACTGTAACGACATCACAAAAGACGTCTGGTTAACGACCGGCAACGGAAAAAATGGCGAGTTGCTGGGGAAGAGAATGCGCACTAGTTGAAGAATGCTCACAACCGTAAGAGTTACAAGAGCAAGAACAAAATGGGCAATTCACTGGTATCGTGTGCGTGTATCATCCCCGTTGGCACGGGAGGGGAGCGGCTTTGGTGGGCTTAACCGCTCCAAGCCTCCCCAAATGTAAACGTGAAACACTATGAATAAGTGGAGTTTTTGTTAATTTTTACAAAGTCAAGCCCTGCGCAAAAACGCAAAGCCCCCACGCAGAACCGCAAAGCTCCTATTCAAAACTTTCTGGCAACGGTTCTGGGGTTTATACTGGTTCGGGGAAAATGCTTTGAACATTTGTAGTCGCAGCACATTTACGTACTGCAACAGCATAAACAAAGGAAAAGCCGACGACTTCAAATCTTATTTGCAACGCACGCGGGATATGCTTATATGCGACAGTGAAAAAAGGCAATTCGTAAGGCAGTGAAAAAAGGAAAAGATGTCATCTGTTTTTCAAAACGCATTAAAATGAGGACATTTTGTAAAGGCAAGGACATGTATGCGCAGTACGTCAGCACTACCGGCCAAGTCGCTATTTACCACACGAAAGTGTCAAAAAACAGCCCTACGCAGTAACGAATTATAGGGGTTGCCAACCTTGGGTACATGTACCCTTAGGGCTACATTTGCCCATCTGAAGNGGTAAAATTAAGGTAAGCAATGGAAGTGAAAAATAAATTTATAAAATATTTCCACATATTTATACATATATCAGTGAGCATTATTTTCAAAAATTATAATATGGTTGTTGTCAAATATAATTATGATTAGGCCTGATAAAACATTTGTGAAAAAATGGATCATATTCTATTAGAACGTTTAGAAAATTTTTTATTAAAAATTCAGTGTATTTTTGTTATTCTACTTAGAACCTTTCTTTCATAAGAAATTTGAAGGCGCATACTCATCTGTCGAAATACCAAAGGGCAGTGTTCCCTCTAAGCTGTGCGCGTGTGTGCGCGCACGCACAAATTTACTGCACACAGGCACATTATGATGTATCAATGTTCTCGGTTGGCAGGTTTTAGTCATTTCTAAAAAAAGACTACAAAAAATTAGAGGGAACATTGCTAAAGGGGTACTTGGTCAGAGAAAGGTTGGAAACACCTGACCTAAGCGGACGCACCGTGTAAGAAATTAAAAAAAGAATTTAACAATTTTACAGGTATATTATTGAAAAGTGGTGGCCTTGGTGGGTATATCATACGGTCGAACGTATGCTCCGCGATTCAATTTTAGGCTTGTTTAGGTGATTGATCCTTTTATTTCGGTGGCGATGAGTGTGAACTTATAGAATTACATCTTGTATGGTAGGGCAACTTCTAATTGCTGTGAATGGTTGTAGGTCGCTGCTGGAACCACGATTAAAGCTGTGAGTGCTAATAAATCCTGGTCAAGAAATAAACATCTCTAGTACCCTTGCTGAGACTTTTCATTGCAGGAGACATTCATCATAACGCGTTAACCTGCTTTAATGCACTACTTAAACCAAAGTTAGTATTTATGAAAAAAGTTACAGAAAAACTTATCTTTACTATCCGCCATCTAACGTGTGCGCGTTTTTGTCACTCATTAGTGACTCATCAATATCATTGGTAAACAGTAAAACCTACAAGGGAGACCTGAATCTTACGCTAGCAGTTGAGTTGGTTAATGTCGTTATGGGACGGAAGTGTGAATCTTTTATGACGTATTTGAATCTATTTGGTGCAACAAATGACACTTGTATTTACGGTCATAGGAGAACTCTTATGTTCTACATCTTGGGTTTGGCAAGTATCACAAAGCATTTAGTAATTATTCTGCCCTATAAAATATCTAAAGCTTTTCGGAAAATTTCTACGCAATTTTACGCCCAAAACCTGATGATAAAAACTTATACCAGAGCTTAGCTGCATTTGGGCAATAGTATTGATCTGAGAAATATTTTAAGTGCGTAGATATTTGACCCTAAGCTCTATGTAGGCTGTGCTGCCAGCGCGTAGCCCATTGAAGAAGAAAATTTGCTTCTTTCTCAAAGACAATATTCAAATAATTTCATTAGAGGGATTGACAAATAATAGTTATTTTTACTGAACAAATTTGACGGCAATCTATTAACACTTTACGTCAGATACAACCATGATGACACAACGGTACAAGGCTCACGACTTCACTTATTTTGGCCATTCATCGCCATTTCACTAATTAACAAATTTCTTACAGAAAATTATGACAGGAATATTGCGAAGAGGTGACATTTGAAAAAGCTTTTTTGCCATCTGCAAAACTTTAGGTTCCTCGCCTTCTTCCTGTTAAAACAGCACACAAACAACGGCTTTAACACACTGGAGAAAAGTGTTCATAAACATAGTTTGTAAAGCAGCATCTACTCTTCTGCTTACATGACGGTTAGATACAAGTTTCAAAATGTAACAAGATCTGAAAAACAGAAGCTCTTTTCCATTCCGTTAAAATTAAACACAACCACATACCGAACGGTCAAAACCAAAACATTCGTATGCGTTTTTGATTTTAACTATAAAAAACTCTATCTGTAAGAACCTGTGAAACTCTTCGCATCAGCGGTATCTTTGCTTTTGCAGAAATACAGTATGTGAAGTGTATCACAAAATGATATATAATGAGGCGCCAGACCGGTTTCAAGCACTGTGAAAGGGGGGGGGGTTCAACTTTCGTTACTGCAGCCTCAAAGCATGTCCATCACACACAAGTGCTCCGCCAGGAATTTTGTTTGAAAAACTCAACCAAAAACAGCAACGAATAGAGCATACCTGGGAGTGAACATCGACACCAAAAGCAGCAGAGCAAATAACATCCAATGACAGTTTTCCCATAATCCTGAAAGAAAATTAAACATGTAATAACTTCACTTCAAAACACCTGCATTCCAGGGATCTGCATTCACGTTAGACATGCCTCCTGTGACAATCAATTAAGCTGTTGTTTTCACTTTTAAGCGAAGTAGTCAAAAAGCGCAAGCAACATGCCACAAAGGCTTATTCCCATTTGTTGCAAACGAGTGGGTCTTTCGAATTAATTTATTCTATTTTTTTACATTATTGATGTGGTATGCAAAGAAGGCTTCGCCAGCTGAAGATGCATGACGATGGCAGCTGAAAGACGATAAGTGAGATTAATTTAGAATTCAAGATTCTGTGGTAAGCAGGGAGATCTCCAGACGCAACGCTGCGGGTGCTAAACTTTGCCTTAGTAAATCAAACTATTTCATGAGATGTATAACTACTAAAGAAAGATAGCCTACTATAGGTCAGACTTCTTAAGTCTACAACGCAATCTCAAACCAAGATATCAGTTTGTTCTCAATCAAGTCACGCGATCGCCAAGTCTGATTATTGCACGCTGATAATAGAAGGACATTGAGGACTACATGTTTACCGTTTTCTTTGCCACCACAGCATCTTATACCACAACATACGTAGCCTCATCTAATGGAAATAGTTTTGGAACAGAAGAAAAATCTTTCTAGCCTGCTGCATTCCATTCAGCGGAGAATCCAGAAATTTGGTTGCCCAAGTCAAAAGTTTTGAGGAGTGCTTTTTAACAGAAATAGGCAATCAGGCTATTTGAAAAATCACAGCAAAGGTGAAGCTTACTTACGTCGGATGGCATGCGTACTGCATAAGCTACTCATTGAAACAACTTGTGCGTATACAATAATATGTTTGGAAGTGTTGCCAGTCACAGACCGCAACTTCAAACATGTTAGATTTTTCCGCCCATCATCAGTGATGTCATATTAGGACAATCACTTTTTTGCATGAAAAATTAAAATTCTGCCTTGATAATTTACATATTTTGATTCTATTTTGATCTATCAATTTCTTGCGTTTGCAACTCAAATGCGGAATACAATGCATACGTTAGAAATCAAACCGACAGGTTAAAAATCTTTATTATGTTGAAATGACACAAATTTCAAGTGTGAAAGGCTCAACGAAACTAGTGGTAACAAACTGTAGACGAACATCAATCCATACGTACAAGAGAAATATCCAGTGTCAATAAATACCCTGAAGTCACTGAGAAGATTCTGCCTCGTTATACTTGAACATCAAGTACTGCTTCACATTATTGCCTATCCTTGAGTCCCGCGTGCGCCAAAATTTTGGCGCAAAGATTTTCTCCAACATATTTTTTAAACCATAACTCGCCAGCGGTTGAGCTATAGAGTTGTGGAAAGCCTCAAAAGATTCGGTTAGACTAGCAACTTCATTTAAAAAAACTGCAGGGTTTGGATTTGAGGATGTTTGGGGGTGACATATTAAGTGGGAGTATAGGTTTAGGCTTGTTTGGCCAAGGTTACCTGACCCTGAGCTCCAATCAGCAAGGAGCAATTTGTTGTTTCCTTTTTTAAACGACACTAGGCAAAATTTCGCATCTTTAGAGCCTTGATTGATCTTCTAGCGTTTGTGGTTGGCACGTTACGACAAAAAATCATTAATTAATTTAATCAAATTCCTTAGGGGATTAATTTTCTTTGTTCGTTGTTTTAAGGCCGTCACTTCCTAACCACAAACGCTAGAAAGCTAATCAAGGGCTCTAAAGATGAGGAAACAAAAAATTGCCCCTTGGGGGCTGGAGCCCAGGGTTATGTAACCTTGGCGTAACAAGCCTAAACCTACACCCCCAGTTAATATTTCACCCCTCAAACGAAACTCAAATCCAACACCTGCAAACATTTTTTAAATCGAAAGTAGTAGTCTAACCGGATCTTTTGAGGTTTTCCACAGCTCTATAGCTCAATCGGCTGACGAGTTATGATTCAAAGTGTTGGGGGGGAATCTTTGCTCCAAAATTCTGGCCTGCGCAGGACTCAAAGGGTAGTTTCTCTTTGCATAATGGATTGAGCAATTACCAAACCAAGGACTGTAAGACCACGTTTCTTGACTTACCACGTCTAGCCTATACTTAATATTCAATCGTCCAGTAGTGGGCAAAAAACATTATTACGTCGGAAGTCACAACATATCCATTGCCATGCCAGAACTGCAAATAAACTTGCAAAAGCATATCAATAACTATTGTCGTAGCTTTAGCAAAATAAAGATTAAAAGAAAAACTCTGCTGCAAGGAAATTTTCATCTAATGATAAATTTTGACTTTTTTTGACTTATTGACTTTGGAGTCGCTCATGGTATCAGCATGAATTTTGGTTTGTGGATGTTTCATTAACTTTAAAAAAGGCAAAACATTTTTGACTTTATTCTTTTTGACTTTCGTTGCCTTAGTCATAAAGCATCGATATTCAGATTTTTATGTTCGAAGGCCTCAGGCTTGGCCACCCATAGGAAAAAATAACATTGTACTACCAGCTACAAATTCATATGTGCCAAAATGGCCGTTTTTACTGCTTTGATTGTGTCTGTATTTATCAGCTCTACAGTATTTTAAAGTTGTGTTTTGCAAAATGCATTGGTGATAACACGTACAAACCTGAGTGAATTTGAAACACTGTTATGAAACACAATTGGCAAGAAACTCTACAGGGTTTATGTTTATTGAGAGCAAAAATTAATCAACATTATACGAATTGGCCCCATAACGATATAACTGTGAGAGATGGGGCCTGGGGCAAGTGCTGGTTTGCATCACCATAAATCCACCACGGATTGCCTTAAAATGTATCGCCTGTACTTTGAAAAAATGCAGCAACTAAACAACAATAAAATAAATACAAAGGCTGCACTCAACACAACGTTTAACTTATATGAAAAATAGTTTCTTCCAAGCACAGGGAGGCTACGCTTTTTTACCTAGATAGATCATAATGTGGCAGTGCACTATCGGCCAATAAGACAATTCACTGACAATTCGTCACTTACGGTTACCCTTCGTTGCAGTCCATATTTAATAAAACGACACCGTTATGTTGTGCAGGTTCACTTGTTTGTACCGTTGAGCGGATATAAATATATATATTTACGTAAATTTACCTGTCGCCACTTTCAGATATCTGTAGCAATAGTTTGAGCAGATCAATGCATCAACTCTGATAGGTTGTTCATATTCACATATCTGCATCGATTTGCTGCTAAGTATCATGTATATCTATACTGATATGTCGTGTTCAAAATTTTTCAATGACATACTGTACTGTGTAGATTTACAAATCTTCATCGATATGTATATCTGCACCGATAAGTTGCGCAGAATTACCTTTCTGCGCCGATACGTTTGTTAAGTTATAACAAATACATCCAGTGTGCAAGTAATAGTTGTATTTTTACACAAGGCACCTTACACTGCCTACAGCTTATAAAAAGCACATGCGTAGCAACCCCACATTGTGCTTGGAACAGAGCGTACGCGGTTGTACAGAGTATTACCCACTGATAAACACAAGAATCGAAATTGAAGTACAGAATGAAACGATTGCATTGCAACAAAATTGTTTTCATACTCTTTGATGTCGAAAATTTCTTCTTTGTTTGATGTTCTCCGGCTCAATCTTTCTATCATGTTGTCTGAACACTGATCAAGGATACCAAACATTTCTTTCAACTTGGAGGTGGAAAACGTCGGACTCAGAGAGTTCCTGAAAATAAGACAGCCTTGATGTAGCTTGATAGTACCATAACCACTAATTTAAAAATATATAGTAAATAAAAGAAAAATATGTAAATAAGTGAAATAAAATGAAAAAATTGTTGATTGATTCCACTTCGTTGTCTTCCGCGAGACTAGCTATTAAATAACCAATAATTAATTATAGCTAATGGACACTGCAACAAACTGCACTTAAATAGTAAAGCCATAATAGATTATCGTGTGAACCAATCTATATCTACATATGCAACCTCTGATGTGTGTAGTTGCCACAGATTGGCACCAGCTATGAATTTGTAAATCGAATCCAAATCATGTGTATTTCCATTCAGCTTCGAGTCATCCGCATTGTCGTGTTGAGTCCAAATACAGTCTTTGTGCCGTTAGGTGAAGGCGGATCTTTGAATTTTGGTTTAGAAAAAAAAA
>JGI24158J21664_10014210_pt1 | contig 10471 bp, 5 predicted proteins | sample Ectturendosymbi3_FD_21664 | JGI IMG/M metagenome (IMG submission 21664)
CACGTCGTTTTCAGTGGCCCGCGGAAGCATTCAGAAAAGATCTTCAAACCTACATTCCTCCAACTTATCCTGATATTTCTTCCAACATTTCACAGCAAATGTTAGCGTTGAAGTTACTTGAAACAAGACTTGCTGCTACTACTACGGGCTTGCTTTCATTTCCATTGGAAGGTGTGGCCCTCCACTAGGAGCGACCTTCTCAAAGTGGCCCCCGAGACATATTAATTGACCACCCCTGACATAGAGTATGCTGCTTATTTTACTTTTTACTTCATAGCACAATTTTCAAAGGAAAAGTTAAGAGCGGGATTTTGGTGGGTTTTATTGTTTTTTGTAAGTGGGATTTTTGAAATGGCTAATTGTTTGGTTGGGTCCAATTACATCAACACTGAAGATTACATCAACACCGTATCTGTTCTTTCAAATTAGTAATTGTACATATAACAGCCACATAATAAAAAACGAAAATTTTCTTGCGCACTTTATGCATATTCTCAATTCTTGTGTATTTGACAAGTTTCAAACTGTCAAACCCAGGTGCCCATCATCCCAGCCGCACACCTTCTGATCGCTGCAATTTGCCGAGACATTCGCGCAGTCTTGTATTTTTACAGTTGTGAACTGCGCTGAAGTAGCACTGGGTGTGTTCTACTCCCCTGTTTTTAACGCGTTTTTTTGCAGTTATGAACTGCTGTCTTAGGATGCCGCTGATAATTTATGTTCATCACAGTGACAAATTGCAGCCTACAACAACGAGTAAAGAGAGTGCGTGTAGAATAATATGCACAGGGACGCCGGAAGATTGAGGCATGGTGGGGGCATTCATCCCTCTGTGCTTTCAAAAGGGAAGCAACGGCGGCGGGGTGGCCTTTTCATCATAGGTTTAGGAGCAGGCAAAGTTTTGGAGATGCAAAGGATATTTGCCCGAATTTCCCCAAACTCCCCGAAAATTTTTTGTGCAACTTTTGCCTACAAATTCTCTCCCACAGAGATCATTAAGACCTTTTTTGGTGTGACCTCCAAAAAAGTCTTCATGTATTTTTCTACAAACCTTGGGCGCCAGTTTTTGGAGTCAAGCAACGTTGGGCGTCATTTTTACGCGGGTGTTCAGAGATTTTGCCCAGATTTTCAGCAAATCAAAACTTTTGGGGCTGTGCTTGCACCACCCACACCCCCACCACCACTGCTTTTCATAACAGTATCATAGGCAATTTCGTAATTCATCAATATCCACTTAAGACATAGTCATTGCAGCTTTTCGAACACCCAGAAAATTCAGAATGATTTTCTATGATTTCTGTTATTATTTTTGAGGTCAACATTGTTGATGAACAGAAANAACATTATAAGTAACGATTTGTTTGTTTTTTATAAGTTTCCATTGCCCTAAACTGTTTTACTGCTCCCCCTGCCNTACCGCTGCTCCGGCGTCGCTAAATATGNATGTTGTGTCAGTAAACTTCGCCAAAACGTTGGTTGTAAGCCTGAATATGACGTCATATTGTGACGTCACAAACAGAGTATATCCAGTAACAATGACCACCATACGCCACTGCTCAGTACCAGAATTTGGTAGGGGGCATCCAATCAAGCAGTCGTCCCGGGCATCANCAGACCTCTGCACGCCACTGTTAGNGAACATTAGAGTAAATGAAAACACAATGGCACAATAGCTGATCAGTGTAAACAAAGAGGGGCACTGTGTCATATATATAGGATTGGCGAAAAACCGTGGCAGTCATCTGGTCAACAAACCCCGTTTATCACTTTTTGACAAGTGTTGAGAAACAACAGTTGGAGATCAAATAAGCATAATGAAAAGAAAAACAAAAAACGAATGAACGCAGAACACGGTGGAGAAAATGTACAGCTGAAAGCGCATGCCCATGTACATAGATGAGTGGATCGAATTTAAGTGAAGGAATTTGGAGTGGTTAGAATATTTTTAGCAATAAAAAAAAATTAAAAAATAATAATAAAAAAGTAAAAAGTTACAAAAGCTAATTAATGAGGTACAAAAGACAAACAAAGCAAAACAGAAAAAAAGAAAAAGTGTACTTTCATGCCGAAAAGCATAGAATGTGCACGCAGAAAATACGAAAAAGTAAATATGCGCAAAAAATAAACAGAGTTACAGAATACTAGAATACACAGTATTTTGTTCTGGACAAGTGAAGTGTTGCTAAAATTCATAATTGGGAATTTTCTTTATGTTGGAGGTGTTTCTTAAACTTCCATTTGAAGGTAAAGGTGGTTGAAAATTTAACATCGTCCGGTATTGAAGACCATACTTTCGGACCAATAAATTTAAGAGAACATTTTCCTGAGGTAGAGTTAACTCTAGGTAAAAACATGTTTTTAGAGGTTGCTAGACTTGTGGAGTGATAATGAATTGAGCTGAGTGAAATCCTTCACATCCCTTGGTGGCACACTTACGCAATGACTATCAAGAAAGTGCAGAGTTATTGCAAGGAAGTTTAGGTGTGACAATAGCGTAAAACAGGCCTGCACAACTCAGAAAGCTCGAAGGGCCAAATTATTATCAACATAAATTTGCCGCGGGCCACAGAAGTCTATTTCATTTCGATGTAAAGATTTTTTTGTAGTATTTAAGAAATTCTAGAATGACAATTACTTACTCGAGGTCGAGCTTTTGCAACATTTTCTACAATTGAGAAAGCTTCTCGCGAGCCGCAAGAAAAGCTTTCGCGGGCCGTATGTTGTGCAGGCCTGGCGTGAAGGAATGATATGAACAAGGAATATATCAAACTGCTGGTGCAGCGACGAGCAAAACATTTTGGGAGCGAAGAAACTTGGTTTGAATTTCATAGAAATATTTTACTCTTGCAGACAAATAATTAATCTGCTTGATGCTGTGGCCTGCTTTCGCTTATTTCAATGAGTAAATATGGCCTATTAAAAAAAAGAACAGTGAAAAATTGTCACCTTCTGACCACGATTAAAATCTCTAGTTTTGCTGTAAGCTTTCGAGGAATTATCCGACTGGACTCTGCTTTCATCTTTTTGCGATGATTCAAACTTGCACATATCTGCTGTATTCAAGTAAGTTGTTTCCACACAGGTGAAGAGTTTGAATCAATCAATTAATTTTTAATAGGAAATCGATCTCACGTGATACTACGCTTCGTCAGTCCTACAACTTTTTGAAATAGAATCCTGACCACGATCGCTTTCTCATGTTTGGAAAAATACAAAAGTTTTCCAATTGAGCGTGCCGCTCCAAAACCACTGGAAAATTTTGAAGTGAACTCCAGTGGAGAGCTCTCACAGCGGCCATAGGTGCATGACGTCTTCGTTGTGGAGAAAATGGTTATGCGAGTACACATCGTGGTGGTAAATAAAAGAGACAAAAGATGGCGCTCCTTTCGTGAAAGGCCGCTCACTTCTTTCCGCATCGCAGATCGCAGCCTCAGAAGCGACGGCATTACGTAAGCGGATTATTTGAAACTCGTTAACTCATGACTGCTACGTCATACCATGTGATGTTTGTTGCAGGGGTGGAACGAGGTTAGATGGCGCCCGGGGCAAGAAGCAAGTTTGGCGTCCCATGTTCGAACTTGAAGTCTTTCGGAAGCAAATTTACTGTATTGAAAAAAGTTCTTGTGACATTGTTGGGACTTATCGGCGTCCCCTGCAGTGATTCGGCGCTCGAGGAAATGCGCCCCACTTGCCCCCCTGCTTAACATCCACAACAACTGCAATTTAACTTGCAACAGAATCTTTTTCACTGTATTCTACAAACTGTTGGGTTGTTATAATGGTTTTGTAGAAAGGTGGTTCTTGTCTTATTTGTAATGAAAAAGGATAAGTTGGAAAGCTGCGACTGATTAAGCAATTTATTTTATGTGTTTTCAGTTTTAAAATTATTGTCTACAACTGAAACCCCGATTTTACTTTGTTGCAGGAAATATGTGTATAAAAATTTTATCACACCAAGTTGTTGTTTACCAACGATGGGCGACAGGCCAAGGCCTGAATGTGCCTACCGTCGCATCTGATCAACAAGCGAACAGGACAAACACACAACGGAGGATAAGAAAGGTGTATAAGGAAAAGAACAGAATGGCAAGAAATAATTAAGATTACAGTATATAAATGAGTGAAACGTAACAAAAATCATGATGCAGCTATGTATATGATGTTTGTATCATTAAAGGCGTATTAAAGCGATTACAAAGATCTAACTTCTTTGAAACAACATTGTAAATTTTTACAGTTGGATTTAGTTTCAACAGATGATGCCGAAACAACACAAGAGCTAAGAGACTTGAAAAGTGACACGTTGTGCTTTGTAACAAGTCACCTACAATGCTACAAGGTTTTCTCCCAACAAAACTTCTAACGACTGGTGTAGATCCATAGCTCATTTTTGAAACTTTTACCCAACTTTTACCTCCATGTTTTGTTTGTCTGGTTCGAAGATGATACGATAAAAATAACCAGAAATATGTCATCAAAAATTTTTAGAAAATATAGCAACATACTATGTATAGCATGTTACCATATCCTTTCCTTCCAGGTGGTTTGTTGGTTGGTTGGTCAAAATGGGTTGAACACATTGCATCATACATTATTACACCATGTTTCTATACAATCTGTGGAATCACTGAACAGCATGAAAAGCTACAATCGGGAATTAGTGATGACAGGAGGTCGCATGATTCAGCAGCCATTGTTGCCAATATGTGGCTTGTCCATACAATCTATGTCAAATAACTTAACATTCAACATATTATGTTGTTATAGAGCCGCCCTTGTCCCACTTCATCGTCTGGGTCTTTCGCAATGTATCTCACGCGTATGATGTGACTACGGCGAGACCTTGTTTGTAGTTAACAAAAGTAAGCTGATAAATCACACGTTACTTGAGAATAACCGGAAATTATACGCGCAGACTTCCACGAACTGTCGAATAGCAAATGTCGAAAATAAAAGCGACGCTATCTTTGCTGTTTGCTGAGCAACTTCATTTTAGCATGGGTATGCGTTGCTTCAGAAGAAAAATGAACTTCTGTGGCTTTATTTGGTTATGTGAAGCTGGATATCTGAGCATTGTAAGATATTTCAGTAAGTATAAAGTGCCTCTTTCATCATGTGCAAAACATCGCGTTCATACTCTCGACAAATTTGTATTTTGAACATGCTTTTGCTAGAAAGACAAAAAGCCCCGTCGATCGCTATGTAACAGGCTGTTAGGTGTCGTAAAAAGTACAGGTGCTTTACTCAGAGCCAGTTCTTGACACGTGCAAACCGTGCAGTTGCACAGGGAACTCAATAAATATGTTATAGGAGCAGGGGCGGATCCAGGGGGGGCAATGGCCCCCATGAAACCTACGAAAGTAACTTCATTCAACATGATTTTGTACCAATCGGAAGACTGCATTCGCGATATAAGGCCATATTTCTGTGCACTGTTTTGTCACAGCAATGTTGTGAAGTATACTTCATCTCTCTTGCAATAGTGAGCCCATAACTAGACTTAACTACCAAATATTACTGAAATCGCTCCCCCCCCTTAACCTTACTTGCTGGATCCGCCCCTGAATAGGGGGTGTTGTCAGATAAGGTCACCGCTGGCTTTTTCGTAAGTTTCATTACGACCGTTTTTGTTCCTGATATCGAGGGAATTCAGAATAAAGTAATAATGGCTGTGAATTGGAACAACTTGTCCAGTGAATGTAACGAGCACGTGTATTGCTAATTTGTATGACAACACTCGTCGCAATCCTTCCAGAAGGCACCCAATTTAAAATAGCCTAGAGCTCCGAAAATGAAAATTCGCCTCTGAGTGAACTGAATAAACAATGAAATTACCGTGCCATAAAAGGCAACGTTGTTAAATAATTGAATGCTAAAAATGGAACAGTTTCGTGGTGTTAAAACGAATTGGTACTAAAAAAAGGAACTGAAATTACACTTTATTGAAAGTGTTTTCTCTACACTGTCTTACAAAACTTTCTGTCTCTTTGGAAAAATCGGTTTAATGGCTAATACTGTGGTGTATACTATACTTTCTGAAAAGTTGAATTACTTCAAACATTTCCTGGCTTACCTGAACCAATGCGTTCCTGACATAGTCAAAAGATTTGTAACGGAATTCGAAAGATCCCTACCACATTTTAATTTGTGTTGTGCTTAATGCATTTTGCTTACAGTTCGCGACATCTCAGATCGCCGGGAGATTCCACGTAGGCTGCAGCCTCAGAAATTTCTGCTGATAGACGCCCTCGGCAACCGGGTGTGTAGTGTACCCACCCTTTTTGTGTGTCTTTTCGCATCTGTTGTATAAAAAGAAGTTTGGGGTGTGCGCACATCTTCAACTACTTAGGAAGAATAAAGCTGAAACATACGGAACAAACTAGAGCGTTTCACCTTCATCCGTTTCGCAATGATATAATCGAATCACCTTCGTACAACGTACATATCACTTGTGAAAACCTATGACCAAGAAATCTAGAATGTGGTTTCAGCGTATAGTCATGTTATGAAGATTTGCTTCGTTGTTGCGGCAGATAGCCAGTGTAAGCGTCACATCGAAAGGATATCTACCTAGTTAGGCTGCTGAACTGCAAGCATTATGAAAAAACGCAAAATTTAGAAACCGATCGAGTAAAATTTATCAAAATTTTAAAAGAAATCTTCAAACGACTGAAAATACCGCATGATTCTAAAGACATGAATCAGCAATTGCAGCTTTAAATCTAAAACTGCTCATTACGTCATTTATGTTGAAAAAAGTTAAAACGTTTAATAAAAGTTCTGTGTTATCACAACCTGTAACTACAAACACTGAGGCATGTGCTAAACACGTGACAAAATTACGCGTGACTGACCCACATATCAAGACAACTCGCGAATGTAAAAGGGTAAGGAGAACGATTTGAAAACGCTGAGAGAGAGAGAAAAGGAGAACTTTTTTCCAACTATATATAACGTTGCCAGTCAAACAAAACGTTCAAAAGCGTCAGGCGTGTCGGTCACAAATAGCCCGGCGTCACAAGTCAAAGATGTTTTAGAAAAGGATAAAGTGTGAAGTCTGAAACAAGCAGAGCTGTAATCGAAGTAATAGATGTTTTTTGTGGAGGATCTGGGCCTTTTAAAGAAAAGTTGAAATCATACTGTTAAACTACAACGATACTGAGTAAGACAAAACCTAATAGCGGAAAAATATCAAAATTTTGGATTTTTGTGCAGTAACTTTCTTTTAAAAGTAACAAAACTGACTAACACCTTTTAGAGTGAACAGAACACGTAAATCAGCAAACTTATGAGCATCAGTCATGTCGTTTCTGACGGAAGAATTACTTCTTGCGCCAGAGACCAACCAGGACAACACAGCATTTACATTCCACCAGGTGAGAAGAATAGAAAACTTGCATAGAAAATTGCTGTTTCAAAACCATCGATTTGAAAATTGTTTCTGTCATGTTAAACACGGTTAAGATCATCATATTTCATCGGTATTTTACTTTGTGTAACGCAAACGGCAATAGTAGGACGATGGCTTCTTTTTTCTCATCGAAATATAATTTTTCATCGCTTTCATGTTTTCAGCATTTTTCGAATGCTCTTATTTAATTCAAAATGGTAAACTTACCTGTGATCTGACCGATTGTTGTGCAAACAAACTGTGGAGTAACTTCGTTATTAGAATAGATACCATGTTAAATGTTGGACATTTTGCACGTGAATTTAATTTAGGGTTACATTTGGAAGTAACGTTTACGAGCAACGCGTGCATTGAAAAAAACGAGTGCAATCTATTCCTCAGAAAATTTTGGATAAGATATAATTTTGCAAATATTTCATTCAGATCACTGCACAAAAGGGTTTATTCATTTCAGGCGAACCGGAACGGGAACTTTATCGTCTGACAACTTTCCAGAAATTTCCGGAATATTCCCCTGCAAATCCATGTCAGTTAGCTGCTGGAGGCTTTTATTACACAGGGTTCAGAGATCGCGTAAAGTGTTTTAGGTAGGCAACCCTTTTCTAGATGCTTTCGTTTTTGTAACAGTTCTTCTTTTGCATCATTACAACACTACTCTTGCAAGTAATATTTTCAGTTTCGATAGTACGACATTTCTGTTTTTTGTAACTTTACTCCACTTTATCTTGTTAGACCTACTCATCAGCTGCAACCACTTTCATCAAAAGTTTAGCAAACGTTTCTAAAAATTTTGGCTGCAAGTTTCAGCTTTAAACAATATTTGTTAGTTTCTAAAACAAGCATGCACTACAATTTTAATTCAACGGATTTATAATATTTCACAGCTGCGCACAGGCAGTGGAAAGTTGGTGCATTGGGGACGATCCTCTTTCATCTCGCTGGCACAAATTGGATTGCCAGTTCATTCGCGGTTCAGACGATTGCAATGTGCCAATCAGTACGTGTTGTGAACTTGCATGTTCTTGTTTTCTTGCTGATACAATTTCCATTAGTGTATTTCTTTAATTTTTGAAACGCTGCGTGAAAAACAAGATATTGCTCAGTGCAGCCGCACCCAAGCTTGTAGATAACATTCAGCTTCTGGATATGATCAAACGAATTGATAAAGGGTTCAAAGTTTCAATTTTTAAATCTTGCCACTTTGGCCAAGCTTTAAACTGGACACCACCAGCTGGGTAACTGACAGCAGTTTAGCTCACTAGAGTTGATTAGTAATCTTTTCGCAATTAAAGAAACTGCCACACTTTCTGTCAGGCCAACAAAACAAATTTTGACAACAGATTCACTTCACCAGGGTACAACATGAGTAAATTAACTTATACTCCAGCACGAGTTAAAATTATTGGTCGTGGTAAAATCATTAACGGAATTTACACAAAGTGGATTGCAAAACAAATTAGTAGCATAAGCTAATGTATAAAAACAAACAATATAAAAACAAAATTTGTATAAGTGCAGAAGAACATACATTAAAATTGACTCGTTCAATGAGCAATAACTACAAAACAAAAGAATTCATGAAACGCTAGCATATGGATGTTCCAATACAGATTATTAATTAACCCCAACTTCAAAAACGAAGTACAGTGTTTTCCCAATTCAGCAAACTTCAAGAACTTAGCTCACCAAAGAGTAACATAGAGGAATGTTTCCGGTTGCCTCGTCAAGAATACGTTAGCTGAGTACAAATATATGTCAATTCAACGTGAGTTGGCGATAAACGACAGTGACGTTTTTTTCAGGTAGAACATTCTCCAACCTGCACCATCAGAATACGTCTGCTCGCGTCTCTTCATCTTTTTCTCGCTCGTCCGGACCAGTACTTTTAGTACCTTCGCGCACCTTGACTGCTAGTGCTTCTGAAAATCTTGGAGATGTTTCTGATCCAGCTGTTTCGACATCCAAAAATGTTGCGCCGTCTTCTGAGCAAACTGCAACTAACACGCGCCTAGGCACTGCTACAACATCAACTGTTTTTGAACAACTTGCTCAAATCTTTCCTTGTTCAAACTCTGTCAATCCTCACATGCAAAGTGAAGCAGCTCGTTTGCAAACATTCAGAGATAGATCAGATGAATGGCCAGCTCATCGAATCGCAGCTACAGCGGAAAGAATGGCTCAAGCTGGACTTTATTATTTAGGTAGGATTCTTGAAATCAGAGCTTGATGCAGAGAGAACTTACGAATTATAGTGAAATACATGACAAAGAAATATTAATTTTTGCCGAAACTCTGACTGTACCGTATGTATCCAGGTGAGAGAGACAGAGTAAAATGCTGGTATTGCAACGGAGGATTGCAGAATTGGGACAGATTTGATGATCCATGGTTCGAACATGCAAAGTGGTTTCCTACGTAAGTGGAATGAGGTGGAAACAAAGTTTATGCCGAGATAAGAATTGTTAATCTTGACCAAAAGTTAGTTGTAGCCTTCTACTCTCATAAAAGGGTTAGCAACTAGGAAGAAACAATCTTCTGCACTGTCAAATGGTTGTGGAACACAAAGAAGAGGCTCTGTGCTTTCATTTATAAAAAAATGGTTTTCCACTTTTTCTAATATTTAACATGCTTGCCTTGCAGATGTGAATATCTTCTTCAGAAAAAGGGACCTGAGTTTGTTGCAAATGTAGTGGACATGTTTCCCAACTTGGACCGACCAGCGCCAGTAAATCCCGCCAGTTCTCTGGCAACAACTTCACCTCGAGTGTCTTCAGGCATCAGGTGCACATGATACTGCAGCACATGGTTTCACTTAATGCTACACTGATGATTGCGAACGGTGTCACCCCAATCGCGGCTCTCGGCGAGACAGGCCATGATGATTATGATGGTATAGCACCTATTTATTCACCGTCACGAAAAACAGCAAAATAACGTTCCTTTTTATTTATTTATTCCGGTTTCTGAGTTTCAAACTACAGAAAAATTTCAACGAAGATCATATTCCGGCTCTTGCCAATAGTAGTGATATTTATTATCTGTGAAAAGTGTCTGTTTAGT
>JGI24158J21664_10014211_pt1 | contig 10471 bp, 10 predicted proteins | sample Ectturendosymbi3_FD_21664 | JGI IMG/M metagenome (IMG submission 21664)
AGACAAAGGAAACGAACAGTGTCATCACCGGAAAGTTGTGTCTTCCACAAGGACAACTTCAACTTAAATGCAACCTATGGTGTCGGCTACTCCTGGAAAAAATCCTTCCGACACCCATGTTTACATCGTGATGGTGACGTCACAAATAGACATTGTTTCAAGTGCAGTGAAATGCGGACGCGTGATCAATGCTGCTTTTGGTAAACTCACCTTTCGCCACGATTGTTCTATAGCAAGAAAGTTTGCTATTAGCAGCTAACCTGTTGCATTCATAAGGAATTATTAAAGAAAAGTAGAAAAACATGCTGAAGTCTTTTCTTATTCCTTCGGCACAGGCTGCGACATTTCTTTCCACATGACTTTGACAAAGACATCCTTCGCTTTTATTATTTTCGCCAAGAAATCGCCCATAACCTTCGTGCCGTTCTGCGCTATTCCGCCATCACGGCCTATTGGCACCACCATGCGGAAAGTGTCTGAAACAAAAACCGTTGTTCAGCAATTGCCCTTTTTCTATAATATACTCTCAACGAATTAAGGTACATCAAGCAGATAAACTACTGTATTTCTTCCGGCGATTATTTTATTATTAGCCGACGTTTCGCCCACCTGTTCAAGTGGGCGAAACGTCGGCTGATAATAAAATAATGGCCAGAAGACCTAATTTATCTGCTTGATTTGAAACCTGGAGGCAAATGCTACGAAACAACATGAGCAACAAAATGAACAGCATTTTCAGGCACATCAGTTGGGACACCGAGAGAGAAAACACTGATTCATCGCAAATACAGTATATGCAAATCTGTGCAAAGCAACGACGTTGGCCGTGTTTGCCAGTTGGACGCCTTCTGTGTTCGCTACAGCGGTTTTCGATAACAAACGTGAAAAGCGATGAGGTGTGCATACTGAANTCGAAACCATCTTGTNCTAACTCGAGGTGACTAACAAACAGACACTTAATAACTACTTGTGGTGACGCAGAATTTAGTCGTTAAGAGTAAAACTTATTGACGTTCAGAATCGAAGTTAAAGGAAATTAAGCAAGGGCGCAATCGGTCACTTGGTTGGCTGAGAAATACATTTAAAATTTTTCAAAGTTGCAGGTAACCCAGTTCGGTGTTTCACGAAAACACAGGTGCAACGAAGAGTGTGTTCCAATTTACTTCAGTAGAGTATTCCAGTTGAGCGATCAATTATGCTTTTGATGTACAGTTACTTACAGGAACCTGAAGTTGTTTCTGTCACTGCATATGGCGGGTTAGAAACAAAGTCACGTTGAAGGACCAGAAGCAAGAAATTCAGCCAGGAATGAACTAAATACGAATTTATGCAACGATGTTCACTTAACATACGAATTAAAGCCTACATCGATACTTGAATGTTTGTTTTTATATGAAGTTACCTCGCTGTTATCGTGCAGAAAACGAAGAAGAGCTTTCGCGACTACTGCCATGACTGCAAAAGTCGCATTCATAAACCGATAAAAGTTTTGACACCTCAAAATATCGAAGCTTACGTACGAGCACCGACAATAACCAAACGAAACCACTGTATTGCAAAACAGCATGGTTGCTTCTGTGCAAACTTTTCAGGCATCATCAAAATCTCACAATCTCGGTAATGTGGTGCGCTTTTTCCTATCCTCTAACGCAGAGGTTCTTGAACTTTTTCAGTTGCGCCCCCCTTTTCAGCAGCGTTAGTCATTGTTGTTGGCGCCTCCAAATCAAACGCAAAACGCAGAACAACGATTGCCGTTATTCTGCTTTCCAACAACATGCCATGCTCGCTCCTCCCTTGCAAACCTTTCACGCCCCCCAGTTTAAGAACCACCTAACGCCAACTCGTATAAATAGGCACTGAGCGTTTTCAGCCTTCGTAATTTGCGTCGTAACGTCACACGGTGGATTTGAGCCTGTTGCTGATCTCAGCGTTTGATGCTCAATCGGGTGAAAGTCAGCTGGCGATCACATCTGTGCGCAGCTGCACTCACATCAGCAGGTTGACAGGGCGAAGAGACTTGAACGAACAAACACCATCATTCCATGTGAGCAGCAGAACATGAGGCACGCGGGCATACAGTTCCGCTACAAATAAAACGGCGACTATTTGTGCAAACGCAGCGCACAGTTTGTTAAGATCGGTACCAGGCCCTCACCGCAAACAACTCACCGGGTACATATGGCTGGAGCGGTTTTCCTTTCCCAATATTGACCAAATTTTCAAACGTGTTTGTGCCCTGAGCTTGGGCTTCCAGAGCCAGCTTCAATACCTGCGAGGTAAAAACGCCTGGTCAGGTTCAGTTGCCTAAACTGACAAGGCACACTTGACGATTGCGAGGATTTCACTCGCATTTTTTCAGAAATGCGTAAAATCTTTAACAACATTTGAAAATTGTTTCCCATTCTTCAACGGAAATAGAAGTTAGCTTCGAAAAAATCCCTCAGTTCCGCAAGAAAGAAAAATTTCACAGAAACACAATTGTTCATTTTCACACCAGGTTCTCCTCTGGGGAGGGTCGNGGCGGTAGCAGCACNAGGAGTCTCGAAACACCATGCGGTTTTCAGCAACCTCTTATAGTTCCACCGGCTCTTCCGCATCAAGACGGTGACTTACTTAAAAACTGAACAGCTTCGCGGTGTTTGAAAGCTCCTGTTTTGTGACCACAGAGCGATAAACGTCACGCACAACTGTGATTGCTTTACCAATCCGTGTATCAGTCATCTTGTTCCGCCTTCCGTCACTCGTGAATACCACCCCAAGGTACTAAATGTACAATTGTCGACCTGCCGCAATGTATTCCCGGTTACTTGCAGCGCACACTGGTTTGGGTTTCTGGAGAGACGCAGCAAGCAAGTCAGTGGCAACACCATGCGTTAAGCTTTCCTTTGTATCCATTTACAAACGCCGAGCACAAAGACAGGGCATGTACCATTTTTGAAGTCTACGGCATGACGCGAACAGGAATCGAACCCGCTCCCCCCCAGCTTCATAGAAGCTTGCTCAACCCAACCCACTATAACACTTAGCCTGTCTGTTTTCAGCAAGCAACACTTGTTTCAGAGGCGTAGAAAAACACAAATTGAAGTGAGGCAAAACTGTGCGTGAATGGACACCGTGGTCGCACAATTACATCTTGCTCTGGTTAAAAAAAAATACAGAGAACTATGAACTAACAGAGTTTAAACGGCCGCATCAAATAATGAAACTACTCACGTTCACGTCATTGCAATCGCCGACCGCGAAAACACCTTCCGCTCCAAGAACTTCAAGATTTTCATTCACTCGCAATTGTCCCTTCTCGTTCATAGAGCTCCCTGGCAAACAACCTTACATATAATCTAAGACATAAAAGTAACCACTATCCAGAGTTAACAGTATTAAACCACGACAGTTAAACATTAAATCACAATGAAAAACGGACACCTGATGCTAAAAGAATTTCATAAATTTATTCCTGCGCCTACCGAGGGAAGACTGGTAAGCTTCTGTGCTAACAGTCAAACCAAAACAAGGAATCACGAGATCAGCTTCCAGTTCTTTTCCACTTGATGTCTTGACGACCAAGTTCTCAGTAGTTTTGAGGGTAGGCAATTCGTTTAGGTTGGTCACTTTTTCTCCTAAAACAAAACACATCGAAATCGACTTTTGTCCGATGAACATCAGCCAGCTGGCACCAAGCCAGCAACTGACAGACGACTGACAGCAAAAACTGTCAAATTTAAACAATGCTTAAACGCAAGAGTTTGGAAATGTGTACAGAAGCTCTCCACTGCCAAAGCGTTTTGCCACTACCTTCATGTGTGAGACAACACTTTCAGTTCTTCCAAAAATGAAGATAAAATATATGTCGACTGAAATTGTGCACTAAGAAGCAATCACAAACTAGACAATTGATGTTGTCATGTTTGTACAATAAAACATCATGCAGTGCCATTTATTTTTCGTTTGTTAATTTTAATTTTATCATTCCGCGCTGATTGGCGGATAAATTTACAAAACGTAACTAGGTAGACTGTATATAGGGATGCACTCGAATCAAGATTTTCATTTCCGGCAGGAGCAATAATTTTCCCGAAACAAAAACTTCGCTGGAACCTTGATAACTTCAGTACCTTTTTTGTATAGCTGCGATTTCATTCCAATTGCGCTGAAACACTCTCAGCTTTAGCAGTGGTAGGTTTTAAAATATGGCATTCGCTCAAGGGTAAACCATCTGTAACCAAGCAACTCACCATATTCCACTTTTACACTTTTTTGTTCAAGCTTCGCGGCAATTTTTTCTCTCGCTTCAGGTGTCAAACGAGGAGTCACAAGAACATCGCTGTTGTGAACTATGATGATCTGGAAAATCAAGATAATTCTTAGAAGCAAGAGAAATCTTGGCAGCATGAACGACCACCCGGAGGTTATATCATGCTCAGTCATGTCGAATATGACGAAAACTGCTTACNAATCTTGGGAGTTGTCAAAATCAGTATTTGTTATAGTAAGCATTGGCAAAACTATGACCACAGTAAAAAATTTTTGGAAAAAAACACATGACAAGCATCGTTTTTGACTCACTACTGTTGCAAGTTGCCGGCTACGTTGTACAGTGGGCAACGCTTGCAAAGCTGAGTATAATCACGGTTTTTGGTATGACACCGGCCAGGTCATACCGAAGACTTGAAAAAACGTAATCGGTGTTAACGGGTAGGTGTAATGAAAATGTTCACGAGCGGTGCTGCCATTGGCTTGATTGCCACCAGTACAGCATTGACTACGAATGTAGCTGCGTGGCACCCTCGCAGAGCAAGTGGAGATGGACCTCACTGACCACTCGTGACACTACTCAGGTAGTAATATCGCGACTTTAATCAAACAGAGCTGAACTAATAACGAGACTTTATTATTTTTTCCTTCTCGTTTGTTTTTCATGCATTAGGTTTTTAATCTGTAAGTGTACAGTGAATTCGAAATTTGCTGTAAAAAATTACCAGTTAACTAAGTTTCCAAGCGCACGTTTGCTGTCGTTAACAATATTTGAATTTCAGCTTGAAATATTGGTTTCTGCACTTTTTATCGCATTTGGCAAATCGACTATAAACTTGGGTACTTTGTGCCCCCAACCGGCCGTTCGGCGCTACTGAACGGTTTAAGTCCAACCTTTGATTTGCTTTTATGCCACTGCTTGCAGGCGCTGCTTGTGGTGAAACGAACAGAAAACTGCTTCTCATTCAAAAAATTCGAGCCTTGAAAAAACAACAGACGCTTAGCAATAACGGACTAGAGTGACATTCGAGTCAACTGCTACAACACCAACTGACCTCTTTCTGGCCAGGATAATCTCCAGCAATTTCACCAGCCATTTCGACACCGACTGCTCCACCACCAACTATGACCACCTTTTTTGCTTTCTGCACTTCTGTTGTAAAATCTTCGTAAAGTTTCAGAAGATCAGGAAGAGGTAAATCATGTCTGCACTTTCCCGGGAACGGCCCGGTGCTACCCGTGGCTATCACCAGCTGAGTGTATTGCAGCGGTTCCTGGCAGGAAGACAGCATACCTTTAGCAAATTAACCAACACAGACAACTGACCGTACTTGACTAGGCGCATAGCTCAAGAAATGACTGAGAAGACATAGTGAACAATATCTTCTTTCGGTAAATACACTATCAGAAATGTTTTAATGCTAGCTTGCTTGCATGGTGGAGAGGTGAAAACCCAATATAACCCAGTGAGAGTTTCGCAGGCAAGCTTCAAGAGCGCTGTTTTGCTTCTTCAGTCAACTTCCTGACGTTACCGTTTAGCGACTAACGCAAAAAATTCTCACGTAGTACATAATGCCCGTGGCTAAGCGATCGATTGTCTCTTTCACACAGCCATTTAATTGTGACAGTCAAACAAACGCGACCGAGCTGCATCTGAATGTGCAAATGGTACGTTTGAAAATACAAAGGCAATACCACAACTGTTGCAAACCTTAGCAGAACCAGAGACAGTTTTGACATTAAGGCTTTAATCAACAATTTCGGACTATGCTTACTTCGAGTTCTGGAAACTTTTCGCGGGTGAAAAAAATGAAAAGTAACTTAACAGTTTTGCTCAGTTTGCCATCACACTACTTGTGTGCAGACGAAAAATCGTTTGTATGTGCTGCAACGTAAAATGTTAGCATCTGTGCAAACGAAGTAGTGTGATGATGTAAGCATCCGTGCAACGAAGTTAGGCCATTGAAAAGTATGCTTAATCAACAGAACAACAGCTGACCGAGGATATTACAACAGTCAAAATAGTTTGAAGTCATTCATAGTCACAGCATTAAAATGTCCAGAGATATGTTTACGTTATTTCTTGATAAAACAAATCAATAAAATTGAATCATTAGATTTTCAAACAAAATTACTTCATGTAGCGACTTGACACCGCGACACTTTTTCTCACAAAATGCACAAGCACTTTTCACAATTTTGACGTTGTGTCAATGAATTCTGGAACACTTGGGCTGCTCACATTGACAGGCACTCATCAATATATTCTTGAAGTAAGCTTTTCTCCAAGCGTCAGTTTCCTAAACGTAGAAGTCTCACACATGGCAGAATGGGGAGAAACCGAAAAACTGTGTTTGTCAACTGACAGAAATGTTTAATACTGATCTAGTCTTTGCATATTTAACTGTAATTCGACTAAATTTCAGTTAAAAGTAACCCTTAGGAACCACCTTTCTGTTATCCACTGTCACTGTTTTGTTGACTATGTCTATATCCACAACATTTCCTTGAACAAAGTTGTCACCGAAAGTAGGTTTGTAAGGAATAAAAGTTTTCTTTGAAAATCCCGGCTGAACAGCAGCCCTGTGAAAAAAAAACAGCCGCGGATAAACAGACGCGCAGAGAAGAAATGTCAAACAAAACCGCCAGGCTTACGTAGTGGAAACATACCTCAACGCAGCCATGTTATGATGTAGAGCCTCCTTCCGATCGATCAGAGTAAAACTTCCACGATCTTTCAAATGCTTTCCGACTCTAACGCCCCCATAACCACCTCCAACAATCACGACGTGCTGATCATCACTCAGGCGTTTCCTGAAAACAAGGGATTACACGAGGTTCACTCATTATGACTTCTGTGCAGCGGTAGATTGCGACCTTGTCACATGATTACGGTTGAAGATGGCCCGGGAGATTTTTCGTGCGCATTGCCAATGCATGATGGTCATGAAATCGTAATTCGTATCGCAAAATCTGTTTATGCGTTACTGCTGTACAAGGGTCGTATAAAACAGGCTAGCTTGTGCCAATGCAATTAGACAAGGCCATAAAGCAAGATGATTTAAAAATACTCTAAGCCAGGGGTTCTCAACCTTCCTCTGACCATGTTCCCCTTCAGCATTTCGACAGATGAGCATGCAGCCCTAAAAATTCTTATAACAAAAAGGCTGACAAAAATAACAAAAATCCACTGAATTTTTAAAAGAATTTAGATTTTTAAGAGTATAAAGGTAGACTCCGTTTTTGTGTCTCTTTTTTTACGAGTATAAAGGTAGACTCCGAGTTAATTTGTCGCGGCTGTACAATAAATGTACCTCTAGGGGTACATGTATCCCAGGTTGGGAACTCTTGCTCTAAATTAACCAATTGTGATGCACTTTTATCATGAATACACAACGAAATACTTTTATTTGCTTTCAAAATCACCGCCTACATATTAACAAGAAAATAACTTACCCTTGATCGACAATGTACTTGTAACCAAGATAGCCCGCTCCACCAACCAAAATAGCTCCAATAAATTTAGACATAGTAGATGTGCAACTTACTATTATTAAGTGCTGCTGACGAACAAATAGCATTTTAGGAGGCAGAATGCTACATATTCAAAATTCATGCGGAAAGCAAATAAACACAACATGGAAACCACAATCAGTATCAAACCAAACATTCATAACACTATCTGAAATTTGTATACGCCATTTCGACAACCGTCTTAGTTTTTTAACTCGATGAAGGTATGAGCAAGAACTATTGCTTGCAATAACTATTAGCAACAAAAATGCTACTCCTTTACGATATCCACAGACGGTTAGCAAATATTTAAGGATAGTGAAACAAGAACAATGAGCATTCTGCTCCGTTTAGCAGTGGCAACAAGTTACATACTGCTTCCAAATTTTTACCCCACGATATTCTTCTCAACAAACGCCGTTTCAATACATACATTTAATGTTGCTTCCGGCAATCAGGTGCATACTTAACTGCAAACAATCTGACTGCATTGGGCAAAATTTAAATGTTATTTGCTGAACTGCAAGTTCTAAAACCAAAGCGAAAAGACTGATGCAGCCAAAAATCTTTTGATTTTCGATTGCACCAACTGTTCGCCGCTCGCTTTGATAGATGGATGTTTTGTGTAGAGTTCGTGTCATTGATAAAACTAATCAGCAAACGTCATCGTGTAGAAACTTGACCATCAAAAAATACATACAGAGATAACAATGATAAAAAATTAAACTGAATTCACTTTTAGTTTAACGGTGCTTGCGAAAGTACGAAGAGCACATTGTACGAAAAGAAAATGTCGATTCAATGATTGCTGACTGCGGCCAGCACAAAGCAGTTGTCACACCATCATGAAAATTACAAAAACCATGTAAAATAATCCAGCTTGCTTTGGAGATTTAGTTAATTTATGATGCGCAAATAGAACACGAAAATGTATTGTATGAACTTTCTCGTCCGACCAATTGCAATCAAGCAAAACTAGTTATGGAACCAGCATTTTATATCACGGGCGGCGGCGACACTGGTAGTCTCTCAATCAAAAATTGGATGATCCGTCTGCGGAATTGAAGGAAACGTCACAGCCATCCTGCATGAAGCACAATTCAGGTTTGGGCCTTCCACCGATTGCCGTAACCCAAATTAAGCGAAAAAATATCTTTCTACTCTTAAAAGATCTTTTTCGAGCTTTGTCGCAGCAACAGAGTTGCCAATGCCCGGAGCAGCCATCATCTCTCATACTTCGCCAAATGCACTGGAAGTTCACAGCATGTAAAAATGGCAGTCAAGTAAGAGCGTGCACCATATGGAGAGATATATACGAGTATCATTTCTTTTATATTCTCCAATGACTTGCTGCTTTTTTACAAATCACATCACCGTCATTTTGCCTTCCACCTACGAATAAAAACGTAGAATTCCGCAACTATGAATTCAAAACGAGCAGGCTTGCTGATATGGCGGTTAGGGAGCTTGCTTCAGATTACGGATCTTCTGGTGGTAAACAATGGCAGCGCCGCGTCTAAATCTTGAGGTTAGGTTCTTGCTGCAGTCTCGACCAATGGTATCTGCTTGAGAGATAAGATTTCTCCAAATGCTCAACGGGTCAACGGATTAGACGAATCACTCAAAAGTGTTTGCCTTCCCCAGCAATGCTTCCATAACAGCCAACAAATCGGTCGATGACCGAGCTGTAATGCTCCTTCGGCTGCAACGTTCTGTCAGTTGCAGTATTCTCTCTATACCTCTTCATTATCTGGTGGTTGTTCAAACAAGTACAACATCCAATAGTGAGAAAGAAATAGATCAGCACCTTTGTAATGTTTCACGTAACTATCACCATAAATTTTGTTTCCTCTCTGAGCAACACCATCAGACTGACCGAGATTGAATGCCATCAGGAACGTACCTGAAACAGAAAAATTGTTTTAAGTTATGAAATTGTGATTTTTCTTGGACATAGCACCATCTTAGTGGGGTTGCGGAGTCGGAGTCGTAAGTTTTTGGGTGGAGTCGAAATCGGAGTCGGGTTCCTAATAACACTGGGAGTCGGAGTCGTTTTTTTGTCCGACTCCAGATATCCAATTTGATCATTTTTACATCACACTCTTAAAAAAATTTGTTAAAATGGATCAATTTCTTTTGAAATTTTTGTTGAAACAGAGATTTCTTGCTGTGCACCACGATTTCCATTGATTTGAACAGCCAAATTTCATTCCTTTTATGTCAAGGAATCGGAGATTTTGGAAAGGCCGGAGTCGGGAGTCAGAAATTTTGGAAAGTCGGTGTCGGAAATTTTGGAAAAGCCGGAGTTGGAGTCGGATATTTTACCTCTGACTTCGCAACCCTGCATCTTAGTCGCGAAAAAATACAAAATGAATCTGGAAAGTACAATCGTTAACATTCTACATTATTCTAATACAAATTTCATCAAAAAAATGAATGCTCCTCTAAACAATAGTCATATTTGAAAGCCTTGTTCCTCAATCAAAAGCCCAACTTGCAACATTGCATTGCATTTCCAGAGTATTGCATGGTGTATGAAAACAGCAACAAGAGTACAGATGCCAGTAAACATTCCCGTACTGAGAAAATACCTTTGCACCAGGCAGTTTGTAGTGCAGCATTTAACCTTTGACAACAATTGGCGACGGCTGCAGATTCTTGAATCTTTGTTGATTCAAGAACACAAACCGGAGCTGAATGCAAACAT
>JGI24158J21664_10014212_pt1 | contig 10470 bp, 5 predicted proteins | sample Ectturendosymbi3_FD_21664 | JGI IMG/M metagenome (IMG submission 21664)
GATGGACCAAATGGGTGGGAATAACTGGCGAAGCTTTCCGAACTGTACAACTTAGGTATGGGACGTAATATGACATTGAGTAATTCGGTCTCTTATTTAAATAACGGACCTCATATGATACGACCGCGCTGTCGTTGAACTACTGAAAGATACGCCGCTCGTATACAGCTATCTGCGGCTCTGCGCCGGTCACTGACTAACATGCGATGGGTCGGAACAGGCATAAAAGATCAAAACTGTTATCATGCAAACACGGCGAGAATGCACAAGGCGGGGTAACCGTCCCAATTTTTGCTCTGCTATTATTGAGGTGTGCAAGGTCGTTCTTCACGATCGAATTCGCCTTCCGCGCTGATCATGTGGTGCCTTGCGCTCTAGTAGTCACGTTCACCGACAATGGCTTTCGCAGCTCACAAGTGAAAGGATCGATGTCACTGCCGCAGCGCAAAATCAAGACAGCGAATACACGCAACGAGCTGCTGGTTCATTATTACGACAAGGACCGGCTCGCTGACGCGTCGGAAATGCAACTCGTTACGCGTTGTATACGTCATCATTCCAGCGCCATGAACGCGTGACATTTTACTGCCCTCGGTGACCGGGTCGGGTGCACCAGAACAGCGCCGGGTGACAAGGTCAGCAGAGGACAATGAGTTATGTTCTGTGGCGTCGCCCTTAACAAGGGGAATGTCCAGCAACAAATATCAAGACGCTGAGGCGACCCAACGCGACGGAAACGATCAACTACTTGGCGCAATTCACTTTCCTCAACCCCAACTGTTTATTTGCCTTCAGTGTGCTGAACGATTTCATTGCCATGCAATGTGAGTGATACCGTAAGAGAATGAGGGAACAGTCACATTACATCGACATGCTGGTTTTTAGTATAGTTTGCTAGCGGAAAAGTCCAGAACCACTATCACACGAGTTAGTACAAAGTTGGAGTTGCGGGTGCGAATTGAAGTCCGTAAAAAGTTTACTTAAGGGAGGCGTGGTAGAAAAAAGGTTAAGAACCACTGATCTAAAGTGTGAAATCGTGCGTTGTTGCTGTTTTGTCAAGATTTATAAACCGTTGTTTACAGGTTGGTCGAACATAGCAAAAGATGCCTTTGCTTGTGTTTTTCGTGTGCTTTTTTCAGCAAGGCGAGTGTTCACTTTTTGTCAGCGCTTATTCTTTGGCTATCCTTCTAAAAACGACAGAGCACATGCTGCCATTCCTTTGGGCAAAATATGCTTTTTTGCTGGGAGGATGTATTTCACAAAAATCTGGGCAGCTTTTCAAAACGTACAGTATAAAACTATATGGACTATCCTGATATCTTCATATCGTGAATGCACGATTGGAAAATTTACGTATGAGGTTTAACGCGCCCAGTAACAGGTAAGATGAGTCACGTGATTCCCTACCAGTAACCACCATTTCTGATACCGATAAAAAGTGCTGGTGCGAAAAATGTCGATCTGAAACTTTTCAATGTCGACAGAATATTACTCAGTGGGACAGAAAAAAAATTTAAAACAAATTATGTTTCGCTGAGACGCGTCAGTCGACACTAAAAGCTGCGTTACCTTACCGTGGTGTGCTAAAGCAGTAAAGACAAACGGCATGGCTAGTTCAAGGGTGTTACAACGTTGGATCAATGCAAATGATTGCGCTGCATCTCTTTAACATTGATATAGCGTTAAACCGCTCTGCGGGGCGTTTTAATAGGCCAGTTGATGTAAATCACAAGAACAGCCGCCAAGACAGATCGCATGTACGGAACGGCATGCCAGGACAGTTCGATGTTCATGATTCTCGGTTATTCGCGTGCGGCTATACAAATAATTTGCTTGTGATTGAATGATCAAAAAACTGACGCTGCAACTGAAGTCAGCAGAGACACAAATGCAAACCACACGATGCTTTACTGGCATTCCATGCATAGATACAATATTTTCAATGTAAAACTCACCACCTTCACTTGTAAAGCTAGCTTTCTCGCCCAGTGCGAATTAATCGCACCAAAAAGCGAACATTTAGAGTGGTAAGTAACGCCTGCTGACCTGATCATCTGGTTCAGATCTACCCGATCTCACGATAACTGATAAACGCTGTTAAATTTGAACACAAACAATCGGAACAAAAATACCACCAGCTTCAAGACGTTTTCAAAGCTTGTACGCTCGCCCTTGCAACACTGGCCTCTGTAGCCAAACACGAGCGGTACTGAGCATCAGACATAAGCAGGCTAAACCGATGCGCTAATCATACGCGCAGAAAGTAGCCTGAGTGGAAATAATCGTTAAATCGCTTTGTCCTGACCGGCCATCAACAGTCCTCGCTCTTCACTGCTCAAACGCACGGTTGACTAGACGCCATTGTGGCGATGAGTTTCTTTTCGGTGGTATTGGCGCTTGTTGCGTCACAGAGAACGAGTGTTTTGCGTTGGATTAAACAATCCCGCTAATGCTCAAGAGAAAGTTTCAAAGGTTGAACACTCCCTGAAACGCCGCTTAGCCCGCGATAGGAGAAAGTCTAACGATTTCGTGTGCTTGAAGTTGCACAAAGGGCAACCTTTAAATTCATAAACTAAATGACTAATCACCTGCATGTTTTTCACGTACTGTACGTTTCTTCAGACTGGAAGAATGATTAAACAGGTCCTGCAATGTGACCTTTCTCTAACAAGTTTTATTTGATACGCTTTTGATAACTCAACAGTGCAAAACGTTTACGTACCTGCAGCTTGTTGATCTCTACACCGCGGTTGTAAAGAAATGTCTCCCAACCCAAAAATCGATGACACCTTTGTTTTATTACAATTCTCCTCGTCGAAAAAACAGTATCGCAATAAAAGGCAGGAACTTTCTTTCTGTTTTTGGCGATTGGTTTGTGAGATGCGTATTTGTGAATTAGTTTACGGTGTAACAAATGCTTGGTTTGTGATTTATGCATCCACACCACTGATTAGTGTAAGAGAGAATACACAATACTAACAGGATTGAAGAAAAACTTGTAACTGGTCGACGGCGGAACCAAACCTGGCGTTTGGAAGGTCAGTTTTAAAAAATGGCGCCAAATTGCCTGGATTTCCTAACTTTTCATTTGCAAGAAAAGAAAAAAGCCAAAAAATGCTATTAATTTTTAATGGATGCACAATCATTTATAAGGTGACTCACCACAGAACAATGCGATGGATATATTTGGGGAAATTGCTTTAGATTGCTCTCCTGGAATCACCACTGAGTCTAAGTCTGTTTTGATCTTGAAAGACAACTGCACTTGGAGAATGTTCTGGATTAAGCGCAACATTTGATTTTACATTGCCAGCGAAGAAAAGAGTTTATCAGGGCAATTATTAAAAAATATTTAAATTTAGACGAGCTTGCACGTGTGCTGTTACATCTTTAGACACCGCACCCAACCCATAGGTGTAGTCATGGGGGCTAGGGGACCATGCCCCCAATTTTAGAACATATACTCGTTTTGTGCTTTGAGAGGCGGTATCCCAAACAATATATTGTTATTTGCCTAAAATCAAACATTTTGTCCCCCCAAATTTGTTGGGCTGGCTACGCTACTGATCCAACCCAACAGGTTAACATGCTCAGCAGTGGCTCGCAACCTGATCAAGATCTATAAAAATCAATAACCAAGTAGGCAGTAGTATATACCATACAGTATGTGTTGTGCTTTAAATGCGTATACAGTGTGCACAGGAGGTCCATAAACACAAAAAAACTGTTCAGCACCGATTACGTGGCACAAATGTCTAAACTAAAGTACAGCGACGGTTATTTCTGCAGTTTGCCTGCAGCACTTCTACTTACAAACAGCATGAAGACCATACTGATTGGCAATTCAGTATGAAAGCACAATTCTTTTGGCACCTAGCCAAAGATCGTGAGTCGGTCAACCTCTTGCTTGAGCTTATTTTCTAGTTTACGTTGTAAACTTCTCTTGTCACTTTCGTAAACACCTGACAAGAGCAGTGATGTCAATACCGGTCACAAGCACACTTGCTTCGGATAAAGACATGAGGCCCGGTGAGAAGACGAAGGAATTTCCGGAGCATTTACAGTACATTGTTGGGAAGAGCATCATAAAGTGCAAAAAATAAGAACAGGTCTTCTTCTGTGGACAAGTGTGTCACACTGTCGCCAGACAGTTTTGCAATCACTATTCCAATGGTGCATGGTTTGATACAAATCGAAAATCCTGTTTGTAACTAACAGTAATTTCAAGGCTTGTAGAGCTTCGATTTCAGCAAAGTTCTATAATATAACTGAAATGAATACAAGCATGTTTTTTTTTAAGGAAAATGTTAGGTACCCGGTATGGTTTTGTAGGGACCCGATTTCTCTGATTCTAGGGACCCGATTTTCTCTGAATTTAGAGACCCGATGATAATGTTATCTGATTCTAGGGACCCGAATCGGGTCCCTAAAACGCCTTAAAAAAACTGATATAAGTGCAGAATTCTTCGTTAGTTCGGCAGGGTTTCAATCGTCACTAATAAGTTCAAAAATGTGAATTGAAATGCATTTTGTTGCAGACATTTTGGTCAGAAGAAAACATTTTTTATAAAGCCAGCCGTACCACTTATGTTCGACGAAATGTTAATATGTTGTGGTATTGCAATGGTACTTGCTCTCCCTGGCCAGACACGAAAAATCTGTTGCTGATGTGTAAACAGAAGCTTTATCGCCTTCATAACTAACATGCATTCGACACTACAACAATAAAGAATATCCAACTAACGGACTTCTAGCGGATTACGCTGATTATGACTAAATGTGGCGAATCACGTTTTTTCTAACTCGTTTTTGTTGCTTCCAGACTTCCATTGGTGCAAAAGTGACGTTTGACATTCTCTGGTAGTTTTTCATTACGTTACACGTTTTCATGAAAGCTATAGTAACAAAAACGCACTTAAAACGTAACAGCGGAGGGAGCCTTGCGATCCTCACCAGAAAAATATACAATTCACTGTCAAATTTTGCCAAACCTTGATTCTAGAAACAGTATTTTTGGCTGTGTCATGTGACTCAGTAGTCAATAGGCTCACCGAACTTCACTGAAGGCAAAATAACGAACAGCCGAGTCGAGTTTACTATGTCTGTGCAGCGCTTGCTGCACACCCGCTTTTGTAACTGCGCAATTTGTAGCATGAGTTCGTCCCGCAACCAAAAGAACTCACGCATGTTTTTGACGTCAATATGTCGTCATAGCGTAACGCAACCCATGCTCGACTGTGATCGCGGGTCAATCTTTTCTCATACAGTTTTCTCTCTTGTGTCTTATCAGGATGTTGTGGGAAGGAAACAACGTTTGTCAGACTATACTCGATTTGTATTGCTTTTGAAGTGTCGCGAGTGGTCTGCGGCGTCATTCTCCGCTTTCTTGCGCCGTGGGCACACGGCTACTCTTGCAGTATGTGCTGCACTGGTGGAGAGTCAATGGCAGCACCGCGCGTGGACCGTTTCCTTGCACCCACCCACGCCGACCGTGAAGATGGACCCAACTACCGTTTTTCAGGCCTTCGGCATGACTCAATCAACAGAGATACGAATCTAGCCTCGCAGAGTTAATGGTGCGTGCTCAACACACTGTAACATTTGTACAATATATTTCAACATTGATTTTTATTACTCAGCGATTTGGTCATAACTGTGCACTAAAAGGCGGAAGGCGCTTGTCAAAAAATAAGGATATTTCAATGAAAAAGGCGTGGGTAGGAGTCTTCCACACATGGTATTTTTTAAATATCTCCTCACTTATTTTGTTTTGTTAGCGATGGCAGTCAATCCAAATAGTTAATAAAAGCAACTTGTCAAAGACGAATGCTTTCTTTTGTCAATTTATTCATTCTTCGCATCAACGCCAGTCGAACTTGTAAGATTAAAATCTGGCTTCCTCGGCGGCGAGAGGAGCTATCGAGCCTTTCAGGTTGTTCTTCAGTAACAACAGACAAGCAGCCCATTGCGTCCCAGGTGAGTAACTACAATGAGACAAATCCACCTTTTTGGTCATAACTCCCGGACCAGCGGCGGTAGAGATAAATACAGGACATCTATGAAGGTGGGTTTTGATGAACCTTCTGCCAAAATTAAAAGAACATGCACAATTGCATTAAAAACTGACGCAACACACGCGGAAGAATGACATTACTTATACGACGGCATATCGTTACGTTACAAAACAATGACGTCATGTATGCGCGAGAATTACAGCGTCTGGTGTGCTGTGTTGTACCCTTTCTTAAAATGTCTGAGATTTTGATGTAGCTATCACGGTTAATGAGTTACGACGAAAAAGGTAAATTCGTGTCACTGTCGTGACGAACCTGTGGCTCCAAAGAGGCAAACGTTCTTATACTTGTTCGGGGAGAAATTCACCTGATTTCTTGATTAATACCTTGGCATTTTGATTGAAACTGTAAGCAATATCAAACTAACAGTCTCTCGAGTGTAGCTGATAGGCATGCCCGAATATTTATCTATTTAATTGCTAGATTTGAATAAGACGTACGTGCCTGATGACTGTGTTATTGCTGCAAGCCATGGTAACACTCAAAACGTAAGCTTTTTTCCACTCAGGTATTTGTGCAGGAAACTTTGCTGACCAGCTTTGATCACTTTAGTCCATGATGCAACATCTTCTTGTCATCCAACCAAATGTACAAATTGCGCACTACAAGTATTTCTCGGCCTCACCGAGAGGAAGAATAGTGAAAACTGTCCGGCGACTATTTGTATGCAAAGAGATAGAAATTATAACTTCAACACTTGAACGCTCACCGAGCTAAAGTCACGTCAAGCAATCCACGCAGTAGTGACGCTCGCCTTTCATCTTGCCGAAACACAGCACAGGCACTGCAAGCTGAATGACCTATCAATTTGAGACATGCACCGCCAGCTCGAAGGCTACTAAAACAGTTTAACTCAACCTGAAAGTAGTTTTGCATACAACAAGGGTTTGATCTAATTTTCTTGTGCTCTTGATAACCACCAGCTTTGTATTTTGGGGCAGTAAGTGGCTAACAAGCTTACTGCGTACGCAAAGACGCGGAAGCCAAGGTAACCTGTTGACCAGGCTCCAGCAGATATGTTAAAATATCAGATTACAAACACAGAAGCTGCTGATCAGCATGATTTTTTTCATAAAAATATCTTTCTAACATGGAGGCCGGTCAACGAGCTATTATTTTGTGGCATAAATAATACTATCTTTTTGATTTATCTTTGCCTCATTAGGCATTTCATTAGAATTTTTTACAACCTAATAATAACCATGCGATTTTTATCTTTAGCACCTGTCAAATATTTGAAGTTGAAATGGGATTGGGACTTTCAAGGTAAAAAACGAAAATGGCCTGGAACAGTTTGAACTGCTGGCAAGCATGCACACCACACGCACAACTGAAAATTTCCTTGCTGTTTTCACGCCTCGTCAGTCCAAATGAGACGTTGCGGCTTCCCAGATTCGAAAGCACCTGCTCCGCCTGTAAACTGGCCGGCACATGTTTGAGTTAAGACTTCGACCGGTGTTTTCTCTCTGTCTCAACCTGACCATTTTTGATTATCCTCCCACGTTGAATAAACTCTGCCTGCAATTTCGACAACGAACGTTGGGCTTTACCGTAAACGCACAGGTACTGGTCAGTCAACCCCAGCACTTGGACACGGTGCGAGCGTCGTATGAATCATTCCGGCCGGAAGCAAACGTTAGTCAGTCTATATTTTAAATGAAGGTCAACCGTTCTGGGTCAATCCTGTGCAAAGGCAGAGCAATCGACGCCACGCAGCTTTGCTTTAACGTTTATTTTTTGCACTGACGCAGAGCAACCTACGTGGTTCGTGTCAGGGCTTAACAGCCGATGATTAATCAACAAAATGTTCGCAGAAATGATGCGCACGGCAAAAACGTCTTTCCTGGTATTCAAACAAACGTAAAGGAACTGCGCCTGGATATTTTTGGTTGAAAAGCCAGGAAGAAAAAAAGATCAAACAATTGTAGCGAAAGTGGGATCAGAACTGTCGCCAGAAAATCTTTAATAGGGGGATTTATGTTTGTGCAAGGGGGGTTGACATTCATTTTCATTTTTCGATTTGGGGGGCTTGGAGCTTTGTTTCGGGGGGATTAGCCCACCAAAGCCCCCCGTGGCGACTGGACTGAGTGGCATGCAACATGGGGATATCAACTCAAACAAATTTTTGTCAAAACATTTTTGAAAGTCTCTATGAAATTTTTTTGGTAAAAATCTTTGAAAAACTATATCAAATTATTGGGGCGAAGTTTATGAAACACCATACAAACTTTTTAGGAAATTTTTTAAAGATAATTAAAAGCGTGTTTGGGAAAAATTTCTGAAAATGTTAGTAACGTTTTTAGCAAAATCGTTTGGAGCACGAAAAAGAAGTACACCAGAAGGCTGTTTTATTTGCTGGCACATTACTGGGTCTGGGGAAATCCTCGTGAAGTAATACTTGATAAGTAATGTAGTGGACCCTGCTTAACAAATACATCTCCATACCAAGCGCTTTTGGATTCGCGGATTTTGTAACCGGTGCCGCAAAAATTAGAGATAAAATAAAAGCAAATGGGGTACAGCCCATTTATTAACACTCATGCACAGCAGGGTTGCAAAGTCGCAAAGTGTCGGTGGTATTTGGGTGAAGTTGGAGTCGGATTCCTAAGAACACTACGAGTCGGATTCGGATATTTTTACCCGACTTGGACCCTGGAAGGAGAATTGACCAAAGTTTCACATCGCACTCATAAGTTACGAGTCCTAACTCGTGATTATTGAAATGATGCAATTTCTTTTGAAACTTTTATTGAAACGGAGAAATGTTGCTGTGCACTGCGACTTCCACTGATTGCTACAAAAATAGCTACCGTGCTATTTGATGAACGAACACTTTCCACTGAACGAACACTTTCCACACCGTGCTATTTTGATGAACGAACACTTTCCACTGAACGAACACTTTCCACACCGTGCTATTTTGATGAACGAACACTTTCCACTGATTTGCTACAAAAACGAACACTTTCCACTGATTGCTACAAAAATAGCTACCGTGCTATTTGATGAACGAACAGACCACGAACTGTGCTGGAAGTAAATTGTGGTGTTCTGATAGCTTTTGTGTGTTTCTTGTTTGCTCAGATTATTCACTAAGTAGTTATTCGGGCGTATAGTTCATTCTGTATGACTCTTCTGTGTAATCGGAAAGCCAACAATAGCTGCAAACATACTGTCCATAGGTACGTAATGCCAATGACTTTCTTGCTTTAGTCACTGATACAATGCGAGTAGTATGCAGTAGGTACGAATAATATTACAAGTTAAATTAAGCTTAAGAAATTTTAATTTTTTATGTTATGTTTTATGTTCAGAAAATTTAAAAGTGATCAAATATAGAATAGTTCTATAACTAGCTACTCGCTCTGGCTATATACCACTTACAAATAGTTCATATGTTAATGCTGTTATTTTTTAAATCATTCACGTTATAGTAGCTGATCATGGGAAACAGAATGAATTTTTATGATTAGTAAATTTTCTTTAAATAAACAGATTAATTCAAAGCATTCACTCATGTATCTAGCGACAATAACTAAATGTTTATTCCTAAAATAATTTCAACTCGCTTCCTTGCCGTTGTTGGCATCCAAACTTTATTCACGTTATGTTAAGGAGGCGAAGTCGGAAATTTTGGAAGTGAGGAGTGGAGTCGGACATTTTGGAAGTGAGGAGTTGAGTCGGACATTTTGGAAGTGAGGAGTTGAGTCGGACATTTTGGAAGTGAGGAGTTGAGTCGGACATTTTACCTCCGCCTCCGCAACAATCATGTACAGCACAAAAATTGGAGTTTGTTTTGGTGGAAGTGTCTCTCTGAGGTGATCATCTCTTTTGCGTGTTCTTCATTTCCAGCAGTTCGGCGGCGAAAGAAAAAATTGTAGGAATACTGGATTGATGAAGCAGCGTTTGGGTTTACAAACTACGTTTTTTCAACGCTAAACGTCCGTCCTAACTGAATTCGAATTTAATAAGCGGCGGATTTACGATCCGTGGATCTTTTCAGAGGGATTTACTGTAACTGCAAAAATGCCATACAGATTAGCAAGTACTTTTTGAAAAAGTACATGCAGTTTTTTAAAAAATATGTTGAAAAAGCTGCATATAATTTCTTGAAAAGGTGTTTGAAACAAAGACGCCGTGATTAATGAGTTTGGTCAATACCGGAAAGATAGGTGCAGGTTAAGAGAAAATAGTTCGTTTTTGAAAACTGCCAGTTCTTACTCTGTGGTTCTACGTTTTTTGTAACGTATATAACTTAGTGTCACGAGTTTCTTTTTGTGTATGTTATGAGGCAATCAAAGATTTTCAATTCAGTGCTTGCTGGTGATTCTTGCTGTATGTTTCTCTTCACGCGCTTAAAAGTTGAGAGAACTATGTGTTGTAATCACATGAGAAA
>JGI24158J21664_10014213_pt1 | contig 10470 bp, 6 predicted proteins | sample Ectturendosymbi3_FD_21664 | JGI IMG/M metagenome (IMG submission 21664)
GTTTGTCGTGAATGAGCATAACTTACCAGTCACTGCAACCTTCTGAAAGGGTTATATCGTTGATTTTTCCTACAGGTAAGTTGCTTCATATTCTTCGAAAGTTTGTTTATTTCCATAACGTAAAGTCAACTTTAATTGGAGCGATGTCAGAAAATCGAAAAAGCAGGTGTTTGCTAAAACTATACCACGTGTTCAGTAACACGTGTTCGATAAGCTTTGCCGCGAACAAGTGTGCGGCATGTTTGCTCAAAATGGAAACTGAAGTAGCGACTGAATAAAACAAACAAGTATTTGCGAGCGGCAAACGCGTGGCATGAAGTCAAGACCAGTGGGTGAACGACTCCTTCGGAATGAAGCAACAGCTTTCGTTTGAAAATTCGAGGTCGACAGCGAAAAACGCCACCAACACAAAAATTGAAAGAGATTGCTTTCCAACAAGTCAAGAAAATTTCAGCAAGCTAAGCATTGACCTTCTTCCTTAAAGGTGCTTGCTTCTAAAATTAAGATTTTTGATTGAAGGAATCGCGTATGAAGTAACAGCACGCTGATGCGTAGAAAGAAAACGTTGTACAAGAGAACCTGACGTTTGACGTACCTTCCATCTCTACAGTTCTAATCAAGCAAGAACCGAGCGAGTAGTGCACCTAACGCCACAAAACAGCAACCTGTTCATTTCGTGTATATGCAGTTATGCGGTGCAACCTCGCGTTGAGCGGTGCATGCGTTGTCCGCACCAAATGTGCTAAGTCAGGTTTGGGAAGTACGGTGCAGATCATTTGGAAACTGCTAAATATTCAAAAGTTTGCAAGTGACAGTGACGGGAAATGACCTTCTTCCGTTGCTTGCATTGTAGGCAGACGTGGCTGAAAAGACTCAAGCCTAAAGTGAAAAACCTGCATTGGAGATGTGGCGCACATCGGCATCAGGCTAACGAAGCAAAAGCAAATTGGCAAACAAGGGCCTTAGGTAACTCCAGGTTATGTTTTGGAGAACTACATGCAAACGACAAGAGGTCCTCACACCACAAGATTCAGCACGATTTTAAGTACTAATCCCAAAACATGGTGGCATGTGCAGGAGTACATACTTCCACTGATCTTCAAAAGTCTGGTTACTGAAATGAGACCAATGAACGTTAGAGGGGCCAAAAAATGAGAAACGTCACAATGTCAAAGATTAACAATCTTCTGTCAGTAATGATCCTTAAGGTAATCAAATATAACGTACTACATTTGAAATTTTAAAGGTATTTCNTATTATTATTTCATTATTGAGATGAAACAGACTTAGGANGTAAGAAGTCTGCAGCAAAAAAACAAGCACCAGCTATAATAATTTNTTTGGGATTTAGAAAACGGCATTTTCCAGTGGCAGGTNCCAACCTATACAGTACTTGGGTGTCTGCTGCACAGTGCACAAGCGTTGTTGTGAGTGTTCAAGAAAAAAAGGTACCGCGTACGAATACATACATTTTCAGCAAAAATCACGACGGTTCATTTACGGAAAATTAAATCAAGCAGCATCTGTAATAAAATTTACAAACGTGTAGGATTGATCAACTTTGAAAGAAAACATTGCAAAATGAACAACGAATTACTGGACTTAACTTATTCGACATTCATGAGATGTCGTATATTGCCCAGTGCAGATCTCTTACGCCAATTACTTCGAGGCTTTTGCGACTAGTGTAGAAAATCAAAAAAACGAACTTGGCTCTTTAAGCAAATGACTTTCCATCAGGAAGGCTGTTCCAAAAGAAAATCACTATTTTTCCAAAATTAAAAAAGCATAACAATCGTTTACATATAACTTTTGATCACACCCGGGATGATCTTGGAAAAGCACTGGCTTTTCTTTTTTAATGCATGAAGTGGTTCACATACGCTAACTGAAGTAAGTTTGATCATAAACACAGCAGAAAATTAATGTCAGCCGCTCATCGACAATATTTGTCACTTGAAGCGGTTTGAAAAACTGTTAAGACACACCTATGCATTTAATTATTAGATTAATAGTAGTGGTTAAAACCTTCCATATTTCGAGCAATGACAAAAACATCTGGTATGGGGCAAGTTAACGAAAAAAGCTGAATACGAAGAAACTACGAAAATTTCAATCCTTAAATAGGCTGTGTCTGCACGGTCCGGTATACCAATCGTCCCAGTATCAACGTTACTGGTGGCAGACCCGAGAACATCAGGTTCTTGGTGACCCAACAACTGCGGCAATCAAAATTGCAGCCTCGATCCTTTCAGCTGCATTTCAAAAAAGCGCGGTGAGCCGGCACTTCAGAGACAGAGACCAATCGAAGTCGTTTTTACAGATAGTTTATTGACCCTTCAGAAAACACCACAAATAGCACCACGTGAAGCGTAACAGCGCCAGTACTTTCTAGTGGCTGTTCATGCCACACTCACCGCAAAGGCTTGCAGCCTCATCCGAGTTGTCTTTACAGTCATCTTGTCCATCGCATACCCAGTTCTTGGACACACACAAGCCGTTGCTGCATGAAAAATGGGTGGTCGCGTTGCAAAGTGCGTTCGCTGCAAGATTTAAGGAACATGTTCGTGAGGCCCATTCGACGAAACACAATGAACATATCTCAGTTCACCTTTATTTGCGATACGAACGCTTGATACGCGAAATCTGAACCGCTGCCGTTAGCAGATCACCTGCTGAACACCGCGCGTTTTCCGAATAAGTACTGCTCAACGTCACATTGCTGCTGCGAACTTTAGCCATATAACGAAAAAGACATGCTGCGCAGCAACAAATGCAATGTAGCAAAATAACGGGATTTGCACTGCACTGCAATGAATTCATGACAACTTCTATAATGGGAAATTGGATTATTGTATATTTTTAAGGTAACAAACCCCCTTTCCAATAGCTGCACGATTCAACTGAATAAAACATATGGCTTTCTGTTGATTAGTACCTGGTGACAACTAAAATCTGCAAATTGATGTAATACTGGGACAGTGGCGGATCTAGGTGGGACTCTCAAACCACTGCGTACCTTGTCTCGCATTTTGTTTATTAGCAGCATGTCGCACGCAAATAAGCATTGCGAAGTTTCATGGAAATGTGTTGCGTGGGAAAAGAATGACGAGTGCATTAGGGTAACTGCGCTGCAATTTTTACAGTGTTCCCCATTGAAAAAATGCTCTTTTCGCTGTTTGATCTTTTCATAACTAAAAATTACAAAAGCACCTTATTTGACAAATGCGAAACGCATAATTGGCAAAACGTGGTACATAGGCTCGTGAAAGATTATATTTGGCAGAAAGAGAAGTCCGTAACAGGCCCACAATAGCATCGACCACGGTCAAGTATGCTGAGATTTGACTCATAGCTTTGGCGTCTTATGAATCATTTAACCCTCAAATATTAACCAAACGCCAACGTCTCTGGTAACTGCCGAGAACCAACAAAATTACTCGTTCATTTGTTGCCCGTCACAAAAATTGTGCTGACATCGATGCCTTGGTCACAGAGTTAACAGAATTACAAAGGTATTGCGTTGACGTTTGGAGTCATGTCGACTCTGATTGCAAAACTTTTATGAAGACATTGGATGCAAAGAAATCTGCCAGATGTTGCGAAATTCAGTATGTTGTTTAATGTGATGATAATGCTCCATAATATAATTTCTAAGAAAACATTGCGCGTTTCGTTTCTTCAGGTTTTCAGCCAGCACTTCATACATCTCTGACAAAATTTTGCTTTTGAAATTCGAAGTAAAACGTTTTTTCAACATACACTCTATATTTGGCAAATGGCAGCATACTGCGGTTTTATCATGCCAAACCAACTTACTTCGGGTATCAGTGTGCTTTATCCCACAAACGCGATCACCAGATGCTGGATGGAAACGTTTTACAACATGAAAGATTCATTTTTAAGACGACGTAAACGTTATGAACTTTGGAAGATAATCATGTCTTCAAAACGATTCTTGTTTTAAACTTGCTCTTTTCATTAATGAAACTATCCTGCGCGAAGCAGTCTGGTACTTGTCACCGCGAGCCCAAAGCCGGCGGTTACTCACGAGACTACGTTTAGCCGCCATCACCTTGACGCAAGCAGCAAACGCCGAACAGGCGAGCTGATGACGTAAAATCAGGCGATGCGAATTTGTCCAATCAGCACGATCCGCAGCGGCGCGACGCTACGCAGCAAGCGCACGTTCCCTCTACCCCGCAATGCGCCTAACAACTAAAAGTATCTCACGTTTTGATTCAAAATGAATCATATCTGAGCCGACCACTGAAGTTTTAAAGCACGCGATACGCAGCAGCGCCACAGAAACGCAGTGACGAAAACGCAAGCATTATTTACGAAGCACAATTCAGGCAGTTAGAAAGCCCAGAGCAGCAATGCGGGCGTGATTTTCCCGGCCACAACTATTAAGCCGCGTTCGATAACGTGCACAGGTGCTGTGTACGTGTCGTCGAGCTTCCTCAACGCGTGTCCGCAACCACCGCAAAATCTCACGTCGTACACAGAACCCTCGAAATGCTGAAGAAAACNCTGGGCAACGACCATGTTGAAGATAACAAACGANAGTATGGGCAACTGAACAGCATGCAAAAGCCACTACNGTTGACGTAATGATTCGCAGCAAGCTTATTCACCGCATTGGCATGAGGTGTGTTGGGTGAATTCCGATGCACCGCAACGAACCTCAGTGACTTGATACATCCGTGCTATATACGCATGTAGTAAAAGTAAAATAATGAAAACAATGTAAATGAAGAAACGTGCCTTTATGTTTTACCACATGCATTTATGTTTTACCACAATTACCCACTGGTTGGACCATCATAGGCGCATTTCTTCTTTACTGTATACTGCTACCAACGCTTGTTTAAGAGATTATGAAACTTACTGCAATTCAGCTCGTCTGAGTTATCACCACAGTCATCTTCTCCATCGCACGTAACTTGAGAAACGTACATATTCCATTCTTGCACTGGAATCTGCGATTTTCTGCAGTACATGCCAGCAGACGACCATCTGCAATGTGCACTGCGAGTTAACTATGGACGACTAACATGAAAACGTGCAACTAGTATTGAGAATAAACGAGCGGGTATCTGAGTTTGTTACAAAATTCATAACACAGCACCTTCCTATCGCAGCAGTTGCCAAAGCAACCTTTTATATCTGAACGGATATAGTTAACGGGCGATTTTCTGAGGGCAAGGTCTGACAAAAAAGCTTCATGTCAGTTTACCGCCAAACCTATGATTTTATTGAATACGCCGACGTTGTACCCAGGCCCGTCACCAGGATTTAGCAGCAGGGGGGGGCAAAAACCAGGAGTGGCCAAAAACCAGAAGGGGGCCACGTTTTTAAAATACAGTATTAGATGTATGCAGCAACTGAGGGGCCAAACGTGAAATGGGGGGGCACCGATTTCAAATGGGGGCCGGGCACCACTGGCCCCCCCGCTGGCGATTGCCCTGGCTATAGCTTACTATTAATGTTAAATGTGATGTACAGTTGTGAAATTCGCAAAGCAACTGTGTCATGTGCATTCTCTGAAATCAACCTGAGACCATTTGAAATTAACTAATAACTTTGGAGAATTGTTATAATGTAAAGTAATAAATAAAGCATATAATTTTCTAGTCATAGCATTGAAAAGCTAATGAAGCTCTTAATCATTTATGATTTGAGAACCCAAAACAGGTCTTGCAGCTAGCTTATTTACCTTGTTGTCATGAGGTGTGTTGAGTGAATTCCGATGCACCGCAACGAACCTCAGTGACTTTATAAACATACGTACTATATTGGCATCCAGTTAAAGTTGTAAAATAAATAAATGATGTGTAATAACGTAGAAAAAGCAGGACTGCGGAGCCGGAGCGTCGGAGCTGGGAATTTTGCAAGGAGCCGGAGCTCAGTTTAAAAATCAGGACCTGGAGATATGACTGTTTGAGAGGTAGCTCCTGCTCCGGGTCGTTTCCTAGACTAGTGTTCTTTTCAGGACAACTAAGCAAAATTGTTTCCAATAAATGACACAAGGCTGCAACAATGGATGCAAGTCTTCGATGTTTCCGTTGTTTAATTATTGCTCCAAGGCATTGATTCTTAACCTGGGGTAAATTTACCTCCAAGGGTGAAACCTGGGGTAAATTTACATCCAGGGGAAAAAATGAAATTGACCCCTGAGGGGTAGTGTGCTTCGGCGTTTAGGGCTGTACCTGATAGCAAAATGTAAAAGCAAGCGTAAAATTTATTTTGCAAAATATTCCCAACAAAGTCGTTCATTTTGAAATTCACACTGAATTTTCCTCTGACCAATCCTCAAAAGCTGACGTTTCAAACCTGGGTTGATTTACGACTGTCTTGTCATAAGCGAAACACTCACTAACTCTAAACCTAAAAAGATTCAGACAAACAGACAATGAGCAATATAATTCTCACACAGATCCCTGCACAGTCTACGTTACGATTTTATATCATCGTCACTTCAATGTAACTTAATTCTTCGATTATATATGTCGACTGTCAAAATCATCAACGAAATCATCAAAATCTATTTTTCAGCTCGTACCTTTCACTTGAAAGTAGATCAGTGTTACTCAATCTTTCACTGGTCATAGAGTTTCTGGGAAATGTTTTCACTAATTTCATTTTTTTAGTTTTCTCGCATGAAGCGCTGGTGACGAAATAAGTTGCAGCTACCAGTAACAACCAAACGCAGCTTTTAAGTAGTTATAATTGAAACAAATTGTTCAAGCGATATAGGCAGCTTCGACTCCTTCCAAAACATCCTCTTTTCAAAGTTATTTCATGTTTTAAATCATTTTAACTAATTGAATATGATTTGCGAAATCTTTCAAGTGTTTTTCTGATAAGATAATGTTTGACCAACGGGCAAAGAGCTGAAATACGCGAAAGAATTGCTTCTGAATCATTACAGAAAATCCGTACAAAACTCTATGAGGTTGCAGGACATGTGTGGGTTGACTTTAAACTGTAGTCACAAACCACTTACGTAAGATATTTCGAAGTCAAATACACAAGGCAGCAGAACGCAACACTGCAACCAGGATAAATTAGGATAAATTAACTGAAGCCAATTCTTCATGCTTTCACAAACATTTTGCAAGTGAAACAAGCAACAATCTGCTGACAGTAATACGAGTATTATCCAGTTCCATCTCATTGAAATGCATAAAAGATCAATCTTCCCATTTCTGCGACTGTTTCTTAGCTTCGAAATGAATTCTTCAACACCACGACCGCGGTCTGACTAAATTTCACGCAGGATCCGAGCAACCACTGGTGTGTGACGTCATAAGTAACTTTAGTCAGCCGACCATCAAAAACAACAACACAGCTTGCCATGCATTTGGGAAATATTGAATGCAGGTTAGAGGGTTTCTAAATTATCCTTTAAAATATTTCTGGCCCAAAGTTATCTACTGTATATGTCAACCAAACGACCTTAAACGAAAATTAAGATAAAACTGGGGAGCCAAACAGGGTTAAGCCAAAACTCTGGGGGGCCATGGCCCACCCAGGCGCCCCCTTAAAAACGCCACTGGCTATTGTTGCGTCAGCATCATAATGCGGCTCTTGGATTAAATTGTTAGTCTTCATTTGACACTCGGAGTAATTTGAGTTTGAGACCCCTACTCTAAGGCTATGGCGTCGTAGTTGGACAGACGTGCTGGTATTGCTTGTAGAAGTATGGGAAACGCTACAAACTACCACAAAGTCTTACTTTCTAGTCAGAACGATCACACTAGATCTGCAGTAGTTTATCGATCTAAAAAGAACTAAGCTATATAAGCAGTAGGTATGTAATATCCACTGCGTTTGTAGCTATGCAGTCATACTGATGATATTGGCAGAAAGTATGATTCAGATAAGATATCACTGCAAGTCTAAGCGTGAAATGCACGGCACGCCGTTGTAAAGTAGGATTTTTTATTAGAAACTATTAGGCTTACTAGCAAGGTTTGCTAAATTGCTGGCAAAGTTTACTAGGAACCATTACGTTTGCTAACATATTATGAAAGGTTATTTATAACTAAATGGTAGCACACTAGCAGTGTTTTGCATGACAGTAAATTTCCAGGATGGTATGAAAAGGCAATGCAAACAAATGTGAACTTTTCTTGAGGTTTTTATTTTTGAAAGCAAACGTCATGTTTCCAGTACACTTACCGTTCTTATTTTCCCCTAAGGTTAAATTGTGCTTTACTTTGCCATTGATCACTGCTTATTATGAGGGCAAAAGGTAAGAAACCAAAGTTTTTAGCCCTTTCAAGAAAATCAAAGATGAATTTCTCTGTGAGCTTGAAGAAAATGGAGATGTTTGCGGAGCCAAACCAGTGACAGAAACATTCAATTTGCAACGCCATCTCGAAAGGCATCATGTTGACATTTTCAAACGTGTCGTAGACTCATAGAAACAGATGAAGCTAAGACTAGTCAAACGACTGCAAGCAATGCTGTATGCAAAAAAACGCTGACAAGTTTTTCCACTATGAAAAAGTTACTTTGTCAATGACTAAACTAACAATTTTGGGCGGGGGCATATATTTCCTTTTCCAGTCCACTTAAGGCACACCAAGACAATTGAAAACAGTAATGTGTGAAAATGAACAAAAGCCGGAGCCATGTTATGGAAAAAGAGAGCTCCAGAACCGCAGCTATGGTCCTGAAAACCACGAGCTCCGGAGACGGAGGCATGTTCATGAAAAAGAAAAGCTTCGGAGCCAGAGCAGTTTCATTTTTACGACGGCTCAGCAGCCTCAAAAGAAGAGACACTGTCTATCAAAAGGAATCCTTACCCAGCACAGAATCAGACTTTTACAGAGTATATATTTCGCCTACTAGGTAGGCATCATCAGCTCTTGTTCAGATACAACTGAAGAGAGGTGCATTTATTAAAAAACAATTAGCCATTGGTTGTACAATCACAGGCGCATTTCTGAGGTCAAGGTCTGACGAAAAAACTCTGCCAAACATTTGATTTTATTGAATACGCCTACGCAGCTTAGCCTATCTGCAGCTTAGTTTCTGGAGTGAATCCAAGACATGCAAGGTCAAACGGTGTTAAAGAATGAGTTGTGTTCAGCGGAGCAAACATTAATTAACTAGTCTTATTCGTGTTACGAGAAAATGTTCGTGTACCCAACACACGCCAATTAAGTAGTGCGTCTTGTCGCGCACTCGTCGATAATTAAATGGGTTAGTTTTCTTCTTAAGGTTGGAAGCTGAAGACCGAATGGTAGTTGAATGTTGAGTCGTGATAAAACGCGATGCGCGCTCAAGGTTAAAGGAAGTTTGCCGTATGTGCACGCCACGTGCTGAGGCATTAACAACGTGGGAATGAAAGCAAAAACACAATAAAAACCCCGACCCGACGGCACCAAACACAATGTCTAATTAAGATACTGCTAGTCACAGATTTCTTCGCATATGCTCAACCTCTCACACTGCCGCCCACACTCAACGGCCGTCCAACATTAACACCGGGAATCACAATTCCGCCGAGTGGTGACGTCATCGTCAGCTGATTTCCAAAACTTCCGGGAGTTGCAGGGCTCGTGATGAACAGGTCATCTACACAAGTAGCCCAGAGTTTATTCATCTGACCGGAAATAAAGTGACAGATGAGCAGGCGAGGACATCTAGTACAGGGAAAACCAACTTGTGTGCCAGTAATTTCGCACGAATCTATATAGGAACTGACTACTAAAGATTTCTTTGGCAGTGTGGTTGGGGTGAATATCGGAGACATGTCTAAGTGGGACGGTCCACATCTGCCACAATGTGCCAGAGGCTAATTACTCACCATTGCTGGTTCAAACCACAAACGCTAGAAAGCCAATCAAGGACTCTAAAGATGCGGATTTTCGCCTGTTTTTTTTTAAAGAAAAGAAATAAAAAATTACCCCCTGGGCCTTGAGCCCAGTGTCAGGTAAAATTGGCCAAAAAACCTAAACCTAAACCTATTATGACGTAACCCACAAAAAATCAAATGCAAAACTTTCCATTGTTTTAATCTAAACTAGAAGACTTTCCGCATCTTTAGAGCGTTTGAACACCTTTCTAGTTCTATCCGCTGGCGAGTTATGGCTGAAATAGTCCTTGTCAACATATCGGCTTCTGCAGTCCGTAAAGAGTAGTTTACTACAATCACAATCAATGTATATTTAACTTTCTACTTCACTTACATACAGTGTGAATGGGTGTTTGAAGAGGGAGGGCATGGAAGGACATTGACTTCCCTAGATTTTGAAATTTGATATTTTTCTATTAAATTGTTAGCAAAAAATATTGTTTTCTTATTTTGCAGAGGAATAAACGAAATTTCACCACTTTTGGCCCCTCCGGGAAAATTTATTTGGCTACCTCTGGAAAAATCCACTGTTTGCACCCCATGGAAAAAAAACCTTCCGACGCCCATATGTACATGCATCTTTCGTATCTTATTAGCAG
>JGI24158J21664_10014214_pt1 | contig 10469 bp, 4 predicted proteins | sample Ectturendosymbi3_FD_21664 | JGI IMG/M metagenome (IMG submission 21664)
CAGATAAACATATATTTTTCAAATAAATATATGTTAATATAACTTCAAAATATGTCCATATTACCACACATTTTACAGGACTGAAAAGAAGTGAATGTTTGTGTGGCGCATCTGAATTAAGCGTGAAAAAAATTGGCGCATGGAATCGAAAGGTTGGCCACCCCTGATCTAAACCTAAACCGTAAACATAGCCTAAACCCTAAAATTTTTAAAGAAATACATAAAAAACGCTCCCATGAAAAGTGTCGTGTCTTATTAACTGATTCATCGCCTAAACAGCGTCGCCGAATCAGTGTCGCCGAAACGGCATCGCCGAAACGGCATCGCCGAATTTCCCATTCCGTGCCGGTTAGGTTGAAATGGTCGTGCGGATGGGGACGAACGGGCGACAGCCCGGGCATCCATGACAGAAGGGCATGCAAAGAGAGAAATTAAAAAAATTTAATTTTATTGAAATGCTGTAACTAGATGCTTCTTCGTATTGCAAGGCTATTAACACATGGTGTATGGATCTGATGAGAGCTTGCCGAAATAAAAATACAGTATATGTTTTGTGACACGAGGGAGAGATGATTCACTGGCATCGTTTTCGTAAGACCTCGCACCCTATCTCTCTTCCCCCTTGTAGACTGGCCAATCCCTACCAACGTATTGTTAATCTACGGCTTGTGTCGTCTTCAAAATATCTCTCGATTCACTCTAGTGTCTGGGCTCTTAAACTGCGGGGAACGAGCATGGAAGCAAAATATTGTTAAAAATTATTATGTTTTTATCAGTTATAAATGCATTATCCGGCTATAAACGCCGTACTTAAAACAAAGCGGACAGTACAGTGGAAAAAAAACGAGACCTCTTAAAGTTGCTTGCTCAAAGTTGTATCAAGTAAAGAACGCGCTTCATGCTGTTTTGTCTGCTCGGTTTCATTGGCGACGCGAATTGTGTCATAAGGCTAATGCATGACGATTTGGCGATAGATTGTAGGCTTCTATATGTTGTAATAAACATCTTGAATTTAACCAGCATGGAAACAGAATTCCTTTCAGTCGATGAAAAACTGAAGTAGTGCAAACGTTTTCTGATCTAAGTGCAGGTGTAGTGCGTGGGAGCGCGTGGGAACGTGTTTCCACACCTTTTTGCACTCGTAACGTTGCTGAAAGATTTGAGATCCAAACGATTACTTTATAACATGTCTGCGATCTCACAGACGTGCTAGCAACAGGCAGATTCGCACTGCTGGTCAGAAACCTGCAGTGAAACAAGAAGATCCATTTGGAAATTCTTGTAGGCAAATGCTCACTTTATTCGAACTATTTGGTGCAGTCTTCCTTTTTTTATGTGGGAACGGCGTTCCCATTTTCATCTGTTTAAACTACACAAAATCTTTAGCAATTTGTTTATAGTTCTGAAGAACATAATGGCCAGAAATGCATGAAACTGCATGATTGTACAACTTCAGATACTATTGATAGTAGAAATATACAAAATATACAACTCCATCTCCTATGCTGTCTTTTTGTGGGCCTATTTCAGTGTTTCTCAAAGTGGGTGGAATCGCCCGCTTGGGGGCGATTTTGATGAGCAAGGGGGCAATAGAGGGGCGAAACAACGCAAAGGGGGCGAAAATCCTAATCGATAAGTTAACTTCAGTAGCTTATACTATTATGACTTGTTAGTTTCTTGCAAACATTAATTTACTATGATAATCGTGGAAGCTGTTGGTAAAGCAACTTATCTGTTAACTTACTACTCTGGATCGTCTATGTGCCCGGCTGCAGAGTGGATTATTGCAGGGCTGCGGAACCGTCGTAAAAAGTGACACAGCTCCGGCTCTGTGGCTCTTCTTTTCGTGAACATAGCTCCAGCTCCGGAGCTTTTGTTTTTTATGAGTGCGGCTCCGGCTCCGGAGTTCTCTTTTTTCATGGCTCCAGCTCCAGCTTCTGGTCGTTTTCACACATTCATATTTTAATTTTCTTGGGGTGCCTCATGTTGAATGGAAAATGAATTAAATCAAATACACAAAACTAAGAGAATACATCAAGCTTTTTTGAGTAATTTAATCTGGTAGTTTTTTACAAGCAGCGCTCTTACCATGAGGAAATCAGCGAAAAAACAACGATCACAGGTTCAGACAATTCAGAGAATAGTTAGCAACAGAAACGTAACTAAAGATAACGGCAATATAAACAATTTATAGAAAGGAAGTAGCTGGTGTTGCCGTCAATGTCTGAGGACTTTTGTTATTTCTCACGACCGCAGAATCAAGAAAGTAACTGTTTGGAAAACAACGTTTGTGTCCGAGCATTTAAAACACACTTGGGCTTTTGTGTTAATGCAAATGCGTGCATGTTTGAAAGAGCATATGAGAGTTGACTGTTCTGCGCTCTTTGCATGGTTTGCCCGGGCAGCGCTGTTTGCTGGAATTGTCAATATTGTAACAGGCAAACCATGCAACAAGTGCAAAACTCTTGGTCAGTTGGGACTGGTCTGTGTTTAAAGACGTTTGTTCAAAGAAATAGTTAGACTTCTAGCAAGAAATTCACATTTGAAGTTTTATAAATAGCTGAAAACTTCTGATTTCTTATCTTTTGCACTCACAATAAGCAGTGAGGAATCGCAGAGTAAAGCTCTATTTAAAATGCAAAGCCTAGGAGAAAATATGACCGGTTGCCGTGCTGAAAACACACGATCTTTTCCCACAGATAAAAACTTCCAGGAAAGTCCACATTTGTCCGCATTGTGTTTATACCCTCCTGATAATGTGCTGCTATGGAAAGCAGTGCTATTTCACTACCGATTATTTATAACTTTCATGTTATGCTGCTGCTTGTAAACGCAATGTTTCCTAAAGACCTTTGCCAATAATCTAGTAAACCTTGATAGTAAGTTTAATGGTTTTTAATAAAAATGCTTACTTTACAATGGCGTGTTGTGCATTTCAAGCTTAAATCTGCAGTGGTATCATATCTTACCATACTTCCTGTTAACAGCATGACTGCACAGCTACAAAATGTATGGATAATTAATTATATAACTACTTATTATAGCTCAGTTCTTTTTAGATCGCTGCATTACTAGTACTACAGACCTGGTTTAATCATTCTGGCTAGAAAGTAAGATGTTGTGGTAGATAACGTTTTTCTTACATCCACAAAAGTGGTTCTCAACCATTTCGCTGAAAGGAGCCAAATCTACACTTACGATTTTCTTAGAGAACCGCACAAATAACTTTTACCACAAGTCAATTGACACATTTTGTTTTATTGCCTTAACGAAGTCTGTTACACAAAATTTTAGAGGTGTTACTAAAAGACACTGCCTATGCAAAGGAATCCTTTCCCAGCAAAGAATCAGACAGTAACTTCCTACTGAGTATATAATTCACCTACGAAGTAGGCACCATCAACTCTTATTCAAATAGAATCTGTTATAGAGAGATTGCTAAAAGCCGCAGAAAGGATGCTTGGGAACTGCATAGAACTCTTAGAACAGTGCTTGAGATCCATCGTTCAACAAGTGACACCACGCCTGCCAGCTACGATGTCACGACCTTAGCGATTATTAAACCAAAGAAACATCAAAGCCTTGCAGATCCATTGTTGCACTCTGGTGCCGTAACTCGTAGCAATCGCGTTTAGTGTGCTATAAAGACCACACGTTAAGTCTATTTTGCAAAACCATTAGGAAGGTACTCGGCTCAAATGGTCGTAGCTAACAGCTCCAGTCCTAAACTTTAAACTGAGCTCCGGCTCCTTCTGATTTTTAACTTGAGCTCCAGCTCCGGGTGCAAGCAAAATGCCCAGCTCTGGCGCTCTGGCTCCGGCTCCGTAGCCCTGGATCATTTTCACAAGAATTCTGAACGTAATATTAGCGTCGTAGTACAATTCCTCAGTTCAGCTTTTTGATGACTTGCTTCAGCTATTTAATACTTTCTTTATACAAAATTCTTCAAATTTACTACCTTGTGTTTGCTTTATCAGGCTTGGGTGGGCGAAAACGACGTGTCGAGAGTGAAAAAAGGGAGATGGAAAAAACTGTATGAGAAACACTGGCCTATCTGATACTTGTTTGTGTGCGTAAATGCAGTTCCTCAGTGTATACCCATTACTAGAGGGACTTTTCTTGTAAAAGTATGTGCCCCAGGCCCACAGAATAAAACAAATTATTAAAGACTAACACATTAGGAAAAATACACTCTTTAAAATATTTTTAATTTAATTTTTCGAATCTTGCTTTTGGTCACCATACCACTAGTTTTTGCATATTTAGAATTCCTCTACAGTATTTCTCACGTTCCTCAATAGAAGATTAGGAATGGGTAGGGGCGCATATAATCAAGCTGTTGTCCCTGTCATCACCCGACCTCTGCACGCCCAGGCGCATAGCGATACGTCACGGTTTTCACTGCGTCATGCAATCACGACGGTGAATTCTGCTGCGTTCCTCTTCTCGTTGCTATTCGCCCGGATGAAGGGCTGCAGTGGGTTGGCTGAAACGTCGATGTCGTATGTGAGTATTTGACAACAGTTGAGCAAACAGTTTTATTATGGTAAGGTCTAAGTAAGGTTCTCAATGTTGACATGAAAATTTTGTGCAACGTAAGTAATTGTGTGAAGTCTTATGTATGTGTGTTTTAAAGTGATTCATGGTGCAGCATAAGTTAATAACATTGATATGTTGAACAATGGTCATGTATTATCGCTATTGTGTTTCTAAAATCTCTCTATGCTTTGTGGTCTGTGAACAGCATAACTAATGTTATGGCCTTTGAAAAACGAATGAATGCTAACATCGGATAGTTGTGCATCAGTAAGAGGTTATGGTGTAGAGTGTGGGAGTTTGTTTTTGGAAGCCGATGCATAGCATTTAAATTCCTGCAATATATCAACCCTGCATGTAGCTTGTAGAAACCGGTTGAATTGTCATAATCAAGTCACTAAAACATTTTCAGTTGTTCTCCTTAAGGGGTGACTGCTACACCATTTTGGACACTTGGAGAAACAAGGACTGTTCACAGCAAAGACGTAACTCAGCAAGCAGTACAATTTTGGTAAAATGGTAAAAACCGATGTGCCGAGGTGCTAATGCCTATAAGTAGAGCTGACCGAAGTATGGTATATTTTTTTATTTGAAAAATAAACATAACGCTAGGCACGGTTTTGAAATATTGAGATAGTATTTATTGGGACCTTTTATGTCTGCGACGTTCACATCAAAAATCTTTGAGTGATAAAATGCAGACGGGTGCGATTTGACGACGCTTTACTGAAGTTCGTTGATTGAACCTGTGAAGAAGTGCATGGAGTTCTTCCTCGTGTGTGGCCAAAGTGTTTCTATGAACAACTTACAACGTAATTTGCCAATTACTAGATGTAAAAAAACATTTTAAGTGACTCAAAAAAGCAAACCCTTTGTAGAAATGTCAAAGAATCACTTTGAAATCCCAAATTATATAAATCAAGTGTTTACGGTGTTGCATGACATCACAACAGAAGGAGTTCAGCCAAATGTTCCACGTTGATTGAAACTATATGAGAAACTGTTAATTTGTGCAGCCTTTATTATTTAGTGATGTTTCTTGTTGAAAAATAGCAACCAGGTCAGTTAAAAATTGGTTACAATTGTTCTTAAATGACGCACTATCAGCTGCTGATATGATCTAAACACGCATTTCAGCTTCAATCGAATCGCGATTTCTGTAACTGAAAGCTTTTAATCTAATTTTGATGATACTGACCCTTGGTGATTTCGTACCCGGCAAAAAATAATAGCAGAAAATTGAGAATTCCAATTGCGAAAGGCAACAAACGTGCTGTTGACTTCTTTAATACAGCGCGACTGTTGCAATGTATTGCAAAACTGCGTTACCCATACTAAGCTCTGTTATACCTCAACGTACGTACATTTGTACATTTTGTAGAGTCACCCGGAAATATTCGCAAAAAAGTCGTTGCTGTTGTGTTGCTACCGACATAACATGTAGGCTAAACGTGACTCGAGTAAGCGCTGGTCGTGAAAGTATCGATAGTTGCCGCGGGCCACTGTGCTGTTTCAACCAAACAACTGTGCTTGCACTGCTTAGATTTTGAGCGCATTTACTGCGCGTTGTATCGTGGAACCGGTGAAAGCATCCGTACAGGAACGTGTTAGAAAGCTGCAATTTCAGATATTGTCCCTGTTTATTCCAAAACTTTTTTCTGCGTTGACGTCCTGAGACAATATTACTTTTTTTTCATGTTTGAATGTTTTTAGTCTGATTTTTATAACCTCAATATCACTTGCGTGAAACAAGGTAGGGCAGTTCAGAATGAGATTTCAAGTTTTTAAAATTGTGCAATGTGCGGATTATGTGGACATCAGCAAAGGTTGAAAATGCGACTCATGAAGAAAGTATTTCACTTGTAAGAAAACACACTAATAAGAAACAATACTACAGTTGTATAATAAGCCGTACTTGTTCTAAATTCATCAGTAGGTTTCAGAAATTTTGAAACTGATGGTTTTGTCTCATGTAAGTTATATTTTTTTGTTTCAACTAGCCCGACAAATGTAATTCAAGTAGTCTGCAACAACTCAGCGTCTCCACCAGCATTTGAAATCTGCGATTTTGTGGTGGTCCCCTTAATGCGATAACCACAATTTTGCTGCTTTTCGAGAAGCAGAGTTGAGTCCCTTATATTCAAAGTTAATGTGGATCTTTTCTTACCTCTCAAGTCAGTTCACTTTGCCAAATCACTCACAGGTCTGGTTATAGAACGTTTCTGCTCAACCTTTATTGAAGTTTTAACTTTTTTCTGTTTACATTTGAATATGACACGATTTTCAAATATAAACAGTTTCTCAAATACGAGCTCGTCGTCAACTGTTGTTCGTTTTTGCATGATGCTTCTTGAGTTAACGGTCTATTGCGGCCTGGGTGGAGACAAGTCATAGATTATTTTTCCCTCCGCGCATTCGTCAGTATAACACCAAGGTGTTTGCAGTTCTACAACGTTATCTAAGCTCAAGCACTTCAAATGGCAAGAAAAACACCGAAACGGAGGTAAACGCTGAAGGCTATCTTGATTACATCATAAATGTATCAATTTACTCGCAGTTTGAGATACTACAGAAACTCTCTGAAAATCTAAAACATTATATTTTCTCAACGTTTTGTAAGCATTTGCTAGAAAATAAGAACTTTTGTGATTCTTCTTAATACCATTTTATACTGCTTTCTGATGTTCATATCTCGAAGCATGCCATCCAGCGACAGATTAAGCCTACGAGGGCCAAAAGAAGAGAGTCAGTGCTGTGGAACCGGAGCCACAGGCCAAGCAATTTTGTGATTGTAGCTGGAGCCGGAACCATGTTCTTTTAGATGGAGATACCGAAGCTGGAGCCTAAAATTCGGTTTCCGGTTCCATTGTCCTGGTTTATGAAGCAGTAAGTTACGTTATGGCGGGACAAGCATGGGGTGCCGCATGTGCACACATAATTTCAATTTAAATGCCTGGAGATGGAGCGAGAGCCTTAAATCTAGAGTTCTAGCTCCTCAGCCCCGGTTAAAAGCATGACACGTATTTGAAAAGATGTCAAGAACATCCAGGGAATATCGCTTGCATTCCTCGAAAAATCCGTGCTCCTTTCCTGTGAGTAAAGGGGTGATTCAATTTCCAATGAGTAGCTCATGGAGACTATCGCGCAATGTTCCAATGGTCACCTCTGCCCAAATCCCAGGCGCCGTCCTTTGTCACGCGTACAACGACCGACGCACGATCGGTTTGATTGATTTTGCCCTTTTCATGGTAGTAGCTGCTCAATTTATACCGTTAAACAGACCGACCGGGCCATTTACAACAGCAACTTTTACGATATCAGAGGGTGACATGGGAAAGGCATTGCTGCAAGTGCAGACAGAAGCCTTGCATTGAGTCTACTGCAAGCACAGTCGTACAGCAATCACATACCTGATAAATAGAGGCTATGGCTTGCACTATATCAACTTTATTCATGGGACAGGTGGACAACGTTGTGGTCCCTTTGTGCCACAAAACCCCGGAAGTGGCAGAATAAATTTGAAAAAAATAAACAAAAGTTCTTGAATAAAGTAAAACAAAGACTTGCCAAGCACTACTCGCCAGTTGGAGCAACAGATGTTTCAATGCGACATGAAAACTGACGCCAAACAAAAATGCTCCTGGCAACAAGTGCAATCTGTTAATATTTTGCTGACATCACAAGGTATCACATGATATTCGCAACTACAACAGTAGTCTCAAGCATAATTTTTAACAACGCACAGGAGGTGAATATTGCGTTACTCTTGTACAGTATACGCTGCAACTTTCTACAGCCTTTTAAGTTCAGCAAAGAAACGAGATTGAGCTAAAATGGTACTTTAACTAGATGCTATAAAATGGTCTTGACTGGGTGAAACGAATACTATTGTTATCATAGGTAATCTGTTTGACTCTTTTGGACAAAACTGTGCATAAAGCCACAATGTTTGCATATTATACAAGAGGGTTAATTTATGCACTTTGTTATTATTTTTATTCCAGTAACTGTTAATTCAAATATTTTCTTGGAAAACACTCTTGTTTTCATGAGAATCAACTAAACTATGAATACAAATATTGAAGTTGGAAAGATGGACGGTGGAAATGTTGCTGGAGGAAATATTAATATTTTCAATTTCTCCAGTAACCAATCTTTATCTGCAACAGAGCACATGAAGGAGAAAAAAAGCGTAGTACAACGAGGTTTGTTCTTATGAAGAAATCAAACCGGTTTAAATTGCTCTGATGAATGTGTTGCTGACGCTTCGTTGATCAAATGTCTCACTGAATATTAATTGCTAGTAAAAGCTCTAAGTTTGGTGTGAGCTTTTGAGATATCAGCCGATTGGGCTCTGCTTTCATTTGTTTGGATGATTTAATCTTGCACACACATGCATTCAAGAAACTATTCTCCACACAAGTAACAAATTTGAATCAATCAGTAAATCTTTATGTTAATTATAAACAATTTTCAGTATATCTGCTGAAACGTAACATCCAAAGAATCGGCGCATTTCAAACTTTGTAACAAACGCTTTATAATAAAATTGGAGACAAGATCAAGATTTAAATATTAGAGGCTGAGGATTGAACTCGAACGTTTGTTATCTGAAACCGATTACTGCTTCAATGTCCAATACAGCAGCAACCTACCTGAACCTTCGCAAGTATTTTGTAAGAATTTTCGACAAATATTCCAATATGATGAAACAAACATCATCAATGCTTTCGAACTTCACCCTCGTCGAGTAGAATCAGTTTCTGCCAACTTTGGCGTCTTGATTCCGTGTTGACACCTTCCAAAAGGCACAAATTTGGTTGTTGGAACGCTTTTCAAGTTTAAAGACGAACGTTCGAGTTGAACATCAAACGTGAGACAAGCCAAAAATAAACCTGAAACCTTCCAGACCGGAATTGAATCGCACTGCAACGAATATCGAGACACAGATCAAGACTGAGAGCAATTCTCGAAATTCAATCTCTGCTGTTTTTGAGAAACACTTTACTGAAAGAAGCTATCAAGCTGATTGCTACAAAAACAAAAAAGTAGTTATTTAAATTGCTCACAAAGCAGAAAACTTCGTGGTACGCTTGATTTTCGCAGCTTCATCATAATTTTGAAATCTCCTTAAATAATTAACATCATATTTGAATCAATGAATTGTAAGGTTTTAAAAAATTGTTTGTTTTTCAAAGGTTGGAGATTAACAAATGCGTTACAAGAAGCCATAGGTCTCAGCAGTTTTTTGGAGGAAAATCAGGTTTCTCTTGAAATTGCACCTTACGAAGAACATCAAGGACGAGAGTACTTTGGTACGAGTTCTGATGGAAGCAGTGTCGTAGAAAAGCACCTGAGAAAAAGTTCCTCTGTTTTTTATGAAGCTACAGAACTGTTTAAAGAAGCAGAAAATTGTGGAGGGAACTCTGTAGCAATAATAGGTGAGCCGGGAGTCGGGAAGACAAACTTCTCAAAAACATTGCTTCGACTGAGAGCAGCAAATGCTTCCCAAGATGACAAGGAAAGCCTTTACCTGTTCCATGTGAAATTTAGAGACATGGATTTCAATAAAGAAACGAATGTACTAGAGTTCCTTGTTAAACCACTGATGGCCAGCTGGAAATTTGAACACGAAAAAGACCAAGAACTGTTAGCACTAATCAACGATTCGTGTGAAGTTTACATTATTGCTGATGGTCTCGATGAAGCTGATGACAAACTTTTTTCAAGTCCACTAGAACCTGCTTCACAGATGGGCCTGTACGACACTGCAACACCTGATGTAATAATCAAAAATTTGCTTGCAGGTCGCATCTTTCCTAAAGCTAAAAAGGTTGTAACCTCACGCCCTGATGCATTTTTGAATCTCCATGCAGATTTCAAACCACATTTCAATGTCAGAATTTTGGGTCTGAGCCTAGAATCCCAAGAAA
>JGI24158J21664_10014216_pt1 | contig 10468 bp, 9 predicted proteins | sample Ectturendosymbi3_FD_21664 | JGI IMG/M metagenome (IMG submission 21664)
TTGATTGTTTGCGACGTGGCGTTGGTTCTTTGCGCCTCCAGCTTTGTTCAGAAGTCGCTGTTCGGTTGACAACGCTCATGTTGTTTCATTCAATGTACATCGCTTGGTCGTTCGCTGCGGACTCGACGAATAAGTTTAATAAAGCCTTCATTAGGTCACATCACAGGGCATTCCCCTCCCCCCCAGTAAAATGCCTTCCCGTACGCTTATGAGTGGCTCCCGCTCCGGAGCTCTCTTTCTTCCTGGCTCCGGCTCCAGATCCGGCTTCTGTTCGTTTCCACACATTAATATTTTCAATTGGTGCCTCAAGTTGAATGGAAAATGAATTAAATCAAGTGCACAAAACTAAGAATATACGAAACTTTTGAGTAATTTAATCTGGTAGTTTTTTACAAGCAGCGCTCTTACCATGAGGGAATCAGCGAAAAAACAACAATCAATCACAGGTTCAGACCATTCAGAGAACAGTTACTTGCGGAAACGTAACTCACGATAACGGTAATATAAACAATTTCTGGAAAGGCAGTCGCTGGTTTTGCCGTCAATGCCCGAAGACCTTTTGACATGTGTTTTGCATTTTGACACAATGCAGTCCCAATCGACCAAGTGATTTGCACTCGTTGCATGCTTTGCCTGTTGCAGTCTTGCCGATTCCAACTAACAGCGCTGCCCGGGCAAACCATGCAAAGAGCGCAAAACACATAGTCGTTCACCTTTCTCATGTGTTCTTTCAAACATGCGCACATTTGCATTAACGCAAATGCGAAGGTGTGTTTAAAAACCCTTTGTTCAAAACGAAATAGTGTGACTTCTAGCAAGAGATTCACCACTGAATTTTAAAAAATAACTGAAACTTCTGATTTCTTATCTTTAGCACTCATCATAAGCAGTGATGAATTGCAAAGTAAAGCACAATTTAACCTGCAAAGCTTAGGAGAAAAAGACTGGTAACCGTGCTGAAAACAATTTTTTCCACAGATGAAAACTTCAAGAAAAGTCCACATTTGTTTGCATTGATTTTTTATTTATACCGTCCTGATAATGTGCTGCTATGCAAAGCAATGCTAATTCGCTACCAATTAGTTATAACTAGAGCAACCAATTTATGACCTAAACGTAAAATTTTGACTTTATCATTTACAAATTTTGATTTTATTTTAACCTCTAAATTTTTGGCGTTTGCAACTGCAAAATAATTCAGCCTTAGGTGTTGTGGTTAACTCAGAAGCATATTCATGCACTACACTACGAAATTAAAAAAAATCAGTTTGTTTAACTAGAGGATGATATATTGATTAGTACATTAATAACTACTGTAGAGCCAAGCCGGAGAACATCATAAAGTTGAAACACTCTATGCAGAATGGCTTGAGCATTTATCAAACCAAGAGATCACGTTTCTTGCCCTACCACACATAGTCTAAATAATATTTAATCGTCTAGTAGTGGGATCAACAACATTATTGCTCCAGAAGTAGCAACAAACCTACTATTAATACAGAATTGCAACTAAACTTTCCAAAGCATGACATTATCTGTTGTTGTCGTTTCAATAAAATATCGATGAAGAGAAAGAAACTGTGCTGCAAGATAAGTTTGAGCTACCGATAAATTTTGACCTACTGGCAAATTTTGACTTTTTTTGATCTAAGAAGTCACTCCTGGTATAAGCGTGAAATTTAGTTTGTGGACGTTTCATAAACGTTAATAAAGGCAAAAAAATTTTGACTTCATTGATTTTGGTTGCCCTAGATATAACATTCATGACATGAATGATATGCTACTGCTTATAAACGTAACGTTTGCCAGTGAACTTTGCCAGTAATCTAGTAAACCTTGCTAGTAAGCCTAAAATGGTTTCTTATAAAAACTCTACTTTACAATGACGTGCCGTGTATTTCACGCTCTGATCTGCAATGGTATCATATCTCGATCATAATCCCTGCTAACAGCATGACTACACAGCTACAAAAGTTATGGATATTATATTATATACCACTCATTATAGCTCAGTTCTTTTCAGATTGCTACACTGCTACAGACCTAGTTTGATAATTCCGACTAGAAAAGATGTTGTGGTAGTTAACGTTTTTCTTACTTCTGCAACAGTAGTTCTCGTTCACTCCGCTGAAGGGAGCCAAATCCACACATACAATTTTGTTAGAGAGCCGCAGTAAAAATTTTACCACCAGTCACGTGACACGTTTGGTTTTATTGCAATGACGACTTCTGTTACACAAAATATTAGAGGTGTTACTGAAAGACTTAAATGATGCTTGGGAGCTGCATGCGGCTCTTACAACAGTGTTCGAGAACCATTGTTCAACAAGTAACACCACGCCTGCCAGCTATGATGTCACAGCTTTAGCGATTATTAAACCAAAGAAACATCAAAGGCTTGCAGATCCATTGTTGCAGTCCAGTGTCGTAACTCGTAACAATCGCGTGTAATGTGGGCTATAAAGAGCATTGTTTTTGGTAAAGTAAGTCTATTTGGCAAAACCGTTAGTATCTAGGCAGGGACCGGAGCCGGAGCAATGGCCATTTGAGAGGTCGCTGCGGCTCCGATCCTAAATTTTAAACTGAGCCCCAGCCAGTGGCGTGCAGAGGGGGGAGCGAAGGGGGCAACGGCCCCGGACATCCAAGGCAAGGGGGCATCCAAAGAGTGAAAATACAAAAATTTAAATGCTGATAACTAGATTATTTTTTCTCTTGTAAGTCTATTAATACATGCTGCATGGATTTAATTTTTCGAAACTTGTTTTGTTGTCAACACTAATTTTTATTCATTCAAATACCAGTAATTCTCAGCTTCTTCATTACCAAGGGTTTACACTCTAAGTGTGCGGCGCACACCCAATCAAACTGATAGTGACGAGACTTGTTCCAGATCGTGCAGTCAAGGGAAAATCACGAAAAGCATTAAAAGACAATCAGGGTTGAGAAAAACCCGTTTTTTTTTTAAAAAAACAGCCCGTCTGTTTTTTTCTGAAGTTAGAATTTTATTGTTTTTTTTAAGAAACAGGTTTTTGTTCTTTTTAAAAAACGCAAAAACCCCATTTTGAATTGTTTTTATTGCATCATGCAGTATCATCATTTTCATAATTGCACAATAATAACTTGTTATACCTGTTATGGCATTCAAATTCTTTTTGGTGTAACCTCCAAAAAAGGTCTTCATATGTTTTTATGCAAACGTTGGGCACTATTTTTACCCGGATTTTCAGGGCTTTTGCCCAGATTTTCACCAAATCAAAACTTCTGGGAGTGCGCTTGCAGCCCCTGTACTCACGCCTCCAACACCACTACTTTTCATTACAGTTTCATAGGTAATTTCATGGTTTATCAAGATCTACTTGAAACATATTTATTGCAACTATTCCGGCACTCAGAAAATTCAAAATGATTTTCTATCATTTCTGTTATTATTTTTGAAGTCAACATTATTGATGAACAGAAACAAACAGAATTGGTAACGATTTTTCAGTAGTTTCCATTGCCGTCAACTGTTTTATTGCTACCCCTTCCCTACAGAATCGTCGCCAGAAAGTTTTCAACAGGGAGGCTTTATGTCTGATCAATAGGGCTTGATATTCTGAAATTTGATAAATAGTTCACCGATTTATAGTGCTTCATAATTCAATTTGATGGGTCTTGGAGCTTTGTTTGGGGGGGCTAAGGCCCCAAAATCCCGTCCGCGGCGACGGGACTGCTTCCTTACCGCTCCTCCGGCGTCCCTGAATATGCTTGTTGTGTCAACAAACTTCGCCAAAACGTTGGTTTGCAAACGTGAATATGACGTCATATTGTGACGTCACAAACAGCGTGTATCCAGTAACAATGACCACCATATGCCACTGCTCCATACTAGAACTTGGCAGGGGGGCATCCAATCAAGCAGTCACCCCGGACATCACCAGACCTCTGCACGCCACTGGCTTCGGCTCCTTCTGATTTTTAATTTGAACTCCGGCTCCAGGCAAAATGCCCAGCTCCGGCTCCGCAGCCCTGGTTATGGCCAATCACGTGCGCAGAAACCGAGTGGTGTCACCACATGCATACATGTTGGTATTTCGTGTAATGGGGCAGAATTCGGTGAGAGTCAGAGGCGGCAGATTGTGCTTCTTCGCCGCTGCTATTACGAACACTACCAAGATTCCCAGACATGTTGACTAGAAATACCCAAAAATTGAGCTTAAAACTCCCACAATTCACAAAAATTCCCTAGATTTTGCACTAAGCACTATATTATTTTCATCTACCTTTTAACACTTTTAATGGCCGTTTAGCAAGCAGCATTGTGTGTTGCATCACACATTTCCTGTATGATAACTTAGGATCTCTTGAAAAATAGAACAAAACAATCGTACAAGTATAGCCAACTCACACCTCAAGAACATTTATCTGCAAATTATAATGTAGGCTTGCTATTGAATTTGTATAAAGCAATGATCATATTAAACAACGTTTTGATTGTGTAAAACCAATAGATACCAATAACTACATTTGATATCACGCTTAAATATAAATTCTCAAAGCTGAAGTACCATTAAGCTCTACTTTTCACGCAAACATGATTAGGATGTACTTTTGTCACACTCTTTACTGATGATAATAATGCACAGATAACGCTTTTCTAATGAGGAAAAAATATACAACTTATGGTCATTGTGCACAACTTCCTTTTCCTGGAACTGAGAGTAAAATCTGATTTTCACATCAGGTAGCAATGTGTGACCATAACTTTTTACCAGTTTTATCCCCAAAAATGCAATTTCCCTAAAAAATCGCTAGATTCCTCAAAACCCCAGATTTTTCCCCAAAGGTTGCTGAAATTCCGAATCTAGGGACAAATTCTCCAGAAGTGGGTACCGTGAACACTAGGCTTGTTCCGTGTCATCAATCATAATTTCACAATTCAAGAAAAAAGGTTGGCATGTTTTTCTGCATAATATGCAATGTGTGAAAAATATGATTTGCTGAAAAATCCAGTAGAAGAGACCCATACCACACTTCGGAGTCATTCACATAGATTATATTGAGATACTTTTCGCTACGTGTCGCTCGAAAGCAAGCGATGGTGCGTTTCAGCAAAAGAAATAATTGCTACTGAAACATGTCTCGAAAAACTTTATTTGAACATGATGAAATTTTGCATTGAAATTATTTTTTAAGCCATGAGCAGTCTAGTCTGTGCTGGCTAGTATATTTTTTAACTGACCGTAAAAATTGGAATATTTTTTAATTGAACATAAAAATTGGTTGATTAAAGTAGTTTGAATGTTGCCTTTCAAGAAATTTACTGAATATAAGCCTGAGATATGGAGTTCCTTTGAACTTAATTTACACTGAAGCGGAATCATGCTAAGCACGGCGCGCTTAGGCGCAATTACGCTGGATTTTGGTTTGCACTGAAGCGAATGCAAGGGTATGAGGGGTTTCGATTCACCCGGTACAGGTTTTTCTCCCTTGGTTTTGCATAACGGGCCACTGTTGTCTGGTGATGGTAATGGTTTATGCATGCATGAGCATGAAGATCGTTGTCTGAAAGCGAAAATGATTGCTCTTGCCGTTATTATTGCATCGGAGAATGAGGCATCTTAAACATTGGCGAAAACAACGCTAACATTGGGCCCGTCCCATTCTACAGAAGAGAGAAAGATTCTGAGAAAGTAGGCTATAGTAAGAGGTAGCTTGTAAGCTACATTCCGTCACTAACACAAAGACTGCTTGACCTGACTTTCTAGCTTTACCGTATCCCAACCTTTGGAAATCTTTTAGCGATGAGACATATGTGTAGCAAAAAGCAATTTTTGGTGGTGCAAAGGATATTTTGCTAAATTTTCCCGAAAAACTTTTATGCGACAAACTTTTTCTGCAGCTGTTCGTACATTATTTCTTCCTCAACCACGTTGCCATAGACTTAAAAGTTTAAAAATTGGTACTTGAAACATGGTTCTTAATAGCCTAACTGAAAAACAGTTTGCTGGGCCGTGCACGAACATTGTCAGAAGCCAGCTGGATCAGGCTCAGTACTCTGAGCATTCGCCTCACAATTCTGAGTTTTGGAGTATCATTCACAATCTATCTATTGGTGTCAGCAAAAATCTCATAACTACTTGAGGTAGGCCTGAAGTTGCTTCCTTCTCTGAATTAATGTGAAATATATGGTATGTATCATATTATGACTGCCATGAGTCCGAGGGGCAAACGGGGCCACGGCCCCGGGCACCCAAAGAGTGATATTACAAAAGTTAATTACAAAAATTAAAATCCTGTAACCAGACGCTTCTTCGTATTGTGAAGCTACTAATACAAGCTGCATGGATCTGATGGGAACTTGCCTGAGGAGGGAATGCAAATGTATGTTTAAGTGACACGAGAGATGAAGAACTGCCATCGTTATCTTCATCTTTTCTTACAAACAATATTCTTCGCAATTTGTTTATAGTTCAGAAAAACATGAAGGAGAGCAATGCATCAAACTGCATGGTTGTACAATTTCAGATACTATATATAATTTTAAAAAATATTAAAAAAAAAAAAAAATTTTTGTAATATGTCCAGTAGTTTTAAACTATGTCCAACACATTTTCCAGGGGGAGGCGAAAATTTTTGCAGGGGGCGAAGCCACCCTGGTTACGGGCCCATTACCACAAGATGTTTGTTTATAAAGATATGCCTCAGGCCCACAGAATAAAACAAATTATTGAAGACTAACACATTAAAAGCATAAAATACTTTTTGAAATGTATTTAATTCAATTTTTTTAAACTTGTTTTTTGTCAAAACTACTTTTTACGTATTTCAAACGCCTGTATTTCTCACATTCCTTAATACCGTAATTTGCTAGGGGGCGTACAGTCAAGCAGTTGCCCCGGGCATCACCAGACCTCTGTACGCCCCTGTTTCGGTCTATGACCGAAAAAAAACAAGACTCTAGAATAGTTAACGATTGCTAAGATTCAAAAGTCCTGACGCCAACTGTGTGACGTCACAGTCATACGAAGTTTTCATGCGGGTATAGAAACAAATATATGCGGGACCCGAGTCAGCTTTCGACGTCCGTTTAATCCCAACACACTCTTCGCATGTATGCTGCCAAGAATGGGCTGGGTGGAAGCGCCCAAGCTGACTTTGTCCCGGGGTGAGGGAAACCTCAGGTACGCCACTGCTGGTCCATTGGGGCGTTTTTGAGGTGCACATTCCTATTACGTCCCACTAGATTCTTTCTTGGTGACATAGGTGTAGGAGCAGGCAAACTTTGGGGGTGCGAAGGATTTTTGCCCAAATTTCTCCAAATTTGCCCAAAAAGTTTTTGTGCGACTTTACCTACAAATTTTCTCCCACAAAGATCATGAAGACCTTTCTTTGATGAGACCTCCAAAAAAAAGTCATCATGTGTTTTTCGGTTATGCGCCATTTTTTGAATTCAAAGTTGGGCGCCATTTTTCCCGGATTTTGCCAAGATTTTCAGAGATTTTTCCCAGATTTTCAGGGATTTTGTCCAGACTTTCAGGGATTTTCAACAAATAAAAACTTTTGGGGGTGCGTTTGCACCCTGCACCTCCGCCTCCTACACCACTGCTTGGTAAAACAGTTACTTCACGGCGTATAGCTATCCACGAAGACAATTCAAGAAGACCACTTTCTCCAATCCCCATTCTCTAACATGATGCTTTTCAACACGAGAAAATTACACAGGCAAGATACCATCAACCGTAGTTTAGAAGGCGTTAGTCATTACGGCATGCACATTTCCTCTACAAGATTCTCAACTGAGACAAAAAAACTCAAAACTGCCTTCAACTGCGCTGGAATCTCACTTGCTAAAATTTTGTTTTCAGTGCTACTCTGCAACGGAAAATTTGAAATATACCAAAAACGTCTAATTTGAAATTAATTTGGAAATAGACTTTTTTGGTTGTCGCAAATGATTTCTTAAACAACCCTTCTCGAATGTTTGCGTTTAGTCTGAATTCAAAAAGAAAGGGAAGGCATTAACTGGGGCATAAAAATCACCATGGGCGTCCGCAGGGAGGCAAATGCCCGTTTTGCCCCCCTAGAAATTAGAACTAAGATGCAAAAATTTATAGAAAACGTAAACTCAGCAGTTTCATTCCGATTAGTTGCGTTAATTCTTGCAAATGACAGTTTGTTTGCCAATATGACACTCAACACTGCACAAGAGTCAGTTCACTTTTCTGGTATAATGCAGTCATGAAATTGCAATTCACTTCCGCCCATTGGCAGCAAATGCAGGTTGCAAAAGTCGGGAACGAATTGTTACATCATCCTTTGTTGCGTCACAATAACATGGCAACATATCTTCAAAGGTTCACTTTAAGTTATGGTTGTAGGTTTGTAGCCGTTTTGCCGCATGTTTTTTTACTGTTGAACGCAGACATCTTTACGCGAGTTCGTAAGGCAGAGGCAGTTAACTTAGGGGAGGTGATTTCAGTTATATTTGCTAGCCAAGTCTCATAACGGCTTTGCACTGTAAGAGAGATGAAGTATACTTCCCAACACTGCTGTGACAAAAACAATGGACGGCAAAATGGCCTTATATCGCAAATGTTGTTTTCCGGATTGTACAAAATCATGGTGAATAAAGTTACATTCGCAGGTTTCGGGGACCACCCCACCCCCTGGATCCGCCCCTGTCAAAATGTTAGTTACCAGAGAGTCTACGCGATTTTATAACAAAAATGGTGAACCTAAAGCTCAAATTAGGCTACTTAAGTTCCCGGAAGAATATTCAATTTTTGAAAGACACATGTCAAAAGCATTTTGTCATTTTCCCAATGTCAAAATGAGAACGCATGCTTTTTGCAAAGGCATTTGCAGAACCATAAATTGGAAGAATTTACAAAAATAAATTGTAACAGTATTGGAGGAGCTCCAAGCAAGATTTGACCATTTCCAAGAGTTAAAACCATGCTTTGCATTCCTTGTAAATCCATTCATCTTTAATGTAGTCAGTGATGGCTGTCCAGTTCTCCAACCATTTGTCACAAACTTGTCTGTTGTAGAAACGAAACTGACTGGCTCTAAAAAAACTTTAGTCAATGCCACTCTACAGTTAATTTCTGGCCACAGGTTCCAATAAAATGTACACAATATAAAAAACCTGTGTNCAACACATTTCTGTATACAGCACGACATATTGCTGTGACTTTTTTTCTCTGTAATGAAGTTCGTAAAATCAAACCTTCGTCCAACCNTAAAAATGAGCACTTGAGAGAATTGATTCGCACAGCTTTAACAATGTAATGTCCAGATTTNCGGGGACTACAAAATCAANCAAAAAGTTAATAGTGACAATTACTGTACATCATTTCATGTAAAACTTGCATTCTTTCCCGTATTTGTGTGCACATACAAACTGTTTTTGCAGCTCGCTGGTATTTTTGGTTGTCTACATATGACTCTTGCATTGAACAAGTTTGCCCACCCCTGGTTTATATTATATGTAAAGAAACATGAGTGAAAAAGAAGCATTGCTGCCAACAAAGCGCATTTTGTGCAATCGATGCTCTCTCTAAAGTGCGCAACTGCGCAGTACCACCAAATCATTTGCGCAGTAAAATCTCATACCGTGCACTTGCAACATTCCAAAACATTGGAAAAAGAATAAAACAAGGGATGCTACTGTATTTCAATTAAATATGTATTTTATTCGTATTTTTATGAATTTTTATAATTATTCTAATAATTCACAAAGTTTGTAATTCATTTAGAACTCTTGTAACTCAGTATTAAAATATCCATGCTCACTAAAGCCAACATTTGCTTAGTGCAAAATTTTCTTAGAGGAAAAACACTGTATGCAACTGCTGCCGTAACATTGGGCATTTTCTTTGGCGTGTAGAAAGGTTGAAGCGTTTTGTGTACGTCCACTTGCGTTGCATCATCAACAATCCNAAAAGGATATGCAAAATGTCGACTTTGCCCCCCCTGGAAAAGTTTCTGCGGACGCCCATGAAAATCACCGCTCTCTTAAGAGGTCTGGCATCATCACGCGCTTTACGGTATGTGTGCAATATCACAATTATTTTTTCATCGGTGCAGCTAGTCAGCTTCCAGGGCCGGATTAAGAGGGGTAACGGGGCCAATTGCCACGGCCCCTGCGGCAAGGGGCCCGCCGTGATGAAATTTATTTGTTTCAAATAAAATACTCGTTTGAAAAATTTTTGTGATTCAGAAGCGATACAAGAATACAACTCTACCATTATATTCCTATGTTGCGTTAACTATCAGGGGCCCCTAACAGCAACTGATCTCTCTACAAGTTTGACTGTCTGCCAGTTTTAGTAATCGCTACTGAATAACCTGTAAGTATTTTCGGTTTTGTTCAATGGAAATACATTTGATTTCGCTGGTAACGTTTTCCAAATAATCGTTCTATTGGCATGGGTATGACTCTCTACTCGTGCATCACGCCTATTGCACAAATGTCACGAAAGTT
>JGI24158J21664_10014217_pt1 | contig 10467 bp, 9 predicted proteins | sample Ectturendosymbi3_FD_21664 | JGI IMG/M metagenome (IMG submission 21664)
TATGTCGACTTTTGCGCAGGACTGAAGATGTGTAATACACGAAACTAGTTTCCTTACGCAATAAATTGCGATAGATTCGCTTGGTGTGGGTCACTGTCATTATTTTAGGTAATAAAAACATTTCTAGTGATTGCTGGCAGGGAATTGATCCAGTTGGCTCCCACCGAGAGCTTGAAGAAAGGTGGTCAATGCATGCATTTGTGTTCAAAATATACGTTGCATCTGTCTCAGCTTAGTAATTAGGCAGGTCCTTCCGAATGTCGCCAGAGCGACCCACAGTGAACAGAGTTAAGAAGAAAATGCTTAAAGCTAGCGTTTCTCTTTGTAAACATTTTTTATACATTTTTATCGTTCTGCCGCACAGATATTTGATTCCATTTGGAGAATTTCTGCACCGGTCAGTATAACAAAATTGATGTTTCGAGATTTGTCAAAGGTGAAAAGGTTATACGTAAAATCAAAAGGACAGCATCAGTCAAGTAGGAGCAGATGTGAAGCTGGTGTCAGACCTAATGCATAATTTGCAGCGTTTCATTTTACAGATGTGCTTTGCTTTTTGTTCCCCAGATGTTTCGACTCGCACCTTCGCATTTTTATCATGCTGCAATTAACATGAAGGGTTTTTAACTTCTAATGGTAGTTTTGTGTCAGTATGGACGACAATGAGCAACGATTTAAAAAAAACATTGTATTGCTAGGTGTTACAAAAGCTAGAATGTATGATTTTACTTGTAGCTTAAATTTTCTGGTTTATTATTGAAAACATTTCAAAATTGCAAAGCTGCAGTCAGGCGTGTTTTCAAAAATATGGTTCAGATGAAATCACAAAATACGACCACAAGATGAAAGTGTGAGCATAATTGGTAAGCAAACAATTAAAAAAATGGTCAAAGCCAGCGAGTTTCCGTCCATTACTTACACACAACACTCAGCTTGTCTCTCGGAACCAAATGTTGCTATCCTCAGGCTCTCCGTGGTTTGAGGAAAAGAATAAAAACCTGTGCGCTGTCGTTCAGGCAATGCGGGAAGCATACTCTGGTTTCGTTCAGATCTTGACATTATGCAGCAGGGCAGTATAGATTTTGTGATAACGTTTTCCCACAGCAATGGATCGCGTGATCGATTTCGAACGATTCCTTTTTGGCTAAGATAGCTGACAACTGTTGAGACCGGTCCGGTTTTTCAATGCATCGTGCAAATCTCGAGTTGTCTTTGTCAAGTGCCTGTCTGGCTTGGCCTTATGTTTAAATGTCAGTTGTTTTCACTTGTCTGTTTAGGCTACGAATATTGATAGCGTCTGGTGAGACTGGAAGTTTAAAAAGCGACAATAGTAGAAAGAATTGTTGAAAAGAACTCTGGGTATTATACTTTGCATACAAAGCAATTTCGATTTACATCAATGGCAAACTGCTATTACTCGCTTCGGTCATCAATTTACTATTATTTACTTGACGATTTGGAAATGGCCATTGTTTATACGTTCTTTATGGCAGGTATATATGAGCTTGTAGGAATAAGGCTTTGTTCTTAAAAAATGTTTGTAGTATGGCATTGTGCAAAATCAAATTCATGTGTGGTAAAGATGCTTTGAAGGATTTTTTGTATTGTTGCATCTGAGATGCGCGATTAGATCATTCATTGCTAACTGCAATTCGGTGTATTGTTTTTGTCAAGTTCTGTGTGTTTAGGTTGAGGTCCCTACCAACGAGTTCAATGTCGGATAGTCATTGTGATCATTGTTTTCATTCTATCTGAGTTTATATTTTGACGCTTATACTGTGAACATCTGGATCAACTGTTATAGCAGTAAAAGTTTGCTGTGAATCATAGACGCGAGATAAACAGAAAATGTAATCAGACATTTCTCAGACTGAGCTTATGCGTATGGCACTGTGAAAAGTTACTATCCTGAAGAAACACAAAAACCAAAGATAGGTTTCACTGTCCGTTAACACAACAAACAAGACCTTCTGCTATGCAATTCAGCTCCATTTTTTCTTTGTTTTGTTTGCCAATAAATATTTGAATTAGAAATGGTATATGCACAAATAGCGAAATCATGCTTTAGGTAAGTTTAAAACTCCAAGCGTACACGGCTCCCGTTTTTCCACTCTTTGGGAATGCCCTGTCCAGTTAATAAATTATTTCAGAAGGACGAAAATTTTGTTGTTGAACGAAATTTTCATGCAAATTACTACTTGTTTTCGTTGATTAAAAGGAATAATTACCACTTTTGATAAATAAATTTGCATGTAAGTATTCCTGTCCCTGGCAAACCACTAAAGTGCAGCAAGAGTTGTTGATTGAAACAAAATAGTCAAAAATACAAAATACCAGAACAATTTAAAATACTTCTATTATATGCTATATCGTTCACTGGTAAACTAAAAATCATAAAGTTAATCATTCTGAGTTTCTCAATGATGCTGTGTTCCACGCGCAAACAATACGAAATTGAAAAAAATAAAAACATTACTGCAATGCTTATGATTTGCAAACGTACCAATGGTAGGAACCTGCTCAGGTACGGTGGAAAAGCTTTCACCGTTGGTAAGCTTGGCCAAAGTGGCCAAGAAAATTATTCAGACTTCCAAGAGCAAAAACTTACTTGGTATCTGATTGTAAGTGCACGGATTCACGCACACCGGTAGGGAAGTTGAATTCTAGAGCAAAATCCTCTGCCTTAGTGAAAGAAATCTGTTATACACTCGTACACGTCATCGAAATATGTATATTTTTGCTAATTTTTGCTAAAAACCTATACGGATGAAAGGATAGTGTCAGAAAGTTACAAAACTCACGGTTGAAGCGGCAGTAACAGATGAATATGCACTTTTTCTTTTGTTATGTTTTTCGTTTCGCGCAATTGCGGTTGACAGCCAGATGCACCATCTTCTTGAGAACCGGGCTGTGAGCAACAGCTATAGTACAAGTTTTGTTAAGACAGTGACAGCCGGATTTATCGTGGCTTCTCTGAAAAATTGTGGTATGGCTAACTGTAGCTCTTGTTTCATTTTTGCCTATTTTAATTTATGTGGTCCTTCGATAACTTGTTATGTATTATCATTAAAATTGTCACTTTCTGCGCACAAATACAGTCATACGTTTCACAAACAAAGTCCTGCCAGAAATCATGTATCTACAAAACCACTGATGCGAAAAAACGGAGCCACTAATGAAATTAATGAAACAGAAACAACTTTTTCACATATGCTTCCATTTCAACCTGGGCCGAGTTTTCATGAACATTCAAAAGCTCATATTAACTTTCATCCTAAAATGATGAAATACGGCATTTTTCAGAGAAGGTTTTGTTGCTTCACAAACGGTGCACCAATCTTGCATTTACTTAATGGTGTATAACATTTTACGCAAAAACTCATTTACAAAAGAATAAAAGCCGCCGGCCACTTTGGTCGCCCTTACATTTCTGGCCATAACTCGCCACCCGCTAGAGGGCTGTTCAAACCCTGTACGGATTCGGGATAACTTCTAGATTCTACAAAAAGAACTTTTCATTTTGTGTAAGAGGTTTTCTGTGGGTGACGTCACAACGAGGGCATGTTTTCTCTTTATTGGCCAAGTTTACCTGGTCCTGGACGCCAACCCAACGTGCCATTTTTTGGCAAAAGCTTTGTTGGATACTAGGCTGTAATCTGAGTCTTTAGAGCCCTTGATTGGCTTCCTAGCATATCTGGAGTAAAGATTATGGCTCAAAAAACAAAAATGGGTGAAAATCTGAGTCCCACAAAAGGTAACCTTGGCCATTTTGGCTAAAGGCCATAACTCGGCAGCAGATTGAGCTAGAGAGCTGTTCAATCCCTCTAAAGATGGGGAAAGTCTTGTAGTTTGCAATAAAAAATATATTAATTTTGGGTGTCGCTTTTTTATTGATGTCGACATGATGGGAGTATGTTTATGCACATTTTGTTTACATTTGGATGACGTCATCAGGCCCTGGGCGCCAACGCCAAGAGTCATTTTTGACTCGAGAATTTTTATTGGAAACTAGGCTATATACTGTCTTACGAGGATTTTCCTGATTTTCTAGTGTTTTTGGTTCCAAAATTATGGACAAAATACCGCAAATTAATTAGAGAAATTCCTGCTAATACCCCAGGGAATTCCTGAAATATTTGGAATTTTTTCCATAACTTTTGAATCAGAAACGCTGGAAAGTCGCTGAATGACCCTAAAGACTCGTATAATAGCCTAGTTTCCAATAAAAATTTGAGCGACGAAATCGGCTCATTGGATCGGCCGATTGCGTCATAAAAAAACGCAAAACATACCCCAATCATGAAGTTATCGATCAACAAACTCCAAACCCTAAACTTAATTTTTTTTTTTTTTAACTACAAGACTTCACGAGTCTTTAGAGCAGCTATGTCCAACCCGCGGCCCAGTCGAAGGTTTTGTGCGGCCCAATTTAGGTTTCAGCTGCAGTGAAAGTATTCTACATATACTGACATCCAGTCCTTATTTTGATAATCTTGAATTTAATATTTTTGATGCAGGCAGTTCTCAATGCCACTTTGCCACGTCTGTTACCATTGCAGTTAGGTTTCTAACGCTTTCAGTGCATTTGCTTAAGCTAAATTTAGTTTGCTAAGATCAAAGTAAGCCATTCAATGTGCGGCCCTCAATAATATGTCCTTCAATGTGCGGCCGTGGTTAAGATAGTGACATAAAGTTTGGCTCAGTAAGCCATTTGGGTTGGACATTGCTGCTTTAGAGAATTTGAATAGCTTTCTATCTCAATCTTCTGCCGAGTTATAGCTGACCACAATTTTCCCCGAGAGGGCAAATCATACCTTTTGTGGAACTTTTTATTTTTGTAAAAATTGGGTTTTTGAGCCATATTTGGCTCCAGATATGCTGGAAAGCCAATCAAGGGCTCCAAAGACTCGACTTATAGCCTAGTTTCCAAAAAAGCTTTAGTCAAAAAGTGGCTTGTAGGGTTGGCGCCCAGGACCAGGTAATCTTGGCCAAAAAAGCGAAAACATGCCCCCATTATGACCTCACCCACAGTAAACCCCAAACCCAAAACGAAAAAAAAATTTAATCGCAACAAGAAGACTTCCCGAATCCGTACAGGGTTTGAACAGCTCTCTAACTCTAGCGGCTGGCGAGTTATGGCCAGAAATGGCATCATGGCGCGGGCATTTAGTGATCAAAATTTGACTCTTTCTGCCTGACAGTGTTAGTTAGGGATCATTTTAAGGATAAGACTTTTATTACCGCAAACCATTAACACCATGCTATTTTTTATTTTCCGAAATAAGAAAGAATTCATTTTCTCGCTTCGTATTCGTACTCTTATTTTGAGTGTTACGATTGGCTTGTGCTCTTACCCTGCTGCGTGGGGAAGGCAGCTACCTCTGTCCCTCTCAAGTTGCTGAATTCATCTGTGGTGGCAAGTAGCTCGCAGCAACATGCACGATGATATTTTCTTACACGTATCTGTTGGTGACGAACAAAAGCTGGCAAAGCCCTGTAATCACCATTTTTCCCAAGCTTCAGCATGAATCCACCAAATATCTGAACAAGTCTTAAAACTTGACAAAAGCACTTCCTCTGCCTTTGCACCACTCAGAATGCTCCTTTTTTCGGGAAACATGGTATATACCAGGGGTGGCCAAACCTGTTCTATGTATGAGCCGCATATCCTAAAACCCAAGTTTCAAAGAGCCGCAACATAAAAATCTAACGACACCAATTTATTCACAATTTCACAAACTTCATCAACGAATAAAATGATTCACAACAAGATGTTGTGCTGAACACAGAAATCAACCTGATGCTTGTTTTCTTCAGGGGTGGATATTTCGCTTCTGGTAGCCTACTTGTTTCCAGAACTTAACTGTAGTCAGGGATTTGTGGGCCATTTTTAGGACTTCACCTTCCTGCAGTTCCATTTCTACTGCAGATGCTTGCGATACGAAAGGTTCTGGAATTGGTCATCCACTGGTGACCACATCAGCCTCGAACGGGTTTACTAGAAACGTAAAGCAGGGCTTTAGCTTTTGTAGATCAGTAAATTCAGCCTGGAAATTATCAAGCAGCTCTTGCAGTTTGCTTTTGTATTTTTCTAGTTTCTTGTCATTCATTTTGACATTAGGAAATGCATTCATTCTCTTTAGGTTAGGAAAGTGATTAAATGCTTTGGACAGGAAATCCCTTTGAAATATCATGAGTTGATGTTGAAAACTAAAAATTTATTGAGCAAGATCTGAAACAAGATGATCTTTGCCTTGGAGTGCCAAGCAGGGCCCCGACAAGGGGGAATGCCCCGGGGCGGCACTTTTCGTGGGGGCGGCACTTTTGGTGAAAAGAAGGAATAGCAAATGGTCTTTCGTGGTCTTTACCACCACCTGGTGGTGGTAACGGTGGTGGGGGCGGCACTTTCAAAGTTTGTAAATTGTTCACTATGTCAGTAAGAAACATAAGATCTTGTATCCACTCACCATCTTCCAGTTCAGGATAAACTTTGCTTCTTTCATTAAGAAACCTGGTAATCGGCTTCAACACTTCAACATATCTGTTCAAAACATTGCTCGCGGACAACCACCTTACAATGCAGTAAAACGAGACATCGCTAGGTTTATCCTCTAGTTTCAAGTCATCAATAAAATTTCTAAACTGTCGATGGGTCTTCGCAATTTTACGTATGAAATTCACCATGTCAACAACAGTTTTCGTAACCTCTTCATATCTAAAGTATCTTGCTGTTAGGTGCTCATGGTGAATTATGCAGTGAACAGGAAGAAAATCTCGGAAGTTATCATCATTTCAAGTCTGATTAGACCTGCCTTATTTTCAACCATCGCGGGTGCTCCATTGGTTGCAACACTGACAAGTTTATTCAGAACTTCAGCATTCGTTAAATAGTGTCAAGAGCATTTTTGATATCAACGCCACGGGTTGATTCTTTCAATGCGATTAAATTCAACAGCTCTTCTTTTACAACTAGATCAAAATTTACATAATGAACAGATACAGCCAGTTGCGGCTGGGCTTGCATATCAGTTGACTCATATAAAGCCAGACTTAATGCAGTGGAATTTTTTAAGTCATTTTGCAGCTTGTTTTCAATATCAGCATTGATATTAGATATTCGTCTGTCTACGGTGTGTCGTGAAGCTGGAGTCTGAGATATTAGCCGCTGAAGTTTAGTGTTGTTAGGATCTAACACTGCAATCACCTCAGATATGTTCTTCTTCACAAATTCGCCATCTGAATAAGGATGTTTAGACCGGGCGATTTTCCAAGATATAATGAAACTGGCTTCAGCAATTGTGTCAGCTTCCTTACTAAAAGTTTTCAACACTGCCTGCTGTGAGTTTAATGAAGATTTTTAACTCCGTTAGCTTGTTCCTCCTGAAGTCCGACAGGTGTGGGTAGTTAGTGGCAAAGTTTTTGTATTTTGCTTCATAATGATGCTTCAAGTTGCTGGTTTTGTGATGATTAAGTGAAGCATGACATAAAAGACACACAGGTATGCCTACATTATCAGTAAATGCAAACTCCTCCTCCCACACTGGACTGTCAGTTATGTTTTCATCTTCACACTTTCCCTTTTTGCAATGTCTTGATAACATTTTTCTTGTTAATCTCTCAATCTCAAAAACTAAAACTCTGCAGTGATTGTTATGGAACTGAAATAAACGCAGACTGCAAAGTAACGAGCAAAAGGCATGCTGTTAACCACGCGGTTTAACAGCTGAAACATACTTGAACTCTGTTGATTACCAGACCTACGGTGGGTCAATTTTCGCAATTTAAACACCAGTGACACGACGAGACATTCCTCTTTAGAACTGTGGAATCTTTTTTCTTTTAACTGCAACGGGAATCAAGAAAATCGATTTTATACCAGCTTAACTCCTGACTACACCAACCGAGACGATTGGTAGCTTGTTACACCATCACACATTCAAATTTCTACGCTTCTGTGACATCACAATTCTTTCTGGAACGACTTGCAAATGTATTACTGTACTGCACGCTAGCCATCACAGTACCACTTTACACGATTTCTACACTTTGCAATAGAAATAAAAAATATATACACAATTTTTTAGAAAGCTCAAAGAGCCGCGTGCAAAGGTTCGAAGAGCCGCATACGGCTCGGGAGTCGCAGTTTGGCCACCCCTGGTATATACATTGGTCTTGTTTTTCAAACAACATTTTGCAATATTTGTATCTTGATCTGAACGTTGATGATGCAAAAGATTGATCCATGCCTTCAATCTTTCAATCTTTTGCTTCGACTGGACAATTTTTGACTCGCAAAATTGTGGTAAAATGTTAAAAATGTTGCAGAATGCGAGTAGAGTTGACCTTGAGTTTACTGACGATGAACACATCGCTAACTCATGACGTCAAAGATTTTCAAAAAGTATTGAAATCAATTTATTGAAACAAGTTTTTTTGCCGTTAATAACATTTGAGGGGACAAGGAGAGGCGTGTCAAAGAGGACCCAATTCAATGTAAGCTGAGTTGTTAGAAGACAACGAAAACGAAAAAATTTTGACGTAGTTTGGAAAGTACATGGGCACAGTAGAGCGCGCGGCGCGGAGTTTTTCGGAAGACTTATGGCCCAAATTTTGATGTCTAGACCCCGTGCTATTTTGAATAAAATACGGCAATTCACTCAGTGGCTATGGATCGAACAACCTTCCAATTGAGAGGCGCACACTTTACCACTGAGCTATTGCCATCCCGGCTCATAAAAATATTTCATTAAGTTGAAGAAATAAAAAATTTATACTTTTACTTACAGTTTACCAAGGCATTGTATTATATATCTATGTTGACCATTTGCACCGGCGACTCTGCTGGAATTTATGATTTGCAAAAACAAAAACGCACTTCAGCCGGCTCACTCGTTAATTATTGTTTTATATGTTCACTTCGATCGCCCTTCGATCGATCTGGCTGTAGTTATTTTAATCTGGTAATTCTCCTTTCTACTCTTACTCGTTAAATTAATATTTTATATGTTTTTAAGCGTGACAATTTCGATAGTGGCAACCATCTGCTCGACGGCTAAAGCATCGTGGCAAACCCTCTGTTAAATCATCAAAATTCGGATAAAATGAAATTTAAACACTTATACTTTGGTGTTTCGAAGAACATTTAGTCTGGGAGAGCATTAGTAGATTAATATCAAGTATAGACTGGCGATTTGGTCTTTTGAGATAAAATACTACCGTTTGTATCATGACATCATAGGTGTTGGGCATTCGGGGACAGTGTCCCCAAATGTCTTTGGTGTCCCCCCCATAAATTTATTGTGCTCCGAAAAATTTGTTTTGAACATATTTAAAAAATAAAAATATAGACCCAATAAACTGTGTTTTGCCCCCCTAAACCGTAAAACCTGGCTACGGGCCTGGTAACGAATGACGGACATCTCAATCTAGTTGTTCAACTTCAGACTGAACCACTGGGCAGCACAATGAACAAACGCGGCCGAAGAATAAAGAATATTCTAATCCTTTGCTGAACGCCACTGGTATGACCAGCTATCGTTGATATTCCACGGTAGCCTTAACCAACCATGTTTTTCACAAGTCTCCACCAACTTGAGAATAGTATCTGCTATTGATTCTGCATTAGGATAAGAAGAAATCAATACAATGTTCAATGATTACCCTTTCATCTCGATATCGCAGAACCAACACAAGCTGCTCTTTGTCCAAAATGATGAAAGGCTCAGAAACACAAGCGATTTTATTGGCGAATGGCATCGTTGATTAATTTTAGCTGCAAAAGCCTTGACAAACATTTCGCTCTGAATTTGAAAACTTGTGTAGTTTTTTCGAAAACTTGTGCGTTGTTTCGCATTCTTCTCAAGTGTTTGCTGAATCCTGTCGCTTGTACCTGTGGTTGTTCTGCACATTTCTTACCTGAAAAATCGCCCTAACTCACTGACGCTTTTTGCCTACGTGTTGCACAATACTTGAGGGACTGTAAGGCCTTTGTATTTCAGCGAATGTGCGATTAATTTGATACGGATGATACAAAAAATGTTTTTATAGATTTTAGATACTTCTTCAAGATAAATAATGGAAAAAAGCTGAGATTAATAACCTTCTTAAACAAACAAAATTCTTATATTGTTAAGATAGGTTTTGCTTATGACAACACGATGTTGTGGAAGCAGCTATGTTTCTTAGTGGTGGCAATTTTTGAAGTCATCAAAACACAAGGTAAGACTGGGCATTTATCCTTGAATCCGGAACACACAGGAAACTGACGATTTTATAAGCAATTGCTTTACTTAGAGTGGTGTTGCCGAGATATTAGGAGTATTTACACCTACAAGTATATTTATTTTTTCGCAAAATACACTTATTAGCATATCTCTAATCTCAGAGCTTTGATTAAAAAAAGGTTTGGATAGAGTTTTGTTGTAATAAGCGTAAAATCAGAGTATTCCTTAACACTGGACTTTTGCT
>JGI24158J21664_10014218_pt1 | contig 10467 bp, 9 predicted proteins | sample Ectturendosymbi3_FD_21664 | JGI IMG/M metagenome (IMG submission 21664)
CGTAAAGTTCAAAATTTGAAATAGCCATTCTGTAACAACAGATTTGTTGGTTCTACTTTGTGGAATAATGCAAACAATCTATTATGAATCGTGAACATAAAAATTGAAATGAGCGCCAAAGCAAGTATTTAGATTTGAATGAATATGTTTCAGATGGTGCTCACTATTTTTCACTTGGAAATATATTTTTTCAGTTCAACCTTTTCATTTATGTAGAAAGAGGAAGCCAAATACATATGTCATATCTGCCTAGAAGAAGCAATTTCATTCAAAATCATAATTTATACCTGATGTTGATCTGCAAAATTTTGCAAATAGTTTGTTTCACTTCCGAGAACAGTCACTTGTTCTGGAACCACCCTTATTTGATCTGGCTCAACATAATCAGTATATTCTGCACAAAAACTGGAGAATAATTGAATACAGAATTGGTACCGTTTTGATAAGATAAACCACCAATGGTTTCATAGTATTTCACGAGCATTGGTATTTGAGTGTAAGGTGTTTCCTTCATCCCTTCAAAAACACAAACAAACGTCAATGCAATCTTTGATTGTTAGTGATATTCCACTGCGAATGTACTATTCCATGTGTTCTTGAAGAAAGATGCAAAATGACGAATTGCTGGACATAAATTTCTTTACAGGTATAATGATGTTTATATATCTTTGTAGTGCTTTCAATAACAGAACTTCTTTTCGACTCCAAGAAAAATTGCATTTACTTTGCAAGTCACAATCGCCAGATTCGCTTTCGCCAACACAGGATAAGTGTTGCAACTCCATCATTTCTAATTTATGAAACTCGCGCTATGAAGCACAGGAATGAGTTATTTTTTAATTGGATCATCCTCTTTTCAGCCAATTGCGCCATTTTGCAACATTGTATAACACATTTCATTCAAAGATAATTATCTGCACACAGATGGAAGGAAATTCACAGTTTGTTGAAATGGTCAAGGCCTACGTCCAAGACAGATATTTAGGAAATACCTGTGATTCTGACTGCAGCAGTCGTATTTCAGAAATTTTGCTTCTTCAAACTGTTACTGCCATGTTAAATAACGTTTTACATCAAGGCATGAAAGGTTGATGTAGCGAAATGAACGCAGCAGCATTGAAAACCGCTAATGACGTGATTTGCAGTTAGCTATATCTGTCTAAGTGCAAGGTTACTGACGTCCCATGTTTGCAGTACAGCGCCTTCTGCGACAGTAAAGAAATTAGGCGTATTTCTTATAAAACAAAGATCCCTACACATTGTTTACATTTGACATGTTATTGAAGTTTCATGCAGTTCACCTGACATCCATGACTCTTCTTGCATCGCTGTCATCATTACATCTCCCGTAATTGTTGTAGTGGTGACACCAGTGTCCTGAGGAGGCTGCTGTGTCGGAGGTTGTTTGTTCTTATTGACAAAAACAAAATATATTTGCGCAAAAGTTGGTGCAGGTTTATAGGACACTGTAAACTAACAGAATGTTCAGTAAAGCTTTCTTTATAAAAATCAAATGTTAGGAACGTAAGAACTTGGGTATCCTATAGCACGATTGAGGCGTTTATAGCATCAAAATATTTTATGCAATTGCTTGCAGCAGCATTTGATTTAAAAACAAAAAAGTCTTGAGTGCATGTCTCTCATGTTTCGCGGAAGTATCTTGTGCATTTTGTATAATTTGGATAAATCAAGGGAAGATGTTAGTGATCAATTGTTTTTTAACGTGGTCGTCAAACACATTTTTGAAATGTTCGTCTTGGCTGCGGAAGTGTTTCCAATGCTTCATATTCAGATTCGCTAATTTCCTTATGAACTGCGGCAGCTCGTGTTTGTAGCGCATGTTCATTATTTGATCCAAAGGCATATTGAACATGTTTCTCGAAAGATGCAGAAAATCTAACAATGTATGTGTACGTGCTTCGAGTCGCTAAGAGTGTTTGTAATCGTCAGTATTCTTCGAACACTATAATCGCATTTTACTCTTTGAATGAGTGATAGAACTTTTCCAGTGTCCGTTTGATCGATGGCGTGTCAAGCCACAATGCTTTCGCTTGTCAAGCCACAATGATTGTAACGTGGACATATCGCAAACCATCTTCCTAATAAAACGTTCGCATCAAAACTGAACAAAATGTCTCACAACAATTATTTATTTCGATTTCGATACGTTACGAATTGTTTGCAAAAGAATTGAGTTGGAAATTGATCATTGCACTTTAGTTTGGCTGACAGGGTGGATAAAAAATTATACATTCATACGCGAGAAAATGCTCTCGAAATACCTATTTATACCTGATATTGTCCTGAATTAACTTGATCAATTAGTCTTTGTCTTTGGCTGACAGACGTCTGTCCTGGTTTCGGTCTTCCATCAAGAGGAAACGCAGTGGTTTGATCAGGCTCAACGTAGTAAGTATATTCTTTAAAGTAGATTAGAGAGTAACTGAACACACTTGTTGTGAAGTCTTGTTATAATTAAGCAAAACATGTTTGAAAAAATACCATGAAAAATTGCTTGAAATCATTTTATCTGTGAGCATTTAGCCTACCACACGCTTCTAGAATAGCGTAAAACAGCAGCACAGCTGCAACCACGATATTGCGTTTGGTTGAATGTTTATCCACAGTGTGGTGTCATTAACAGTGATGTTCGAGTTTGTACATAAATCATGAAACCAGCTTCGCACGTCAAAGTGGCTTATCGCGCTCCCTCGAACACAGAGCGAATGGCGTAGCTCGATCTTTCCAAAAGTATGGAAACCTTCATAGGAAGTAAAGCAACAAGTTGGCTTTGAATTGTTTGCTCCATCGTCTGCCTATCTGCGCCTTGTGCTAATTAAGTATTTCTCACCAAAACTGTTTATCAAACTGGGCATGTGAAGTTAAGCCTGAGTAGCTAAAGAGTTTCAGAAAAATTTGTTTAGTGCAGGAAAAGATCTGTCTCAACTCCGTCTAAACTGTTAAGATCTTTCACGGTTTCTCTTTTGAATGATCATCTGCGCCCAGACTGACTTACGCCAAGTTTTCATTTCGTTGAAAATCATCAAAGACTTTGTTCATGACGGACATTCAAGAATGTATGTGACTGTGCCTGAATTGGCTTCGTCTGAGAAAATTAATTTTATTTATGCTGTAAAGGCCAAGCCCTATAACGATTTACAGGTACGCCCAAAGCTGAATCTAGTTAATTTAAATCTGCAGCGTTGAAAACTACTAGCGACTTGATTTATTGTTAGGTGGAATGACCAGACTTAGGATTGGTAACGTTGTATGTCGTCAGTGCAACGACTTTTTTACAGTGGACGTCGACTCCGGGATTCCAATTGAATCATGTTTTGCATCACACTTTAATGTCGGAAATTTTTGTCAAAATGGTACAATTTCTAATGAAACTTTTGTTCAAAGGGATAATATTTGCTCTGCACCACTATTTCCATCGAGTGCTAGTTGCTGCATCTTGATTTTGAGATGGATTTTATTAGTGTGTAGAGTAGAACAGATAACGATACGCACACGTCTCAAGCATGGGTAGGTAGAATGAGGTCACAGTTACGCTAAAGGGTGCACAACAACATCACCCATTACTATATAATCACACGGATTCGTGCACTAGTGCCATCCACGAATATCATCAACATCCCCTTTTTATTAGGACGTGGTCGATATGGCACAGAGTTTACTAACGCACATAATCTCGTTATCGTTGCGGTAGTCTGCGGAATAACGGAGGTCGTGCAGGTGCACTTGTGTCGTTGATGGCGGGCTGAGCACTCTGACTTGCAGCGACACCTGTCAAGGAGGATGGGGTAGGCAAAACGTCGTATGATGAAGTATGGGCTCGGTTAAACACCACGTCGTATGTTGCAATACGATCAGGGCGGATACAAACACGGTTATGTTTCTACAAGACACCCTGTGACGATCTGATGATGTACATGCGAGTACCTAGTTTCCCGACTATTAGGGCCTTTTGCCACCTCTGCTTGTTGGGGCTTTGAAACATTATGTAATAGCCAACACACACTGGCTGCAAAGGACAAGCCCATTTGTGGCAATAATTTTTAACGGTGAAACGCTCACGGCGTTTGTTCTGATTTTCGTTGTGGCACGGTTTGGGTAAAGTAGGAAAAAGAAAGCGCGTCACTCTGAAAAACATAATTATCTCAACTGGACTTTTACAAACGGCTTGACGGGGTGTGTTGCGCAATTCTAACAGGGCTAAATATTCATCTTGATGTTGTGAAACAGTGCGTTTGATCAAATTCTTAGCTGATTTAATAGCAGCCACTGCTTTCCCATTGTCATGAGAAAGCGGCCAAACTTCATTCACTTCATGTTACGGGATCGAAGCCGAGAGTCGGAATCCCACTTTTTGGAAAGGTCGGAGTGGAAGATTTTGGAAAAGTCGAAGTTGGTTTCGGAAATTTTACCTCCGACTCCAAAAACTTGCCTGGTAGGCGCAACGACTTTCCACCAATGCAAAAATTCTGCTAATTTTGTGGAACAAAATGTTTAACAAAGCGTCTACAGTTAACTGCTCAAACCTTTCAAGCAATTCACCTGACTTCTGTGGATCTTCTTGTTTTGCTGTCATCGTTCTGACTCCATCATTGGTTGATGCAATCATCCCCATGCTGTGAGGTGCCTGTTGTGAAGCAGAAGCTTGGCTGTTACTGCTGAATGATCACAAAATGAATCAGAAACAATTGTTGTCTTATGAGAGGACACTGACAACCCACTAAACATATGGCAACCTATTTTGAATAAACAATATTGTCTCAATGTTATCGTTTAGGATCGTCCTTTTCCTTTGTAGAGCGTATCAGCTAGGCATTGTTGAATATGTACAAATTGATCCAGATAAACAACTTAAAGTGCTATGACCTAGTTATTAGTGTATCATAAATTGCAAAGTTGAACTCACAGTTGTTCCTTTGTGTAACGCATACATGAAACATCATGGTGCGATATCTTAATTTTATTGTAAAACTGCGAACAGTAAATGCTCCTCATGAGTTTAATTATTTTCTCTTTTCAGGTTTCGTTTATATGGAAATCATTCTAAACTCAAAAATTTTTATGCGATTTTGAATGACGTTTGAAATCCAGGAAAACTGATCTTTCATTGGATCTCAGCAAAAATATTATCAACTTTCTGATTTGGTTTCCGAAACTTTAATGAAAATATTTTATTTAAAATCTATGAAACGGTTTATCTTTTTCAAACGGAGTCACGAAAGTTGTGCGTTTATTCCAAAATGTTCTGTGTTAGATTTTCATAAGTGACAAATCAGCGACAAACTGATTACTAACCCAACTAGGATGACACCTACTAGTTGCACTCTCGTTGATCACATATATATATATACAAATTTTCCAACTGAGAAATTTACCCCAGATATCTTGATAAATGATCTATCTGATCACCTGCCTGTCTTTGTTTTCATAACAGCTAGGCCATTACACAAATGGAAGTCAAAAAGATATACCAAAAATGACTACAATAGTATAGCCAGCCCAAAATTTAAGGAGGTTCGAAAATTTCGGGGGGAGAAATATTTGATTTCAGGCGAATAACGTTATTTTGCTTGGGATACCGCCTCTCAGAGCACAAAATTACTTTATGTTCTGGGAATTTGGGGAAGCATGGCTCCTTAACCTGCCCCTGGCTACGTCTATGCATGATCATTCCAAGTTTGCCTCAGAAAGTTTGTACCTAAAGTTTGAGAGGCATTCAGTCAACTCCTAATTGATCAAACTAAGCCAGGTGAAGCCTTAGACTTGGGCATTTTATGTCTTAACCAGTTCCTCCAAAAGAACGCCCGTGAAAAACAGCAAACATAATCCAAAAAACGATTGGCACAACTATAGGCCTTCTTAAACCAATGAAAACCAAAAACGGTTTGCATAAACCCTGTACGTTCTAGATTTGAAAACCAAAATGCCCATGAGAAGTATAAAAAGTGCAAAAACAAAGTAACTCATTTCGTGGAAAAAAGCAAAAAAAACTATTTATCAATCACAGTTTTGTCTTGTAAAAATGACTCTAAGAAAATGTGGAAATTTAATAATAACCTCTTAGGCTCAAAAGCAAAAGAACTGTACCATCAAGAAAAACTCATGGAATCTGTGAACCTAACCTTTACTTGCAAACATTAAACAATGGTCAGTATATTCAACATTTATTTTGTTTCAATTGAAAAAACTAGCAAGCGGAATTCATCTGCTTAACATCAATGCTTACCCTGTAGGTACGGTGATGCATGAAATTCACTCCGGAAACCCACCTGACAATTTTAAGTAACTCTTTACTCCCTTGAATCAAATTCATTCCTATGCAACCCGTAGTGCTACACGAGGAGCGTTCTTCTAGCAAACAGCATCAAGTAAATGCGGAAAGGATCTTTAAAGCATTTGGATCCAAAATCTGGGACTGTTTTCATCCCTCCTTGCATGCGCTTAGCACATTTACATTCACAAAACGTTACAGAGATATCCTAATCGCGACGTTAAGCTTGAGTAAATGATGTTGATGCTTTGCACCGCACATTTGCCCTCAGTACTTTTCTCTTTGCAGCAGACTCAATTTACCTCCTGTACATATTGCCGTGACTTTTACACTTGAACTTTTTTCTCTTTGTGCGTGTGGTTGTTTTGTGTTGCTGCTGGTGTTCTTTTGCTTTGATCACTTCTGGTGGTTGATGAAGTTCTAACACTGACCTTTCAGAATACCCGACCCCAGTAGCTTGCAGCTGTTCCATTCCAACAACATGCTATCTGTGTTTGATAATTTATCCTCATTTCATAACCGCGGCAAACATTTGTAAAGCTTGCCAGATGCGAAAGAGTTCTGAAAACGCGGGCAGAGTTTCATTTTACTATGTTAATACTTTCTCTGCCACGCGCAGATACTTGCGGATCTGCGCACCTGATGCACCGTGAGAGACCAGTTGAGACCCAGCATTTTCTGGCCCACTGTGTCGATCATCTGACAGCTCTTTCTGACGTATGCGACTTCGATCTCAACTTGGTGAGGTACAGACCTCATCAACCGGTCAAGGTCAACAACTCGATAACTTTTTTTTCCGGTTCCCTGGCGTTTTTGTAATTGCTACGGATTTCTTCTCGTGTTTGAAATTCTTAATTTTTGCCAAATAAGCTCAACTTAATTCAACAAAATTCCCTTACATATTACTCATGTGTTTATTGGAGGAGTTCTAATTGCGGCCAATCTTGAAATCTTGAGTTTTGATCTTTGCAGCAGTACGTGGCTTTTCTCTTTGTTTCTATGTCGACTTTGCGCAGGACTGACGATGTGTCACACATGAAACTATAGTATTCTTAACGCAACAAACTGCAATTGATTCACTTGGTGTGGGTCACTGCTGTGACTTAACTGCAGTAATATTACACATGCTGATGGAGGAAAGCTTATTATATGAAATCATGTCTTGCCCCATTAATTTCAAGAAAACCTATTATGCATATTGACATATTTGCGCAATTAAAAGTTCTAGGTTTTCTGCAAATTTGAGGAATCAACCAAAATTTTCTCGGCTTTTGTAACTTTGCGATGATTCAACCTACCTGTTTTCAGATAGCTGCTATAGTCTCCACAAAGGCGACAGAGCTGAACTGATCAGCAATTTTGAAAAGTACGAAATTGGTATCACGTAAAGCTACGCTTCCTCAATATTGAAATCTCCAAGAAATGCTTACGGGTAAATCTAAGCAATGTTTCATGCATCGCTACACGTTAGCTAACATTATTTTAAGAATAAAAACACTTTGTACGTGTGTCATCAAAAACGCATAATAATTTTTGTGATACCATTGCATTAAGCTACAGTGTAGAGTTGTACCAGAAAATCCGGTAGAAGTGGAATTGGCTCTTCATATATTGGTTCATTTTCCCAGTCATTCGATTTTCCAGGTTGCTGGTCAGGATAAGTCACGTTTTTCTGGTCTTGCCTGACGCTTTGCACTTTTTCTATGAAAGACATTGGATAGTACCGTGAGCAATTTTTTTCAAGCTTACAGCGTGAGTAACAACCACTGCTTTGAAATAATTGAAGAGGTTGAAGTAAATATATATGATATATATTTATGTTTCAAACGATAAAATTTTTGTTTGTTGGTGGTTCACGCGGGTGAATGCTTTATTAAATAACATGTAACTTAAGAAACTTTAGGTTAATATCCGATATATGTCAAGAGGTACATTAAAAACGCGATAATTGAGAAAGTGTTTTACTCTCAAATATTTTGATGCTAGTTTCAAAGATCAAAACCTCCTAACTGATCTACGATGATCTGATTATAACCTTTGAAAACGTTCACCTGATTTCCGTGAGTCTTCTTTCATCGATGTCACCTTTATTTCTTCAGTAGTGGCTGTTGTGGCAACCACAAAATTTTGAGAAGCTTGCTGTGACGAAAATTATTTGTTGTAAGTGACTGAACTTAAGTTTATTATGCAGATATTTTTGCAGCACTACTGGACCCTTAAAACGCAGAAACGTTTTTAGTACCTGTGCTTAGAAAAAGAGTATTTGCAACATTACAACTGGAATCTTTGGAACAGATCGACGTAACACCTTCAAGATAATTAGACAAAGTTTTGAGTCAGATGGGTTCACGAAAACAAGAATAAATTCCTAGCTTGATCATCTTATTTCCAACATTTGTATGGAAAACGTTCTGCACCATAAAGGTATCAAAGAAATATAGGTTTTGCTTGTTTTTTGGATAGGTATTCATCAGAAATGCTAGAATTTCACGTAAGGGTACAGAACCATTTCACCAAAATTTGATTGTAATAACACCTAAATTTCTGGAAGTTTATGTGTGCAAGAAATTTAGGGGTTATTATAATACCCCTAAATTTCTGGCAGTTTCTGGCAGGTGCAAAAGTTCTGGCATTCAAGTGAGTTAATGTGTGCAACGTTTGTAATCATTTCATCGTAATAGGTAATATTGTGTAAAAGTGTGAATACGTCATGTTACTTGCCCTGCACCTCACGTTTTCAATCAGCTTAGTTTGTAAACTGTAACTTTGATACTGTTGCAACCTCTCCGGTGGTGTTGCGTTGATTGTATGATTCACCACGAACGGGATGTGCGTGAAGAATAAGACCATCATATGTGTAGCGCGAGCAAGCAACAGTAAGAGAGATTGCGACGTGTAAGCTCTGCGGATGTTAACATGTGAACGATTGAACATAATGACCAGTGTACGCGAAGAGAGATTGCGAGCATGATCACTATTGTTGCTTGCGGCCACGGTGCGAAGCTTTGCGCGCATGACGCTCGGGATTTCCGATCGCAACAATACCAAGATGCACTATTACCTATTCTGCTGACTTTTAAAATCAAATTAGGATCGCCTTTGCATGACAATCAAAGTTTTTTTTACTTTCACTGGTGCGAGTGATTCAAACACAAGATTCATGATCTGTGGCGATTTCGTTTTTGCTAACGGGAATTTCCAAAAGTATTTTTGCTGGTCAGCGCAAAACAAACAAACTCAGTTCACTTTTCATCAAAATGATCTTACAGCCGAATGTTTTCAGGCGTCCCTGACCACTCAGGCGTTTTTTCAGGAGTCCCTGATAGCTCAGGAGTTCTCAGGCGTCCCTGATCGCTCAGGCAACCCTGATCAAGCTAGCTCATCTCCTCGTTCATGAGCTAACACTTTTTGCTCAACTGTGGAAGCACCAAACATTTTCCTCTCATCCTTCACGTTAACTAGGTTAGATTTTTATGGATGCAGTTGTAAACGAGAGCCTTGTTGAAGCTGTTCAGGAGCAACCGTGCGACTTATGGTTTCTCTATCAAGCACATTACTAGCACCGTAGTCAGTTTTATTGTCTGGTAATAGTATTCGGCATCGGCAAGCATGGCCACCAAACAGAAGTGCTTATTAAATTACTTCAAAAAATCAGACTGTAAGAAACAGCAAACCGTCAAATTCGAAAATAAATTTTAAAAAAGCATGAGGTCAAAAGTGCTCATTATGATAAAGGACAACCATGTTAAACCGAAGATACTACAAAATGCAACATAATTTCAGCACAGGTTTATTTGCTGACATTGAAAGGACTGATGATGAGAGTCATACTCTTCAGATGCGCTGTTAGTTTACTGAGAAACAGTCCATGTTTCTAAACGTAATTCAGGGCATGATAAATCGTTATTTTAGAAGGGAATACTTGGAAATATATACTAGCTCGTGGTTTACACCACGAACGGGATGTGTGCGAAGAATAACACAATTATATACGTAAGGCGAGCAAGCAATAGTAAGAGAGATTGCGACGCATGTTCTCTATTGTTGCTTGCTGCCACGATGTGAAGCTTTGCTCACATGCCGCTCGGGATTTCCGATCGCAACACTGCCAAAGAATGTTGCACCAAATATTGGCCAAAAATTGTCAAGTAATAAGTGTCCTATGACCTTGGGTGCAG
>JGI24158J21664_10014219_pt1 | contig 10466 bp, 8 predicted proteins | sample Ectturendosymbi3_FD_21664 | JGI IMG/M metagenome (IMG submission 21664)
CTTTAATATAAAAAAATTAAATAAATTTACCAAAAAATGCATTTTTTACAACTCATTTAAAGTCAGGGGGACGTGAAACGAAGAAAAATTACTTAAGGGGGGCGTGGTGAAAAAAAGGTTAAGAACCACTGTGCTAGAGTGTTTTTTACAAAAAGGGCGCACCACGGTTGGCTGAACATGATGACGTCACAGGGTCCTCAATGGTTAAACTAGCATCCGGCCCTGAACAAGGCTGATGGTAAACAGAATGAAGACAAGTTTTGCGCAGCATAGTATTGTCGTAACTCCCTCAGCTAACCGCATGAAGTAAGCCCAATATAGACACGTTTTTCCACGCAAAACTCACGAGAAACTTTTCTAGCTGATTTAACTAACATACAGAGCTTCAACAAGCAATCTCTGTTTGCGGGAACCAAACTTTGCATCCAATACTGGCATTATTGCCATTCATTGGAGTTCTGGTGTGTCAGGCGATCTTGCGAGCTTTTTGTCAGCGGAAGATTGAACATCAAGCAAGAACTGTTCCTTCCGTTTTTGTACAAAATACTCATACTCTTGCTCGCTTTAAGTCAGTATTTGGCCTCCTTCAAACTTTGGGCTTGCTACGCTGCTGCTTGTAACCACTCTCATGCAGACGGCCTGCCTCACACGCCCAGCCATGTTCATCAGTATCAAGCCTTTCACACAGCACTTTCTTACTTGATGTTCTATTTTCCACTGGCAAAAAGCTCGCAATAACGCAAGACACAGCAAAACTCCGACAAAAAGCATTGTTGCCATTCTTATATTGCGTAGCGAACAATACTATCGTGTTGTTACCTTACTGATACGAGTTTAGGAGACGTTTGCATTTTCACTCGTTTCAAATTTGGTGAAGTTATGCCTCTGCGCAGTTTCGCAAATTTTAAATTGATGATGAATTGTCACAGAAAGGCGATGCGCGGGGCTCCCATGACCTATGCGTAAATCCGTCACTGGGCATCATGTTCCAGCGTGCGCCAAATGTGGTAGTCTTACCGGTAAGAGATAGTACAGTATGTTTTGCACGACTCACTTTTTTGCCTGCTAGCTTGTTGCGTGTGTATTGTGCAGCTACTGTGCATGTGGCCGTCTGGAGTATCAAGGACGTAAGGGAACCCGTATACTTGGTGCATTGCTTTAATAACAGGTAAATTGCAAGGAAAGTGAAGGCAATTTGCGCTCCGCAGGTAGGCTTTTCCTTGTCATCCATGTTATTTTACAGGAGTTTGTTTGGAACTGCAGCTATGCTTGATGATTTTCTGGCCGAAGTCAACTCGAAGGACACCACTCCGGATGCTCGCTCCAGGACTCCTACGCAATTTTGGATACAAATTTCCAGACCTTTTGCAGCTTTTTTCTGGACTATACCCAGGCTGAATACAGGCACTATAATGGTTAATGTGATGAAAAGTAAAATGATCGATCTTATCAGGAATAGCAGAGCAAGATATTGCCAGAATACATGTGAAAAGGTTCCTAACAGACCAAAAAAATTTTTTTCCAGACGTTTCCAGGCTGGAAAATGACCAAACCTTTTTCCACACTTTTTCAAGACTCTGTAGGAACCCTGTCGTTCGATACAGGGTAAAAAAAACTCGAATTCACTTTTCGGTCACGATAATTTCAACAAGGTACAACAATAAATTTTGTTGGCTTGCATGTTTTCAATCGTGTTTGGCAGTGAGACATTTTTGACATGCAAACAAACACAACCCCCTGTGCGTATCTAAACAGAAAAACAGCAGGTAATGCTCACAAGTCTGAAAAGTCAAGTGCTAGAAAATATACAGACCTCGAAAAAGACAAGGCATAGGGTTTAAAAAATTACAGAACTATACAAAAATAAGCAATTCAAAGACACCAGGAACATATTCTGAAGGTTTGGGAAAAAACAAAGTGCAATGCGTGTGAAGCCAAGCGGAAAAACAATGCGCACTGAAAACAATGATTGGAGATTGAGAAGAGACAGCACTATTTGAAGATGGCTTAAAATTGTTTGTTACCATCCAGTTTATGATGAACTGCTACTGCACAAACAGAGATAATCTGACAAGCAAGGTTTGAAATACACATTGAGATCAGCGGGAACCTACAGCTGCTGTACTCAAAACAAGGTGCACAACTTGTCTAGTGTCGCATTACGAATACATACGTGCTACATCATCGTGAATACAATACGTGCTATATATATAAGTTCCATTACAAAAGTTATTGTTGGGATTGAATATTGCAATCGCATCGCTGAACCAACCACTGGTTCAAACGAGTCATGAAAGAAGCGCACAAATACGATCGACACAAAAAATACCTTCACCTTGCCAGATTGTGATAAAGCACTGACACAACAAATTGAACTGACACTGGGTACACTACTGTGGTGTAATTTTCTGGAATGCTCGGGTAATGACTGGCAATCATATTATTAGCGCGCCCTGCTGGAATGCAGCCTAGGGCAGCCACGCCCATCGAACCCCTGCCAACGTCTCTAGTTAGTTGTCCCAGGCAAGTTTCAACTTGAACAAACGAACATAGTTATATTGAACAAACTTGATCTGGCCCGAAGAAGACAACAGATCTTCCAATCTGCTCTGTAGAGTGTGTAGCTTAAAATCGTTTCGTTCTTGCTGCGCTACTGTGCTCGCTTGAAGTTGCAGTGTATTAAAACCTGATTTACTCTGCGACAACACCTGTTGTTTGCTGCGGGCCAGATCAACTACTAAAAAAAGGAATGAAGTGAGCACCGACAAAACGTTTTGCGAAAGACACTTTCGCAAGCAGACTTAAACTTGCAGTGTTGCCAAGTTCGAATGAGCGAAGCATTATTTCATCATCAATTCGTAAGAAAAGGTTTAAGGCGAAAAGGCTTTACGCACAAGTTCCGGTCGTTCACTACAATCACCTGTAAACAAACACTCAACAGATGGTGGCCTTACACATGGGCATCGGCAGAAATTTTTCCACGGGGGGGCAACATCCACATTTTGCTTATCCGTTTCAGGTTTCAATACAAACGGACGTTCACAAAACGCTTTAAATGTTCGTAGTCCAAATTTCCGGGGGAGAATGCCCGTTTTGCCCTCCCCCATCCTGTGGACGCCCATGGCCTTGCAGGAATCTTAACTGGCCTAGAGCGGGGTTTGCAACGGCGAGAAGACTTTCCGCACCAACGAGTAAAATTTTCTTTTCTCCTACTTCACACACACGTCATTAACGCACTGCTTCTGCTGATATATGGTCTGATACACTCTGAACCGAGGTGTGACCAAGTTAGTTCGACTTGCCGATGCTTGACATACAGAAAAAACGTGGTGTTTGAAAGTCGGATCAACACTACAGTTTGGTGCCCTCGATCCAGCATTACTTTAGGAGCGCATAACGGTAACTCCAACAAAATTCTTACATTAAAAAATATGCGTATGATTCTGAAACAAGGTGACAGAGGACTACCTGACGAACGCAGGCGAAACAATCCAACTACAAAAACGCATTTAACAAACGACATAACTGATAGGCCACATGATAATGCGGTAGCGAGAACGCTTGAAAGATTTGAGCTCAAAGCAGGAAAACTGAATGAGCAGTTTATATGGGCAATTGGCCTAAACACTATTCAAAAGCACTCAAATTGGCTTATACGCTGCAACGTGCAACAAAGGAAAACTGAGTAAGGCATTATCTGATGATTGTCTACAGGGGTCACTGCTCTCATGGAATAACGCTAAATCACGTTTGCACGTATCCTTGCCTGTAATTACGGTATGGCTCAGATTCAGAAGGCGATAATTGCACATTAAGGGCCGGTTGCATATCGCATTGAACGTTTTTTTTGGTGAACCAGCTTATGTTTACTGTACAACATGCTAAAATATTGATGGAAGGCAAAACTGCGAAAGGGCGAGATGCCAATGGACGAATCATTCGAAGGGGTCGTGCTCCAGCAAACCACGTGGAACAGGTTGCGTTATGAACTGTTTTTATCGCAACTATGACACATTTTATGCCATTCAATTGTTTGAATTGCCATCTGGGTTGTAAGCCTGAGACATGCCTACAAACAAACAAAATAGACAAATGAATAAGTGAACTCCAGCAGTTCTCGCTACGATGCGAGTTTCATTTTTCTGTATCATAGCGATTTGATTTTGTTTGTCTTCATCTGAGTCGAAATCGTTTACAAGCGCAACTGATCTACGCGCAATGCCAAAATACTCGAGAGCTTTCGCGTAACTTGATCGTTTCTCTTCTGCAAGTCCGAGGTTATTGTAAAATGTTGGGAGGAGCACATGGGGAGGAGCTTCATCACTGATGTGTTGCTCGCTCTGGTAACCAAAAAATCGTAAACCTTCGAAGTTTAGCTTTTCGGCCTGCTCTGATTCACCCAGTAAGTCAGCTACCCGCTCCACCCAATGAACGCACCATGGGATATACTCCCAGTTTGCATCGTAATCTTTTACAGAATCTTTCATCTGCAGCATCATATCAAAAATTATATTTCTGACAAACGCCTTCTGGTAATTTGCTTCAGGACCTTCTTCCAGTGCAAATATGACAGTGCTAATGTTTTTCAAACCACGAACGCACACGGCCAGTCCATCAATCACAATTTTAACAGACTTTTCAATGCAATACCAAAATGATGCGACTAGGAAGCAAACTGCAGTTTCCAAAAGCAACTTTCTATCTTTTTCAAGCTCCATGGCAAGACTTCCCAGTTCCTCAGACTTCGTTTCAGGAAAATTGTGACTTATTAGCGCCGAGATCTTCAGCACTGCACAAGTGAACGACTGGTAATTTTCCCTTTCCACCATAATCAGACATTCTTGAATCTGTTGACTGACTTCAAAGGCATGCAGGTCTCTAGACATGCTTCTAGCCAGATTCAAAGCATCATTAACTCCTCCGCGACTGCGCGACGCAGCGTCTGCACACAGAACAAAATCATCAGACTTTAGGCAGCAAAATAACAATCACTGTACTGGCCAGAGTGGTTTACAAGAATATTTCATTCAGTTACCCATCGCTACAACTGCATATTTTGCATGGTACTTCAAGTGTACCCAGGAGAGTGCTTAAGTTGTTCAAAACTGCACTTGTATTTGGCTGAAATTACAAAACATGCGAGTTTTCTAAATTCTTGTTGGAAAAACATTTGAACTACCACCAAATTTTGATATAAACACAAATTTTTTCAGAAAAAAACATTGTTTCAGGGCCGCGGGGGGGGGGGGCAGTCAGGCAACTGTCTACCCGAAATTTTTCATGATCTTCATCTAGTTTCTCAATTGAGTTTGCATTTTGCATAAATATTTAATTAGCAACGTTACATTGCAACAAACAGTAAGCCAGAACATTTTATTTTGTGCTAAAAATATATGCAACACTTTGATTAATGGTGAGTGAAGTAATGCACTCGAAAAATTTTTTATTTAAGAGACCAATAAAAAAATTGTATTCGCTTCTTAATGCAGCACCTCCTTTTTTCCGTTTATTATACAGTTTTAATTTATTTTGAGACTTCGCCTGACAGCGCATGGAACGCTGTTGTTGCATGCACAAAATTGCTTGATTTTGATCTCATGCGGTGAAGTGCAGTGGGAAGAAACTGCATCAGCCTCAGGCTGGCTTTAACAAAATTTTAAGAATTTTGCACTTTCAATTAATCGTTCAGACTGTGGGTTACAAAAATTTTTTTTCGTCAGGTTAGGTTTTGGCCAACAGTGCTTAACAATACTGGCTTTTTTAGACACGAAGTGCTTGGTCGTCCTTTTTATATGAAGTGCAGTACGTAAGTAGTATGATCACAAATTATGTGTTACAGCCACTTGGAGTGTCACTGCTTTTTTTTGACATTTTGAGTGCTTTTGATTACGTTAGCATGAAGTAAACATACTTTTTATCCAAACATCGACCAATGATCAAAACCTTAGTTTGACATGCACCAAAATAAGTATTATGATTCTAGGGTTAGTTGCAGTATGTTACAGTGTAAAGCACAATACACAAAAACTGATTAAGCAAATGCGGGGCCCTAAGCCATCGAAAGTTTTCAGAGCTTGGTGGTTGCTACAGTTCTGATCAACTGTAATTGTGAATAGGCGCTTATTATGCAACAGTCTACAAATTAACAGTGATAAAATTTTCAGTTTTTTGAAGCATTTGCCAACATAAACATTTTGCCAGTAAACTGACCTCACAATTTCTTTCAGCACACTTGGCCACATGAAATCAAGCCGCCACAATTTTGTAAAACACCCAGGTTGAAAAGGGTCATGAGCAAATTTTCATGTAGTTGAACTTAAAAACGCACATTTGAAAAACACCTGAAATTGCTCTACCTAGTAGCTAGTTAGAAAACATTTCTACTGCAAGATTGAAAACTTTGTGTTTATCGCACCTGCAGAAGTTTTGTTGCGGGAGGACAACATTGACATTTTGCTTATGGGCTTAAACCATCTACAACAGGTACACTATGTTTGAGGTGCTTTTTCTTGTCTGTGCTGGCTGAACATCACTTCTCAATGTTTTGTATGAAAATATTTTCAGCACTTAGACTATAAGAAATGCTTTTTCTTTTCATAAGCTACCTAAGGGTCATTCTATTATTTCAACAAATGTTTTGCAATTTTGTTACCCATACTCTGAGATTTTCACTATTTTCAGGTATGCTATTCTTTGTAAAATTCTAAGCAAAATAATAAAAAATTTCGAAGTTGGTCCATCAGTTTGAGATATGGGTGTTTAACGTTTTGGTCATCACCAGATGATGCAGAGTGCTCCAAAAACAAAATGCTGCCTTTTTGATCCACTGATCCTACAATATCATATGCACTTTTTCAAGCACTTTGTACAAGTAAGTCATAATTTTAGATAATTATCACAAGACTACAGGTGAAAAAAATGTGAAAGTTAGACACTCCCGCAAAAATATTTCAAGCCATTAAGTAGATCTGTATGTTTACGACACTATTGGACAATTTAATAAAGTCAGAACACCACGCACGTTTAAAAAATGAACAGATGAATTATGAACACTCAGTACAACCGATATATATAGCTTTGCACTCAGAAGTCAGAACTAAACCTTAACAATGAAAATGTATTTTAATAAGCCATGTAGTCTTACACTGTGTGTAAAAGGCAAAACTGCAGTTTGATTAAGCTCTTCACTGAGGCGCATTAGTCACACTCTCAGTCTCACACTAACAATATATTTTTAAAACTTGTGGAAGCATTGCTATAGATTGCTTCATGGCTTCTTGCATGAGGATTAAACGTGTCATATTATTTTTCTAAGTAACCCTGATTATACTTCAGGTACACTTTAGGTATTTCCATGCTGCTAAAAAGAGAACAAGCAACAATCATACCTCGCAAATACTTCGCATTATTAAATGCTGTAAACAGTCTTGACCTGTGCCTTAGCAAACTCATAGCAATCCAGTTAAGAATAACTACAACTGTAAAAAGCAGTTAGAATTTTTAAATGGGAAAAAATAGTATTATTGCTAACATTACTGCAGATATTACCACCACTGTTTTCACTATGTTCATAAAAAACCCTTGTGAACACAAAAAAAATCTGTTTAAAAAAACTTAGTTTTCGGGCTGTTTCACAATGCCAAATTGAAATACTGCTTCTGCTTGGCTGACAACCAACTGCAATATTGGAAGTGCAAAAAAGCACACAAGACAGAACTGTGCAGAATTTCCAACCTTTTTCTCATGTGGCAAGATGTCTTTTTGATACAAACACCATGATCAATCACTTTGCTGCCAATGACAACACTGTCTCATTTTATGACCACGGTTCCCACATATTTTTAAGTCATTTTCCATACTTTTTCGACACGATTTCAATGTTAAATTAAAAAATTCCAATACTGTTGCAACCTCTCCAGTGGTGTTGCATTGATTGTGTGATTTACCACAAACAAGATGTGCACGAAGAACAAAAATATATGTATGTGGCGCGAACAGCAATAATAGAGTGATCTCGTCAGGTGATCTCTATTGCTGCTTGCTGCCATGGTGCGAAGCTTTGCGCACAAGCCGCTCGGGATTTCCGATCGTAACAATACCATTAGTTTTCTTCATTTTTTAAAGTCTTAATCATGAAACTTAATTTTGCACATTATTACATAATGAACTGCTTTGCCTTTGGTGAAATTCTGCTCAAATACTTCAAATTTCTTTTCCATTTAGAATTTCCATACTTTTTTAATATTTTTTGTACATTTTGGCCAAAAATTTAATACTTTTTCAAGTTCTTGAAAACCGATTTTGAAATTCAACACTTTTACAATACTGCGTGGGAACCCTGTATGACAGTCACAAAATAAACACATTTTCATTTACAGTATCAACATTTGACTGGTGTTTATTTGGCTTTTAAAATACAATCTGTTATGGCAAAAACTTTTTCGAAGAAGTCTGCAACAATCTCACAAGCTACCACATAGCCCACTGGTTTGGAAGCACTATCATAGTGCAACACAGATTTGATGATTTGTAATGTGCTTCAAGTATGTGAAAATCCATGCATTTAATGCAAAACATTAAAAAATATTTCACTTGCCACATAACACTCATGAAAGTCAAAGTTATCTAAAATAAATCACCAAATTTTGAATCATATTTAACAAAAATGCCAAATAGTTTTCACATATTCATAATACCTGCTGTGAAGTGTATAATGTCTGCATTCCCACATGCAACACAGATTTAAGCATGCGTAGCAACAGGGCCGTTGTCAGTGGTGTCCGCCCCCCTCATTTGAAATCTGAGCCCCATTATTTCATGTTTTGTGCCCCGGTTGCTGCATATATCCAATATTGTATTTGAAAATGTGCTCCTCCTTGTGGTTTTTGCCCCCCCATGCTGCGAAATCCTGGTGACGGGCCTTCACGGCAATAGTAAGGAAAACAAAATTACATGGAAGAACATAGATATAATACGTGGCGGAAGTAGAAAGCGTATGCTTGATGATGCTCAGCTCAGGCGATCACTTTGACGCAGTGCTGCCAGACAGGAATGCGAGATCATAGATGATAATTTCAATAAAAAGCCAAACAGTGCTAAAAGCAGGCCAGAAAAAAACAACTTTGTGGTATTGTTATTCCTTGGTCACAAACGAACATCTAAATCACAAGAATATCATTAGAAACTTGTTTCGAAATTGACATTGAGTCTCGCTTGGCCTTGTGCTGGAGCTCATCACTGATCTGATGTTTCTGGCTTTTCATAGATTGTGACTGTGAAATTGCACACTTTTGGTACAAGAGTGCCACAGTTTGCACACTGATCCATCGTCAGCTTTCTGCACCCATGCAGAAGTCTTCTCCCATTCACTCCTGCACTTACAACCAGAATCAGAACCCTGTCACTTCCTAGACATAATTGCTGCATTTTGATCGTAGAGAAGCAGAGTTGAGCCTGCTTAGTGCTTACAACACACTACATAGCAGAGATGAGCGGACTTTTAACTTTTTTAGTCCGAGTCCAGTCCTGATAAAATTGGATCCGATCTAATCCTGATCAACAAAATTTTTGAAAATCATCAGTACAATCCAGTCCTGGTCCGCCAATTGAAAATCATGTATTTTTGTTTTGCCTCATGAGGCAAAAAGACTACTGGAGCTATTTTGCCTTTAGCCAAATACAATTGGTTGAAGGCAAAAAGTTCCAGTGGTGCTTCTGCCTCATGAAGCAAAATAGATACAGCTGTTGCAACCTCTCCGGTGGTGTTGCATTGATTGTGCGATTCACCACGAACGGGATGTGCGCGAAGAACAAAAATACATGTATGTGGCACGAACAAGCAATAATGGAGTGATCTCGTCGGGTGATCTCTATTGTTGCTTGCTGCCACGGTCCGAAGCTTTGCGCACAGGCCGCTCGGGATTTCCGATCGCAACAAAATGGTGCTGTGACCAGGATGTGGAGGTCGTGCGGAGTTCAGCCTTCACACAAAGAATGTGGGATCGGTGTGGTTCGTTGTAAAAAGGAGGGGATGTTGTTGCAACCTCTTCGGTGGTGTTGCGTTGATTGTATGGTTCACCACAAACGGGATGTGCGTGAAGAACAAAAATACATGCATGTGGGGCGAACAAGCAATAATAAAGTGATCTCATCGGGTGATCTCTATTGTTGCTTGCTGCCACGGTGCGAAGCTTTGCGCACAGGCCGCTCGGGATTTCCGATCGCAACACTTTTGGCATTTCCAAAATTCAACAAAGAATTGAGATTTGGCATCAAAGGGGTAGCACTGCTGGAGTTATTTTGCCATTAAAAGAATCCCATTGTTTGGATTGGTCAAATGACAAGGATGTTGCGATCAGAAATCCCAAGTTGCATATACGCAAAGCTTTGCACTGTGGCAGCAAGCAACAATAGAGTTCACATGCCATGATCACTCTATTATTGCTTGTTCGCGCCACATATATGTA
>JGI24158J21664_10014224_pt1 | contig 10463 bp, 5 predicted proteins | sample Ectturendosymbi3_FD_21664 | JGI IMG/M metagenome (IMG submission 21664)
ATCGCATGACCTATGTCCAATTGCAACAGGTATGGAACACACGTAAAGTTAATGAAACTTTGATACACTGCAAGCAGGGGATGTATGTTGGTGGAAGCAGTGCTATAAAGGGATTTTTTCTTGTGTGTCAGTTAGTGTAACTGCGAAAACAAATATGAAACTTTGGTTACCTTGAGACAGCAAGCTTGCAATGGCTTTGTGCGCAGTAGCAAAGGAGCAAAGGGGGATACAGGGCGTGACAATTTGAATGGATTACAATCATTTTGTAAATTTAAGTGCAATTTTTACACCAAGAGTTGGCACTAAAAGAAATATTTTATGGGGGCCGCAGAGCTTCAGGTGAGGGAGCACAAAAAATGATTACTGTGGTTGCGGTGCAGTGCGGACGCGGACAGTGAAATGCACAAAAATGCAGTGGTGATGCGGACAGGACAGAAACTGCTGGTGTGGTGCGAAGAGAGGACACAAATTTTCTGTCCGTGCTATCTCTCATACAGATATACCAGGGTTCGGGGTGAAACAGTTTACAATGACGACATTATTCTTATGGCAGGCTGCATCTGTTAGCAGAGGACAATGACTGGTGACAGAATAGTACAGTAGTGATGTTTTAGTTATAGGTTAGAGGTTTGAGATGCGTGTGCTGTTCAAAAGAGTTACCGCGTAATTCTTGCGTGCCACGTGAAAACGAAGGATTTTATATAAAATCTTTGCAAACTAGAAGACTTGCAGTTCGCAAACGTAGCGTTTTGTATTTTACTTTCTGCTCGTAGCGCTTTCTGTTTTCCTACGTGTTAGCACTTCCATGGTCCAATCCACACAAGTAAGGTTAGCTGATGTTCGTCGTCTTCTGTGGTGTAATTGCTCCGGCATTCGGTGCTGTCTGTTGCAGGCAATAAGAACTAGTAGTATAACAAGCCTTGCAGTTTTTGTAGTACTGAAGAATAACAAGCCTTGCAGTTTTTGTAGTACTGAAGACAGTTGACACCAAATACAAAACCTGGATAAATTTTTTTAAAATTCCTACATACATTGGCAGCACTCTTACTCTATTCGTTTGAAAAGTGACAATTAAACACTCATGATTTTGCTGTTCAAACATAGAAAAAGTCTAATGTCATTTCCAAGTAGCTGTACAGATCATTTAGCAACATGTTGTTTTAAGTTTATGGTAGTCTATGAACATGGAATCAATGTGTTTAGCACAGCCTACTTAATGACGACCGTAATTACAACATACACAATGCAGGTTAGAAGTTGTGGTAGTAACGTAGTTAAAGCCTATTGTGCATAACCTGTCAATTGGACTTTCCAACAGTTATAGTAATTTACAATTAAAAGCGCTAGGTTTGCTGCAAGCTTTCGAGTAATTAGACGACTGGGCTCTGCTTTCTTCTCTTTGCGATGGTTCAAACCTGCACATATCTTTATTCAAGTAAATAATCTCTCAAATTTTTCAAACGGTCTCTCTCAATACAGCGGAAACTCGCCTACTACCGCCATCAAAATACATTAAAGCCTTGCTTTTACAACCATCTCAGCACTTAGATAAAATAGTTGTGGTCTCTCAAAATGTCTTTGCGGTTAGCAAGGTCATACCTTTTAAAAACCCTGTTTATGGCTAGAATATGATATGCTTTGTTTATTGTTTTACATTATAGCCATTCACCAATGGTTTCAGTTAATTTCAAAATGTCTCAGGCTAATATCAAAGAATGCACATAACTCAGTTGCTCTGCGAATTTCACAACTAGACCTATACAGAAAATTTAACATTACAGTAGTAGCAGGCCATAGCATTTCTCACTAGGAAACCAAATTAAACAATTCTATAACCCTAATAAAGTAATAGAAGGACAAGAATTCAATTACTCGCTTTGCCATGGATTCTTGTGTAAACTCTAGCATGTATGAAATCCTTCTGCAAATCAAAACGCATCTTACTTGCATACTTTTTGTAATTTGCAATGGTTGTTTGGGCCGGTATAGCCTCAGTGTTCCGAAAGCGTAACAATACGATTCCGCTTCCTGGTGTGATATGTGCCATTAAAAATAACAGAAATTCCAACATACATGATTACCAGCCAGGGGCCTAACGAGGTAAGATGGCGCCCGGGGCAAGAAGCTAGTTTGGCGCCCCCATAATAGAACTTGAGGTCTTTCGCAAGTAAATGTACTGTATTGAAGAAAGTGCTTGTGACATTGTTGAGACTTTTCGGCGCTTCCCCCGTCATTCGGCGCCCCCATAGCGATTCGGCGCTCGGGGAATAGTGTCCCCTTACCCCCCTCGTTACGCCCCTGCTCCCAACTTGACACAGCAGAAAGAACTGGCTACATTTTATAACACTATTGAGCTGATTAACATCTTATGTGACGTCATGCACAAGGGTGGATATTAGGAGAGGAGGTTGATAGGGTCGTCTCGGCCAGTGGTGTAGCCAGCCCAAAAATTGAGGGGGGGGCGAAATGTTTGATTTTAGGCGAATAACACTATTTTGTTTCGAAAAACGCCTCACAAAGCACACAATGACTTTATTTTCCAAAATCTTTGCCCCCCCCTGGCTACGCCTATGGCCTCAGACCTCCTTTTTCCAGAGGTTCTCTTTGAGTGATTCGCACTTAGTTTTTGCATTGCTTTGTCAAAAGCTTATGAACTACTCTAGTGCCATATTTTACAAGTTCTGAAACAAAAATCAAATGTGTTTCAAAATAAGGCAAAAGGTTTGTGCAAATGTGCCAAAAGGGGTCTGCTTTCAAGTGTCCAGCTTCAAAACTTTACAAATTTTTGATGCTTTTGCATGTATAGTTTTAGTTCTCTTTAATTTAGTTCTTAAATTGAAATGTTGAACACGTTTAATTCTTTATCCAGTTAGTCCCACATCTACCTCTCGCAGTGGTGATGTTTTGGGCCCCTTTCTTAGAGTTTGCCTCAGACCCCTAATTTCTAATACCCACCTCTTGGTCATAAAACATATTTTTCGACTGTTCCGACACGTCACAGCGTACTTGGTGCATTGGGCTAACAATCAAAGAGCAGCAATTGAGATATTCCCAAGCACCCACCAAAAGAAATGGCGGTACAATGTGTGACGTCTGAAACAACCACTTCAGTCAATAATTTGCACAAGACTGTATAAATAAAACTATTGCAATAAAAACTTTATGCATAATTGCCTATTTCAATCTTGAACTTCGACATTCGTCAGACCCTGGTGAGACCAACCGGCTGCTGCACCCCCTCACGTTCGGCCTGAACATATTACCATTGGTGAAGAACATTTTCTTGGCACGTCTCATGCTATCTCGTTCAATGGGAGATTTTCAAAAAAAAGTGCCACAAACAATAGCCTAGTCAAGTGGCTCTCAACTTTTTCTTCATATTCCTCCCACACAAACCCAAACACTGTCATTTCCTCCTCAACTGAAATTGCAAAAAAGATAATTTCAAAAATTTCACACTACTACTGTGAAGAAACAATAAACGATTATGAACCAAACATACTCTTCAGTCACTGCAGTTAAAGCAGCTTGTCCTTGCCAATTGCAGACATTCCCACCTAAACCAACCTCACTGTGGCGTGTTTCATGTTTTGAATAAACAAATAATAAAACGTAAGATGTTTTATTATTTGTTTCATCAACAGTTTTCCTCCCCAATTCCTCCCTGGAACAAATATTTCCTCCCAGGCATTAAGAGTTCCTTCCTTAATTAGCCAAGTGGCACCCGTTCGAGAACACTGCCTTATTTTTGTAATCTTGAGTTTTGATCGTAGCAGCAGTACGTAGTTTTTCTTTTTTTCATATGCCGATATTTGCACAGGACTGAAGATGTGTAACACACGAAAGTAGTTTCCTTACGCAATAAATTGCGATTGATTCGCTTGGTGGTGGTCACTGCTGTGACTTTACTATTATCACTGCCTTGGTCATTTGGTTGGCTTATCAACATAAAATTTTGGTGGGTGAAGCCGGTGACGTGTATTTTGCAAAGGCAAGGTTACTCAGGTTCAATGGAACCTTCAGCAAGAAAAGCTTACAAAAGGTGTTGCTTTCATTTTGATAAAGTTAGCGATGAATCTCAGTATGATAACCTAACGCAAGGGCAAACGATATATTTAGTCATGAATGTTGCGAAATCTTTTAAGAGGGAGGTTAGCCAAAACACTTGAACAACTTGGAAATGGCTGTATTCAGTGCCGGATTAACAATAGCAGGCTAGCAAATGTGGCAATTGCTGTGGGCCCCGCGGTCTTATGTAATAAACCTGAATTATTACATTACACATTAATTTTTTTTCAGTCCTAGGAGTCAATATTTCGCTATTGGTCATATATGTGCTGTTCATAGTGTGCTTTCTGTTCGTGGTGCGTCGCGCTCCGACGTCGGGTCTGACCGTCACTTTTCAGCGAGAGAGAGTCCATTGGCCGGTTTCTTGTCCCAGGTGGCATGGTGTTCTGGAAGGACAGCGAAGGGTTGGCAAACTGGGGTGATCATCCTCATACACAAACAAGGCTGTGTTGCAATCATGCTGCTGTTGCCGCCGTCTTGAAGATGCAGAATTGTAGATCGAAGATGAGATTGAAAGCCTTCTCTGCTACTGTGGTGAGTGCATTCCGGCAAATGTTGCGATTGGCGCAGCTCACTCACCTGAAGGGACGCTCTTCCACCTGTTGCTCAGTCTCGGGAGTTTATTCTTAGTAGCTTTGGACTAGTTTGCAATGGCAGTCCCCACTGTGGCATGTATCCGGTACTTCTCGTCTTTTGGCAATTTTAATATTAGGTTTATCACGACCGTGACAGGAGACATGAGGTAATGCACTAACTACTTCGGCATCTCCGCCCTTAGTCTCGGGGCCGGCCTTAAGCCGATGCAGCTGCATTGGGCCCCCCGCCTCTGGGGGTCCTGCGCCACGGTGTTTAGGTAGATTGCTCACTTTTTCCAGATACCCTTGCGCTCGAGAATTCAGTAGAAACGGCTAATAAATCTCATTGTTAACAAACAACGCTCTTGTTAGAACTAGCGATGAATTTCCTCTGTCATCGAACGTTAGCAAACGTGCTCAATTCTCATTGTAAGCCTTTATATCTGAGCTCTACCATGGTCATACAGCACGGTTGACTGAACACGATGACGTCATAAAACCACTGCTCAGAGGGGCCCGCTCCTGCCAGGGCCGGCCCTGTTCAGTGTAAATGGAAAATCGTATGCCATGTATGTGCTTTGATGTTGGACATCGGGTATCGAAATACCCAAGGGATTGTAAACATTTTACGTACTTAAGAAAACTCAAGAAATCTGGTCTTTGATGACTTTCCCTGGCCTTCGGAGACAAATTAAGGGTAGCAAGAGTTTTTTGAAAATTGTCCGTGAAAACCCATAATCGAAGATCTGGAAGACTGCTGCGGTGCTCGACTAAAGTGCATCTCGGCTATATGGTTTCCAGATGTGGATTTCTGTTGAGGTCTTTGTAGATCCTGATTACCTGATGTGTTACGCGCTTGCATTCAACGATTTGCATTTTTGTGTTTTCGTAGTTCTTGGACCCTTGGTTGCATTCCAGGTAACCAGAGTCTCAATACACCCTACCGTAAATTAATGTGTGAAAAATTGTTTCACATTTAGCATCATTTTTCTCTGTATAAAGTAGAAACAAAGAGAAAATGCGGAATCGCTCTCAATTTCTTACCACTATTGTTGGTCATAACTCTGTTATATAAGGGAAGTGTTAGGAATGATAACTAAAAGCTAGTAAGGTCTTTATCGGAAAGCTAGACGTTTGATGGTCCCACGGACGGTAAAGGGCTAATGTAAGGTTGATAATTACATTTATGTTCGCCCTAGATAGAGTACCCTGCCCCTGACTTAGAGTCAAAATTGCCATTAACGTCCTAGGGTCCTGCTCACTACTTTGCTTTGAAAAGGTGATTACGTTGGATGGCGCAAAATTTAACTGTTTAACCTGAGGCTTTACCTATATCAGCGCATGCATGACAAGCTGGGCAATGTTTTGTTTGCTTGACATGGTGTACTGGACCCTCGTTGCTAAATCTCCAGCAGGGATATACCGGGGCCATGGACGTCGTAAGGAATTTTTCCAGGGGGTGGGGCAATAGTGGATTTTCCAGGAGTAGCTAAAAATTTTTTTCCAGGGTGGGCTAGAAGTGGTGAAATTTCATTTTACCTACTCGAAACTAAAAAACATTTTTTGCTAAAAATTTCACAGGAAAATGTCAAATTTCAAAATCCAGGCGACTGCCCGTACTCCCCCCCCCTTCCGACGCCCATGACTGGGGCGTAAACCAATGTTTTGCTTCAAACAACTCTCTCATTGCTTGACTCCATTACTGAGAGGAATAACCTGTCGCTGGCATTGGTTGGGATCAGTGAGCTAAATCTAAAATTCCAAATAAACCTAGTTTTTCGGTTTCAGCACTGTGCTGTCCTTAGCTCATTGGCTAGCTCAACCTTTTAGCTTTCGTGGCTTCGCGTCAAATTCTTACTCGGTAGTCCGCTATTTCTGATCGGAGCTTTTAGTTTCATGAGTCAGATCCTGGGCGACATGAAAATGTATTACACCATGATTTTGAGATGAGGATAAGAAAGAGGAAACTGTCGTCGCATTGTGAAACAGTTCAGGCAGGAAAACCCGCAAATGATAGACAAAGCTTGAACCGATTCATCGCGGCCATCTCACATATTTTCACTGCACGATTATTTCACGTCGACGCGTACAGGTGAAAGCCGAGAGTTTTTTTGTTTCCATAAGTTTGCAACCGCTGTGAATAAAACATGACACTTGGTGAAGTCGAGAGGCTTCCTCACACGTCACGTGTCGCTCGTGGAAGGCGTTTCAAAACTACATCGTTCTGGACGAATGCAGAGCATTTTTGAAAGGCTGCAGTTGTTTTGCTTTTAGTTCACTACTGCGGCGAGCGAAGAACGCGCAATGCGGCATGCCTAAAATGAAACGGACCTTTGCATTCAGTATGTACATTCGCTGCATTGAACGTGTAAAAATACCACAAAGTTCACTTCACTTGACTAGCCGAGCACAAATCCTTGATCTTCTTGGCCGTCGTTACGGATTTTGTCGAAAGCAAAGATGTTGGTTCGTGTCCCATTGTTCAGGCGAAGCCAGATCTCGTTGGCTTCTTGCAATTCCCCCAGGGGAGTTCCGTACATGGACACGTACATGTGATTGCTCTCGACGTTGCTCACATTCACATTATGACGTTGTAGATCACAATAAAGCCTATGTGCAGCGACTTTTGACGATCTCGGGCTGGTGTAGCCGCTGAATGGTCTTTAAACACAAAAAACAAACACTTAAAACTGAGAGTCTAATAAATCCACTACTGGAATTTCTTTAAGGTTTTCCTTAGAATCGTTCAACACCTTTAAGCTTTCTTCGGTAAAATGGATAGCTGCACAGATTGTAGAAGCATTTATTTCTTGTGATAGTTTTTCATCATAAACGCTATTTACGGGATCGATTTTTAAAATAAAATCAACCTGAAAAAAGCAAAGACGAAAATGGCGCGAACGCACAGAACAAGTAAGTTGTAAAGGCACTTCACCTAAATTACGAAAACTAATTGCGCGCACTGCTAAGCTTCGCTCTTTCTTGGAAAAATTTGTTTTCAGACTGAATCTTGCACGTTTTAGTCCAACGTGTCGACTTACGCAGGATTGCAGACTGCGCTTTTGGGCAATTTGTGCCACAAAGTGCTTTTCTGAAAACGCATTATGCCATGCTGTGTACTGCCTGTTATTTTATCTTAACAAAACGTGTCATCAAAATGACAGATTTAAGCCAAATCTTTCTAAACCCTCACACCTAAGTGCGCTGTAAATTATGTGCAGAACAAATAACTCATTAACGCCAGCAAGAAACTTGCACAGAACATATAGATCTGCTGCTTCATAATGAAATCAGAAAAGGTAACTACTTCTGCCGCGCGAAAACACTTTTGTTTACTCGTTCTGTTTTGCTGTGTGAAACATTGTAAACGTACAAGCGTAGCTAACAGGGGATTTTGCTGATATTAGAAGGAAACAGGACAAAAATTTCACAGCGCAGACAGGTTTTCAACAATGATTAGAAGTTTTTGCCTTCTTCACCATTTATGACGAGGTGTAGAACTTCTTGCATCATGACAAAACCAACATTAGCATGACTCGTACACCTCGTTGTTGCTTCAAACTTTTTCCTGTGTCGCTTGTATCCATATTCGTTGGGTGGCGTCAATGGAATCAAGCAAGACGGATCACAATTTATTGGAACAAAAACGTTCCGTTTGTTTCAGGTTTGTAACATGTTCTGCATTTGGTTTTAACAGCGTTCCTTCTTTTCACCTTATGTGGCCAGATAACGTTTGGGTAAAATTGCGCGGCCCACTGCCAAGACTGAAGTAATTTAATCTTGAGGTTGTTTGCTGCATTTGCTCTTAGTTTAGTCTTTCAACGTTTCATCTGTTAGCATTTAAGCATTGCTGACAGATTCAAGGACCGACGATGCGTAGTGTTACGTGAAATCGATTTCCTATTAAAAATTTGCGTTGGAATCCTTGCTTGTTTCACCTGTGGAGTGAAGTTACTTGCCCACTACCTTGCTGGCATACGCATCGCCATTATAAAGACGAACAAACACGCATTATTCTGAATTCGAGCTTGATTCGTATACGGTCCACTCGAAAACTGGTATGCAGCCGAATGGTTAAGAAACACTGGTTTAAACTATGCAACACAAGCAGGATCTCCATCATTGTTAATTTATTGTATACTACTATGAACCCTCCCAAAACAAGCCACCCTAAATGCTGCTGATCCGCGAGCAAACACAGTTGGGTATCAGCCTATAACCAATTTAAAACCACGAATCTTAGCAAACACTACAGTCACTAATAAAAAAGTTAAAATTTGCACCGGAAGATTGTTTTCCGCTCAAATTTATGTGATTTACGCGGAATGATTTCAGCAATAAGCATCTTTCTGCTTCGGTGACGTCAGCGCGCAGGACTTTGATTAAGCAAAACTCTAATCAGGCTCTACTGGCGGTAAAACGTTGGTTAGTTTTTAATGTGTTTTTATATTTTACCGATAGTATAGTCTGATTAAAGTTTTGTTCAATAAGCTACGCATTTTTGCTGCCGGTTGCAGCTCCCTAACCACGCCAAATTTGTCGTTTCGTGGCCGGCGTGAGCTGTCACCTGGTTTGCAATTTCAACAAAAGGATCAAAACCACACGGCCACCAGTCGCTGTTGCCAGGCGCGTAACCAGAGTGGAGGAAGGCGCAGCACCCTCTCAAGTTTTGTGAACCGTTGAGCAAAAATTGCCGTGACCGCGTAAAGTCAATTATTCATTCCACCAAGCTGGAGATAGCTGGTATTTTGCCAAAGTGTCTGCATTAGAGCTGAGTACCATGTTTTTTGAGGCGCGTGGTGCTACAGTAATTCAATGCAACGCTGGTAAAGTGACGTGTTGCACAATTGCATGGTTCGGTCATAACTACTTGAGGTACTGGAACATGCTCAATACATTTTTGTCAGCAGCTAGTCGAAAGTTGTTTGCTAACAAACATATGCTGCTATAGCTTTTAACATGCTGTGTTATGTTTCAGTCAGCAGCATTGTTTCTAGCAAGAAACTCATCCACTTACCTTTCTGTTACAAAACTACGATGCAGATCTACTCCACGGAATCGCGGACTGCACAGGCAACAGACCTGAAACTGTTTTTTTGCTTTGCAGGCTTCCAAAATTTTGCGTCAATTATATGTTCTCCAAATTGCATTCCTGTTTTCATTACCGTTTTTCCTTTCAAGGGTGCTATCATTACCATCAAGCATTACAAAATGAACTTGCAACAAAACAAAAGCAGACTTTTCGCACAGTCCAGCGTAAGCGACAAGTCCATAACTGTTCAAAGCTAACGAAAGCGATCGCATTTGTGATTGCTGGCCGCTGGTCAGTTCACTAGCGGAAAAGAAATAAGGGAACAATGCTATTATTACGAAAGAATAGAATTGTTAATTCTAATCGGTAAGAAGCTGTGTGAAAGTCGGGCGCGTAAATCTTGAAGTACAACGAAGTGTAAAGCATTGCTTAGTTTAGAGCAGTGTTTCCCAATCTTTTTTTGGCTGGCGCCCCCTTTTCTGACAAACAAATTTCTATCGCCCCCCTACCATGCCTGGCACACATATCAACACAATATTTTGGTATTGTGTATTTGGGATGCTTGAAAATGACATGTTTGAAAAAAAACAAGAATGAGCGCAAAGATGAATTTCACTATAAAAATTTAATTTAGTGAATTAACTCATTTAGCTGTCGGAAACTGTTAGAGTTAATGATCTGGAAACTGTTCGAGTTCATGAAGGGCTCGATTTCGTTTGAACAGCATTAAACTTGGACAAGAAGGTGAAGATTGCTGATTTGGCTTTAATGAGGTTAACACCATTCCC
>JGI24158J21664_10014226_pt1 | contig 10462 bp, 8 predicted proteins | sample Ectturendosymbi3_FD_21664 | JGI IMG/M metagenome (IMG submission 21664)
GCTGCCCTACCGCTGCTCCCCCTGCCCTACCGCTGCTCCCCCTGCCCTACCGCTGCTCCCCCTGCCCTACCGCTGCTCCGGCGCCGCTAAATGTGCATGTTGTGTCAACAAATTCGCCCAAACGTTGGTTGCAAACCTGAATATGACGTCGTATTGTGACGTCACAAGCAGCGTACATCCAGTAAGAATGACCACCATACACCACAATACTAGAATGTGGTAGGGGGCATCCAATCAAGCAATCGCCCCGGGCATCACCAGACCTCTGCACGCCAGTGAGCTAGCGCTGTTGATGAACGAGTGTTTGGTATCGCTGATCATGTCGTGAATAACAGAAGACCAAATTTAAAGTGTTCGCCGTTTAACGACCTACTTTTTTCAACAATGCTTTTACAGCTGAGAAAGAAGCGCTGAAGATTTACTAAAAAGTTTTACAGTTTTACGTTACAATGTTTTCTAAGAGCTCCTGTTGGCTTTGAAATGAACCACTGCATAAATTGCCACTAGCGATGAAACACATTGCATGAGTTTTTGGTGGTTTTCAGACACCCAGTGACAGGGGCAGGTTTTGGACATACACAGTGCGGGGTGGTTCGGCTCGGTGGATGCTGGTTAGAAGTGCGCGGGAGCGGACAAAAAATTTCAACCCGCGCAGGATTCTGTTTCTACGTTCAGGCTGTGAAATCGGAGTATTTCATCATTCCTGCGCTGAAGGGTGTGGACTTGTCAAATCGAAAATTTGCTCGAGTCACCAACCTCAACTGTCGAGCACCATCCGGATCATACGTTCATTGAGTTTCCTTTCGTGATCAGTGCTACCAAATTCACACTGCCTCGTTGAAACTGGCTCGTAATTCCTGCTCAGGAAACCTTCAAACGCTATACGAGTCGGAAAATGAAGGGTGTAATGCAATGCAACCCAAAATTTGATTACTTTTTCCTGGGACATGTGACATCTGTTATTTCCTAATTTTTTTTTTTCAATTTATAGGCTTTCCGGGACATTTTTGTAAAACAGGTCTGGCACCATTGCATTTGTCTCAAAAAATCGGGCAAAGTCATGGAAACATAGGTTTCCAACAATTATCTAAGTATATGAAATGAACAATAAACAAGCCCAAGGGTAGTGGACTACCCTGGATTCCTGAGCAGGGTATTTCTACTGCATTGACAGAGTCTTACAGTGGGCTATTTAACACGTTCGCATGCCACAGTGTGATTTGCCCAACCAGGAATCATGCACTTATTGAAAGACGTTAAGAAATGTTGTAGGTGGAAGTCATTGAATTTAAGGCACTGCGTTAATGGCTAATTTGCATAACAAGATTTTAGTACTTGATACGAACTTTTAATGCCCGGGCTTGCACAATGAATAACGTAGAAGGGATAAGTCGCTGCTGCTTTATTTAATCTTGCAAAGCTTTCCGACGACCTGCAGCGTTGTTTAGTTTAGGCCTACTGTAATATTTAACTGATACGCCGTTTAAAGTAATGAATGTTACATTATGGGCTGGAGAAACGTTGCCAGCATGGGCGTCGGAAAAGGGGGAAAGCCTCCTTGATTTTGAATTTTCAGCAAAAAATGGTTGTTTTTTCAGTTTTGAGTTGGAAAAAACAAATTTCACCACTTTTGGCCCCCCTTGGAAAAATTAAAAAAAATGCCCTAGCAGCCCCACCTGGAAAAAATCCTTCCGACGCCCATGTTTGCCAGCAATATGTAGCTAAGATTCGCTGCTATGTTAAGTTTGGGCTCTGTGGGAAGGTCAGCAGGGTCGGATTAAATGAATGCGAGGCCCCGGGCAAAGCCGTGATCGCGAGGTCTCCTAAACGCTTAGCGTAACTGCGTAGCGTTTCACATGCCCTCGTTTCAACGTTGCAAAAGCACCGGTCAAAAACGTCAAAATTGACACGATTTGGCAGCCTACACTTCAGAGACAATTGGGAGTGACCATGTACATAGGTTCGTATGTGGCTGATTTGTTCAAACGGAAAGCTCAATCACAAAAAACTATCTTTTTGCTACCGTGACACTACACAACAAACTGTTTTGTCACAGACTCTCTGACCACCTTCACTGCACAAATCGCCGCGTTGATGTCGGTGGCATAGATTCTAGAATTGTTTGTCCTTGGTGCTTTGCTAACTGGATGCACTCACGAGTGTCCGCGGGGGGCACAAAACGGGCATTCCCACTGGAAATTGGAACCAAGAACCAAAAATTTCTAGAAAACCTGACTTTAGCAGCTAAGTCCCAATCGATTCATTTAAATGGTTGCAATGACAGTAGCCTATATTTGCCGGTATGACACTGCAGAAGAGCCAGGTTCACTGTTCTGGTGTCATGCAATGATGCAGTTCACTCATGTCCGCTCCTTTGCCTGCAGAGAGGCAGGTTGGGAAAATTGGGAGCAGATTGTTCGATTTGGTCTTTTTGTGCAACAGTAACTCGGCAGTAAATCTTCAAACGTTCACTCCAATCTACTGTATTATGCGTTTTTCCGCATGTGACCAGAGCCCCTACTGCGGGATTTTTTCACCCAGATCTGCTTTTTTAGACGACCTGGATGTCTAGGTTTATGAAAAATCGCGTTAAATCTTTTTTTTTTTTGAAGTGATAATTTCATCAGAAACTTTAATGTGTTCAATAATATAAAGATGACTTTATATTAGTGTTTGCATGCGCATATCAGGTGAGAAAGTACGCATATCGGATGGAGCAGAACGTGTTCAATCGGTTTCATATGCTCATAAGATCATTTTCTGGTTATATATATAATGTTGTGTCTCTAATGCCAACTGAAGAAACTTTTGAAAAAGGGTAAGAATTGATTGTTTAAATTTCGATAAAATTTCTCGATGCATACAAATTAAAAAACAAATTTCAATTAGAGGAAGAAGGCATTGAGATTATATTGTGTGTGGGTTTTAGATCCCGCAGCAGTTCAAGATTGAACAAAACAAATGTACTGCTACAATTAGTTAGAGGTATCATCAACGGCGTATGTTACCAGCGTTATGAAAAGGGTCTTGAGCAACAGAAAGTCGTCCACATGTTTATGTTGCGCTGCAGAAGGAAATTCGGAAAAGGAACCATAATTAAATAAGTATTCGGTTATCGTTTCAATTCAAATAAGCACACTCATATGTTTGTGTCCGTAACACAAGCTTTATGGATTTTTATTGTAGGATTATGTTTTTCTTGTGTGCAATCTGGGTTTATTACAAATCACTGAATGGGAACCCTGCATTGCATGTGACTGTTGAACACAGACATCGACTGTTGAACACAGACGTGCGAAACAGCACAATGCGCAGGTAGTTTCACATGCATCATATATGCACAACAATATCATAAACAGGGGCTAAAATGTGAGTTCAGGGGTTGCCGTAATGAATTTGGATGGATGAGAGAGTGAACCGAATTATCCTAGAACAGGGGTGGGCAAATAGCGGCTCACGGACCAAATGTGGCCCGCCACAGCGTTTTCAGTGGCCCGCAGAAGCAATCAGGAAAATCTTCAAATCTGAAATTTCCTCCAACTTCTAACAGTTAGTATTAGTGCTGAGGCTACCGAGACTTGCTGGCCCTCCGTTAAACGCGGCCTTCTCAAAGTGGCCCCCGAGCAAAAATAATTGCCCATCCCTGTCCTAGAACATCAGGGATAAAACAGGCTACAAGGCCACAATTCCCTGGTCGAGGTTTTATTCCATTGGAATACCCACTTGGACAAATACAGGTTGGAATACCCGCTGCTGTTTTAGGTGTTAAGCTTGGAATGCCCACTGCTCAACTGAACTTCTGGCTCCAAACACGCTGGTTTTGTTAACACCACAGCGATTGCCCACCAGGCATAAAACCAACGGGGATTTTAGAGGTAAGACAATCTTAAAACGGGTTTCCCCAATTAAGGCCATCTTAATGTTTTTATAGCGACTCTAGTGTTCATACTCAACGCTTCGCCGAGGTCCAAAATTGTTGTTTTCAATTAGCTCCATAGCGACTTTGGTGTCTACTTTTAACGGCTCGCCGAAGTTCAAAATAGTTTTTCAATGCAAAGTGTTTTTATCCGTTTAAATCGTAAGTATCGCTTTCGAATCGCTACCAAACGCCAATGTAAAGTAATTCTGCAATACTTTAGGTCATTCTCCTCCTTGATGTGAGTTACAATTAAAATGCAAAATACAAATACACAATAATACAATGAATGCATTTTACAATGTCCTTTTAGACGGGTTATCTCAGTCTTTACATTGTTCCAGTTTCATTCTTTTGGTACTAAATCCATTTCTTGGTATACTTTAGTTTCCCAATATTCTTCCCAGTCATTGCTGTTCAATGAGACCAAAGAGTCGAACGACAATTGTCTAGGTCGTTTTCTTGACTTGCTTTTGAAGTAGTTGAAGTCCTTAATCAGTTGTATTCCCAAATCAAGAGATGTTTCATGTCGAGGTTGCAATGCAAACTCAACAACCACCTGCATCAAAAATGTAAAATTAGTGATTATCAAAATAAGGACAGGATGTCAGTATTCATGATACTATTACTACAGCGAAAACCTCAACTGAGCCACACAAAACCCTCGACTGGCCGCATGCGGCCCGCGGGTTGGACATAGCTGCACTAAGTTGTGACAGCCAAATCATCCAACTGATCCAAGTGAATGAAACATCCCACGACAGCACGGAGTGCGGCGGCTGTGAGAAAAATCTGTGCGAAGCGGGAAGCTGTACATGAACGTTCTGCTCCAATGTCTGAAGACACACACACAAAAAAGTAATTGTGTCTGTCCGCAGATTTACCGAGCTGGATGGTAAAGTATTTTTACGGATTGATAAATAAGCATAGGCATCGAGCAAACTACCCCTTCCACCTTCACTAACCATTTTGAAAGCAAACGAAATTGCTGAACAATTATAACAAATCGTTAACTTTAGCAACATAATTTTTTGTGTTTAACATTTTTTATGACAAATTATCACGTTTGATTTGCTGTAAATACCAGGAAATTGCTGAAAAAGTTGAATCCAGATTTTTTCATAATTTTGGGCGAACTTAACTCGGATGTGAACTTAAACGGGTGCGAACTCAACTGGGATATTGCTGCATTAATATTTTAATTGTCTTGGTGTCCCTCACGTTCAATGGAAAATGAATTAAATCAAGTACACAAAACTAAGAGAATATGCCAAGCCTTTTTGAGTAATTTAATCTGGTAATCTTTTACAAGCAGCGCTGCTACCATGAGGAAATTAGCGAAAAAACAACAATCACAGGTTCAGACAATTCAGAGAACAGCTACTACCAGAAACGTAAGTCAAGATAACTGTAATATAAGCAATTTCTTGAAAGGCAGTCACTGGTTTTGTCGTCAATGCCTGAGGTCCTTTCGTTATTTCTTACGACCAGAATCAAGAATATGGCTGTTTGGAAAACTACATTTGTGACTGAGCATTTAAACACAGACCAGTCCCAATAGACAAAGTGTTTTGCACTTGTTGCATGCTTTGCCTGTTGCAGCCTTGACGGTTCCAACTAACAGCGGTGTCCGTGCAAACCATGCAAAGAGCGCAAAACACTTAGTCGATTACCTCTCTCATGTGTTCTTTCAAACACGCACACATTTGCAACAACATAAATTCGAATAAATGTTCAAAAAGCTCTTTGTTCAAAGAACAAAGAAATATTATGACTTCTAGCAAGAAATTCACATTTGACTTTTTAAAAATAGCTGAAAACTTCTGATTTCTCATCTTTTACAGTCATGATAAACAATGTTGAATCGCAAATAAAGCACAATTTAATGCGCTAATCGTAGGGAAAAATATGACCGACGGTTGCTGTGCTCAGGGGCGTGACGGGGTCAGATGGCACCCGGGCAAAGAAACAAGTTTGGAGCCCCCGTGTTCGAAACTGAAGTCTTTCGGGAGTAAATCTGCTGTTGAAGAAAGTACTTGTGACATTGTTAGGAGTTTTCGGCGCCCCCCGAAGTGATTCTGCGCCCGGGAAATTGTGTCCCCCTTGCCCCCTCTCGTCATGCCTCTGACCGTGCTGAAATCATATATTTTTTTTCCACAGATGAAAACTTCAAGAAAAATCTACATTTGTTTATATTGATTTTTATACCCTCCTGATAATTTACTGCTATGTAAAGCAATGGTAGATCGCTACCAATTATTTCTAACTTTCATGTTATGCTACTGATTGCAAACGTAATGTTTCCATTGAACTTTGCCAGTAATCTGGTAAACCTTGCTAGTAATTACTACCAAGGGTTAAGCCTAATGTTTTTTAATAAAACTTCCTACTTCACAATGGCGTGCCGTGCATTTCACACTTAAATCTGCAATGGTGTCATATCTTAATTATACTCATTGCTAACAGCATGACTACACAGCTACAAAAGCTTTGGATATTTTATTATATACCTGTTCATTATAGTCCTATTGCCCAGTTCTTTTTAGATCGCTACACTACGATAGACCCGGTTTGATTATTCTGACTAGAAAGTAAGATGTTGTAGTAGTTGACGTTTTTCTTACTTCTACAACAGTGGTTCTCAACCATTTCCCTGAAGGGAGCCAAATCTAGACTTACGATTTTGTTAGAAAGTCACACCAAAAGTTTTTACCACAAATCAACTGACACGTTTTGTTTTATTGCGCTAACGAAGTCTGTTACACAAAATATTAGAGGTGTTACTGAAAGACACTGCCTATCGAAAGGAATCCTTTCCCAGCAAAGATACAGACACCAAGCTCTTACAGAGTATATATTTCGACTACGAAGTAGACATCATCAGCTCTTATTCAAATAGAATCTGTTGCAGATAGATTCCTAAAAGCCTCGCAAAGGATGCTGGGGAGCTGCATGCGGCTCTAAGAATGTTTGAGAGCCATTGTTGACCAAGTAACACCAGGCCTGCTAGCTACAATGTCACAGTTTTAGCGATTATTAGATAAAAGCAAATCTGCTGTTGAAGATAAAAGCAAATCTGCTGTTGAAGAAATATCAAAGGCTAACAGATCCATTGTTGAAGTCTGGCGTCGCAACTAGTATCTAGGAAGGGAGCCGGAGCTACCTCTCAAATGGTCATGCTTCCGGCTCTGGTCCTAAATTTTAAATTGAACTCCGGCTCCAGGCGAAATGCCCATCTCTGACGCTCCGGTTCTGTGGTCCTGGATTATTTTCACAAGAATTCTGAACGTAATATTAACGTCATAATACAATTGCTTAGTTCAGCTTCTTAATAGGTTGGTTCAGCTATTTAATACTTTCTTTAAATAAAATTCTTTAATTTACTACCTTGTGTGCGCTTTATCAGGCTTGGGGGCGAAAACGACGTGTCGAGAGTGAAAAGGGGCGATGGAATAAAAACGTTTGAGAAACACTGGGTTAATAAAACGACTCTTATGCAGGTTTCTTTTAACACAGTGTAAAAATACCTGGCTTGTTAGAATACGTCTATGCACATTTGTGGGAACACGTCTTTATCGTTAAGGTTTAGTTCTGACTTCTCAGTGAGCACTAAGTGCAAAGCTATATCTGCTGTGGCGAATTTTCGTAATTCATCTCCTCAGTTTATGTTTAAGCCTGCGGGGTGTTCTAGCTTCAGTAATTTGTCCGATAGCCTTGTCAGCTCATAATTCTACTTCTGATTACTTGAAACAGTTTTGCGAGAGGGTCTAACTTTCTTGTTTTTTCGCTGCTCGACTCATGTTGTTCTGGCCCTTGATTAGTCTTAAATATGACTTATTTGCAGAAAGTGCTCGAAAAAATGGATATTAGGCAGTTTATGAAAAGAAAAGGTATACCGGATAGCCGAAGTGTAGAAAACAGTTCAGACAAAAGATTGAGATTCAACCAGCACAGACTAATGGCGTGGTATGAGTAAAGCGTTTTGTGAACATCCATTTGCATTGCATCGTTGGCAACCTTGAACAGATAAGCAAAATTTCGACGTTGCCCCCTGGGAAATATTTCTGCGGACGCCCATGGCTGCACTGTTTTTTTATCTAATTCTTGGGTCATTAAGTGTGGTGCTGTTTGGTTCAATTCTTTAAAATATCACTCAAAAACGATAAATGCCAAAGTTGTCAGTTTCCTTCACACCTGTAGACTAAACGGTGTAACCAAAATCTCTATAATTTTGACGCGTGGTTGAACAGCCTAAAAAAACATGAAAAACCAGCAAAAGAGTGTTCTGATATTCAAGCGCAAGGCCCCCAAAAGCGCGAGGTCCCGGGTATTTGCCCTGTTTGCCCAATGGTTATTCCGGCCCTGACTGCAGTGTATTCTTACAAAGAAAAAATATTTCCACAGGCTAGAGAGTGACTCGACATGAAACAACATTCACATGAACAATAAGTAAAAACCAAAGAATGCAAACCAAAACGCCGGAAAAATAACGTGCCAATGCGGACAGCCAGGGTGAGTGGGAAATGTGCTTCGAAACTTCTGTCATGATTTTCATCAACATTTTCAAGTGCTCTGGTTAACGCCACTGCTTTAACGTTGCTGCTTAAGCTTTGCTTGTATAGGGGTTTCCTTTTGGTGTAGGAACCTAATGTGGAGGTTTGGGGTGTTGCCCTGGCGTTGCATGCAGAGATGCTGGTTTCCCCAAACGCTACCAACGAGGTAGCCTAGTCGTTGTATGAGTGCTGTTCTAACTCCAGACTAAAACTGCCTGACATTTCAAGTTGCCAAGACGAAGCAAGGCGTTTGGCTCTCACCACTTGATAATTCGTTTCATAGATTTCCTGGTGCACAAATCTTTATTTACAAAAGGTTTTTGATTAGCAGCAGCAGAAATAGCTTCACGATGGCGCGACAGCAGAAACAGCTAACGTGGTCCGTGCGCTAGCGATACAAACTCGACCCACTGAAAGTGTGGTGTCCACGCCGATGGACAAAACCGATTGCAATGCGTAATTATTGCGCGGACGCAGTGGAGCGCGCACACACGAAATGAAATCCCTTGACGCGATTGACAAGTTGATAAAAACTAGATCTCACGTACGGGATACAACAGCGAGTAGGAAACGGCAAGTCATAATGCGAAAAGGTAAATCCACTATACTAGAACAAAAAACGTTCAGTGGCGGCGTTTTAACTGACACTGCCATGATTCTTGCGCTTTTTCTCCTTAGAAACTTCGCCATTTTTATCTGCTAATGGCATTACAGATTTCGGCATCGCGCTAGCTAAATAGTGCAATCTCGTTTTCTGCTCTTTCGTTCTACAAATCGACTGATCAAAAACCGTTTCTGACGGACCACACAATAACATGTGGTGTAAATGGCTTGACTATCTTCATATGTTTATGATGTAACAAGAATAGCAGCCATCGGAGGAAAAGTGCGTTTCCACCAGCATACGTTACACTTAATGACGAAACAAAGGTCGCAGTTCGGCTGCGGCTACCTCCAGACAGCGCAAGAAGTTACGGAACCATTGGTACTAAACAGCAGCCACAGCAGAACCAGCATTCCTGCTATCACGCAAATAATATCGTTTTTGCGACAATCGTGCAGTAGACGTGATGCACGAGTAGATAAACCCATGCTAAATGAACGATTATTAGGAAAAGCTACAAGAAAAATTCAAATGCATTGCATTGAACAACAGCGAAAATATTTATACTCAGTAGTGATTATTAAAACTGGCAGAAAGTCAGAGTTGCAAAGAAATCATCAATGATACTCAACGTAACGTCGTGGGATAGCGTTTGTACTTTAGTATATCTTTTGAATCACGACAATTTTTCAAACGACTTTTTGATTTAAAACAAATGAACGTCAACACGGGGGGGCCCATTGGAGCGGAGGGCCCGGGGCAATTGCCCCCGTTGCCCCCCCCCTTAATCCGGCCCTGAGGGTCAGGCTTGGACTTAGGCAGGGGTCTCAAACTCATATTGCTCCGAGCAGAGATGTAGTCGAGACGTAAACTTCGAGACCGAGACTTCATCAAAAATCCGAGACCAAGACTTGATATTCGAAACTCGAGATTTGATATTTTGTGGATTATGCCAAAATTTTTCTAAAAAGTTTCAAGAAAATTTCATCAGCATTTCGAAGTTGAATTTTTTTCGAATTTCTGGCATTTTTCTAACCTGCTTCGTATCTTATTACCTGCAGATACAGCAGAGAAAAATCACATTGAATTGCAGTTTTCCTAAGCCATATCGTTTCAGTATTCAAAGTCTCAAAGCAATAGGTTTGTGACCGAGACCTGTAACCATTGAGACCGAGATGAGACTGAAACCTTTGAGACCGAGATGAGACTGAAACCTCTGAGACCGTGACTCGCAAAAATACTTATAAAAAAATAACCGAGGGCCGCTTTATGACTTATAAATGACTTGTGAAATAAAGGGCCGCGTTATGACTTATAAAATAACCGAGGGCCGCATTATGACGCTGACGCAACAATGGCGGTACCTGAAATTTAGCCTACTAGAAACAG
>JGI24158J21664_10014227_pt1 | contig 10461 bp, 4 predicted proteins | sample Ectturendosymbi3_FD_21664 | JGI IMG/M metagenome (IMG submission 21664)
TGCCCTTGTAAATCGTAAGCTGCTGGTTTTGATAGTCATGCTTGTCAGCAAGTTCATAGATGAGATAGAGCCCAGGTTCTGTTGGAAGCGGAAGCGGAAGCGGTTGACGAAATAGCCGCTTCCACATCCCTGGTTCTAGCAATCTAGCAACGTTGTACCCACATGAAGGAGATTGGTGCTGATGAATGTGACTTAGCCTTTGCATTGACCTTTTTCCTCACTACTCTAATGAATATTTCTTTACCAGCTCTGTTTATTTCTTACAATCTTTTTGTTATTTAACTTTTTTGAAAAGGGGTATCCAGATTGACGAAAGTTTGGCTTCGGGTATTGAGGCGTTAAAACTTGAAGGACCATTGGCCTACCCTGATAGAACTGAAACTGATGCGATATAGTTGCTGTACTTAATGCGTATATATTAGCAAATTTAGTAAAATCGGTGTGCAAGTCTCGTAGGGCCTAGCAAAATGTCCAACTCTAGCTGTTANTGTCAATATTNTTCCCTCAACACGGTTGATTTCCCAAAGTTGATTTCGTACCAGCGCACCAAGGTTGAGGCATCTTTTATATCTTCAATTCCCAGACGTCAGTCCATTTCTTGCAAATCCTTTTTTACTTCGTTAAACCCTTGGTCGAAAATGTATACTGTTTTGCTGCTTACCATGGGCCTCCGCAGGAATTTTTCCAAGGGGATTGCAACATCGACATTTTTCTTATTTTGTTCAGGTTTCTGACAAGGCAATGTAAATGGACGTTCACAAAGCGCTTTAAACATTCCTTGTTCCAATTTCCAGGGAAGGAAAATGCTCGTTTTGCCCCCCTGCGGGCGCCCATGTTACTAACGTCATCGGCACTACCTTCCTCTATGATCTCATAGTTCTTATTCTTTTGCGGCTTTAACTGCGTTGTCGAAACTATGCTGTGCAATGATGTCTTATGCGTTGCAGCACGGAAAGTAGCGCCTCCAGCAAAGAAGAAGAAACTGTTTGATGACGAGAAAGGTGCAGCTTCCACGAGCGTAAGCCAATTGAAACAAGAACAGTTGCCCGTCCGAGATGCATCTGTGAAGGATGCCTCAACTGAGGTTTGTAGAATTGTGATAATGAAATTAAGTTTGATTTCGAATCGTGAATGAAATAATAACGCATATTTTCAACACGCATGTTTAATCTAAGAAAATTGAAGCTAGACTTTGTTTCGTGTACAATATGCGTACTTTTTGCCAAAAGCTCTAAATTGATCCGCCTATTTCTACTTTTGAAGTCTCAATTTTTGTGTGATTCACTGGTTAAAAACCGAGACGGAAAAACTGGTATGTCGCAGAAGTACGTTCTGGATTGATGTCCAAAGATTTTTTTCTGAACCAGCTGTTTTCGGCAGTCTGGTTGACCTCACACCAACCTACTAGATTTTCAAATAAAATTCTTTTATTATTTAATTTGGATTAGGAAAAATTCCAGCTGTCTGTTATACAGTATTTTGACATTTTTATTGAAATAAGTACGACAAGTGTATTGAGAAACAAAACAGGGTGTGAAAAGTTTTTGTGCTTTCTTGATGAAACTTCCGCCATCACAATCTTGCTTAAAACGAATACTAGGCTGTGAAAATAAAAAGATTGAAACAGTGGAACTGTGTTGATATACTGTTGTTAGCAGTGTCCTGGTCAACCGGTATCAAGAGTGAAGTTTATTTGTTTCTAAACATTTGTGCTTTAGTGTTTTGATGCAATACGGGAAAGTTCGTCTGTGGTGAGTTTGGAACAAATGTCTGAGTTGAGAGCGGTTATTTGTTAAAATAAATGGATAAAGCTTTTCATGGCGCCCTGCTTTTTATCAAACTATCAAAAAAATAAAGCCATTTCGCTGAATTCGGTCACCATGCTTTCTTCTGCCATAAAAAGATATCCGAAAACTAAAAAATGGCAAACGTTTTTAAGCAATTTCGGACAAATGACCGAAATGTCTCAGCGAAAAAAAAAAACAACCAGGATGGTTAAATTTTAATCTTGCTCAGCATATGGACATCACAAATGATGACGACGCATTAGCACCTGACCGTGGCAGCCCTGCTGGTAAACCACGATCGTCAATCGAGACTGGGAATGAGAAGTCTCCTGCGCAGGAACCTGAGAAAAAGGCGTCGCCTTCCCCGGAGCGAAACGTCGGCGTTGCAGATGAAAAAGGAGGCGTTAACGCGAAAGAGGCCGAAAAGTTGCTAGATTCGAAAACAGAACCGAAAACTGAGAAAAAGATGCCTTCAACGGGAACGACGAAACCGAAACAGACTTCTGCAACTTCCAGCAAAAAGTATTAATAGTTGGCTATCTACAAGCAAACTTCACCTATTGGTCTATATATGGAATGAATGTATGTATGTGTGTTAATCCACGCTCTTCAGCTTCACCGTCAATACTTTCATGAATTATTCAAAGTTTTCAACTAGTGTAATGAGACATTCATGTATTGTGAACGATTTGTTCGCAAGCTTTTCGTACGTTATTTCCGAAACTTGCTCATCTCATATTTGATGCCCCTTCAAAAAAAAAACAAAGAAAAAAAGAGTTTATGCTTCAAATTCCGAAAATGTTCGTTCAGGATTAAAGGCAGTAATTTTAGCAGTGTTTTTAAAACTTTTCTCACGTGCTGCGCAAATACTATGTTTTCACAATTTTTTAGGATAAGTGGATTTTTCCAACCAAAACGTAAACCTGCGCAAGAAAAATCTACGGCAGCCAACAGCAAGAAAAGCGAGGAGTATGATCCTGGAAAGAAACATTACGATCCAGTTTCAGACGCGTGTTGGAAGCGCGAACAGAAGTAAGAATATTTTCTTCTTCAACGAAATGCGTTTCTGTGACTGAAGAAGTATCGCTATTTTGTTTTTCTGTGACATTACATCTGCAAGGGTAAACTAAGCTGATAAACCTAGATTGTGGCACACTCTTGTTTTTATGTAGCGGAAAAAGGAACATATTGGCGAGTAGTTAGATAGGAAATGTTTCCCATTTCGGGTACATCTAGATGATTATAGGAAATGTTTCCCATTTTGGGTACAACTTCTAGATGATCGTATTATTCTTTGCAAGTCCACTGTAATTTTTTTCGATCATGGAAGAGACTGAGCATAAGTAATGATGTATCTCTAATTTATCGTCTGTCTGACAACCATTTGCCGAACGACTTACCAAGCGCCAATCTGTTAACTAAGCAAAGTGACTAATACTGTTTTTTTTTCGGTGATAAATGAACGAAAAAAATTAAGTCATTTCGGTCAGAATGTTTGAAAATATAGACTAATGAACACTGTTACGGCGAGTTTTAATACTATTATTACGCGACAAATAACCGAAATATCTCAGCGACCAAATTGTCGCAGCAAAAAACGACCGAAGTGTCCCAGCGAAGGTAAACACTAATGTAGGTAAAACAATGTGATAAGGTAATTTTATATTTTTTTTTATGCAAACATGATGCCACTACACTTTTGGACGACTGAATACGGTTGCTGTGTGAAACAGTGGCAATTGAAGAAATCACCACACAAACCTGGCGAACCATTGAAAAATGCATCTCTGTTCAACGGTGATGTTAAAAAAAACGAATAAAAAAGTGCGCGAGCATGTCAATCTCAAGACTCCACTGCACATCAACAGCAACAATCAAACTACTTTCCTAGATCACTGTCTTTCGAAAAAACTCCTTTCACAGCTAAATATCGAACACTAAGATCTTACGGAGTATAATATGTAAGGAAACCAATTTTTTGACCTAAAAACTTAAAATTTTGTCTTTATCATTTACACCTTTTTTGACTTTATTTTGACCTATAAATTTTCTGTGTTTGCAACTGCCAAGTAGTTCAGCCTTAGGTGTTGAGGTTAACCCAGAGGCATGTTCATGCGCTCTTAGCTTCGAAATAAAAAAAAATTAACTTTGGGGATGATATCGATAAATAGGCCTACATTAATTACTACAGTAGAGTCAAACCTGAAAGCATCACAAAGTTGAAACGATCTTTGCATAATGGATCGATCATTTACCAAACCAAGTACTGTAAAGACCACGTTTCTTGCCTTACACGCTTATCCTGCATTACATAATATTCAATCGTCCAGTAGTGGGCAAAACACCATTATTACGTGAGAAATCGCAACAAACCCATTATTATTACCGAATTGCAACTAAACTTGCAAAAATATATCAATATCTGTTGTTGTAGTACCACTATAAAGTAGTGGTAAAGAGAAAAAATACTGTGCTGCAAGGAAGCTGACCCATCGATGAATTTTGACTTTTTTTTGACCTAATAACTTGGGATTCCCTCGTGGTATGAGTGTGAAATTTAGTTTGTAGACGTTTGATAAACTTTAGACAAGGCAGAAAAATTGACTTTTTACCAGCTAAACAGTGGTGCAGAACTTGTTTCTGGTTAGGCTTCGCATACTATTCGCTTCGATTTACAAGTCACGCTTGAGTGCTTTGAAAGTCTCTTGCACTGTGTTTATGTTGCTTCAGTTTTGATTGAAAATCGAGTACAAGCAGTGCGGAACGCCTCAAAATTAATGGAATTAAATTTTCTAAAGTTTACCTTCGCTGGTGTTACTTATGGAAACCTGCCCTCAAGCCTGCACAGGTGGAACGAACCACATTCATTTTCACACGCAAGGTGTAGTTTCAGCAACCGTGTTAAACGGGTTAAAAAATTATAAATGGCGTGATGTTATTCCTAGCGGAAGTTGCTGTGGGAAAGATCATTGCAAATAGTCGTTAGTAGGCATATCTACGCATGTACGTATAACGTGTAGATCAACTCAATGTAAGTTGACAGCGTTGCGTATATATCGTGATTGATTCTGGGGCTGATGTTTGCAAAAACTCAGCTAAGGAATTACTGGGTAGGGAATATCAGTTTCCTCTTTTACACCCAGCATGGGTCGTTCCGAACAGCTACTGACTTTGCCAAAGATGCGTGTGTTCTTATTTCTAATGCATTATGATTCACACACAAGTTACAATCGGTTATTTATCTTAGAATACCGTATTTGGCCTTGGCGAAGACGTTCCGTTTGATCGAAGAAACATCGGGAAGGTAAATTTTGGTGTTGATTAATTTAAATCTAATGGATTTGTGTTGATTTAATTGGTCGTCTTCTATAATTTGTAATTGATGTGATGCATTTTGAACTTCTTACAACCAACATTTTCTGCCCGAACTACAGTATTGTTGTATGTCGTTGTCACGCGCGAAACAACTCGCACGCTCGAGATCTAAACAATGTTGCAGACTACGGACGATTGAAATCCTGTGCAACTTTCTGAGAAGTGTTATTGCTCTGTCACCCGGTGAACTGGTATCGTGCATATACCTTAGTCTGAACAAACTGGGACCAGCTTATGAAGGCGTTGAACTTGGCATAGGTCAGTAGCTGGGTTCGCTGTCAGATTCTTATATACAGCTGAACATTGTGATAGTTCCTGTACGTTCTGTGTATATTGTTTGTCAAAGTTCAGGACACTTCAGTAACTTCACATAACATGCAGGACATCCTTTTTTACCATTTTTGGCGTTTATGGAAACCTGTAAGTTCGTTCCTATCCGGTGAAGAGTTTAAAACAACAGTATGTGCGTTTCATTCCTAATATACTCGACCAAGCTTTTGCGTTTCATTCCGAGTATACTCGACCAAGTTTTTGTTTTTCATTCCGAGTATCCTCGATCAAGCTTTTGCTTTTCATTCCGAGTATACTCGGCTAAGCTCCTGCTTTTCATTCAGAGTATACTGGACTAAGCTGTTTTCTCGCTTGAAGTAAAATTTCAGCAAAAACACGTACTTGGGCCAGTATACTGTTAATCATTTTCTTATTCTCTACCTCAATTTTACTGCTTTTGATGGTGGTGCAGGCGAAATGCACAAGCTGATTACTGTATTGTGGTTGCAGGAGACAGTTTTCTGATCAGAGCCGTTGCCGAGGCAACCGGAAGGAGTGTGGCCAAAATAAAGCATGACGTCGAAAACGCCGGTGACCTTGGAACCGTCGCGGAGGTAATGGTCTTCAACTTCGAGATCAGTTTTTCGCTGATCGCATGGACGTGTGGTTTTGGATGGTGAATCCTTGCTTCAGACTAAAACTTTCCGTATTCCGGTCAAATATATTATATATTTGGTTGAAAAAGCTCCACAAATAATGTTTGAACTTAAAATACGTAACTGGATCATCACGTGGCCAGTCGATGCTGTTTAGTATTCTTCAATGCAATAAAGTTATTTCCTGCTCCTCCAAACAACCAGACTGAAGTCGGCCGATTTGTTTACTTTAACATCCTACTTCGCTGTTGCCGCGCGTCCTCCTCAGTCAACTCGAGGCAGCGCCGGTACGAGTGAGTCCGACGTGCGTCCCGGTTACGATGAAGCTTGCTGTGTTTTGATTTGAATAGCAGCAGTTGCCAGGCCCTTGTTTTCACAACGCTTCGTTCGGCCGCAGAACAGCCGCAGCAACCAGAAGGTCATGTTCACTCCGGCACCGCTCACCGTTGATGGAGTCTTTAAGAAACTGAAGCAAGTCTCCGCTGCAGCTGGTGGTTCGGTGAGTTCTCGTTATGACGCGTGTGCTTGAACGAAATCGTTTTTGCGTGTTTTCATTCGTCAGGCTGTGCTCTTAGGCCACAGATCAGACGGTCAATCAGAGCTTGAGATGTATATGGCCTGAAACAGGGGTGGTCAATTGATTTGGCTCGGGGGCCACTTTGTGAGGCCACGTTCGGCGGAGGGCCACACCTTCTAATGGATGTAGGAGCAAGTCCCAGTTCATGTCAGCCTCAGCACCAACATCTACTGTAGGGGCCTGCAAAGTACGCCTTGCGGGCCGGATTTGGCCCGCGAGGCATTTCATCCGACTGCAAAGATTCTTTGTCAATAACGAAAATATAGATATTTGCGAAGAGCTTGTTGATTTGGTAGAATGTAACGTTTCCCGAAACAATCATACTACATAAGATATGCAGCTGTCCGGCTGTTGAACTGTTACGCTATAGCTGCGGTGGCCATCTGACAAAAAAAATTTGTAAACTCCTAATTTAATGAGATAAGTTGGAGGAAATTGTAGATTTTAAGATTGAAAACGCTGTGGCGGGCAAAACATGTGGTCCACCGGCCGCTAATTGTCCACTCCCGACCTGTGAGGTCCGTGGAATGCGGTCAACCAATCGATTCTTGTTCGTTTTTGTGTATCAAGGAGGTTCAACAATTTTTTTTCAAAAAAACGGTTTCTGAAAACCTGCGAAGTTTGTGAATGACCGTTCTGTCACGTGACTGACAGTTGAATTTATCCGTTATGCAGAGCTCAGTGCAATGCAGGCATTAAACGGCTTTTGTCTGATAATTGTGTTTATTCCTTGTGCAAAGTAAAAACGCTTGGCGTAACACAGGCATTAAATGACTTCTATCGATGACCAGGAAGAATTTTAATGCTTTGAACTGATGTCTTTATTCTGCTGCACATTACGACTAAATCGGAGCAAAAACAAACTTTGCGCTTCGTTTGAGTCTTTGTCCGCTCTTTGCTGGAGCGTCAGAAGTAAGAACTTACCTTGGCCTGACGGACGACACATGCGTAGTAGACACGTTGTAAAGCGAATGCTTCCTACAAATCACGTTGGTTCTTTAGAAAATTCTGAACAATGTGGTGTCGTACATTGGCGTATTGTTGCAACCTCTCCGGTGGTGTTGCGTTGATTGTGCGATTCACCACGAACAAGATGTGCGTGAAGAATTAAACTATAATAAACGTAGTGCGAGCAAGCAATAGTAAGAGAGATTGCGGCGCATGATCTCAATTGTTATTTGCTGCAACAGTGCGAAGCTTTACGCACATGCCGCTCGGGTTTCCGACCGCAACAGCATGAATTGAAAATGAAGCTACCCGGCTTGAATGATATTTCATCTGGGAGCTAATCAAAGTGTGTCACTGAATAGAGCGGGAGCCGGGTAACCAATTTCTATTGGTATCACATCTTCTAGTATGGCTTCCTGTGCAAGGACTGGTGGTCTGCCGTGTCACAGCTGGTGGGTGTGATCATGGTGGGTGTTTAACTGCACAACCAAAATTGAGCTAGATCAGCTGGGAAGGTAACCACTTGAAACCTATTGCAAAATTTCCAGCATAATCCCAGGAACACTAAATGGCCAATGCCAGAGTTTTAAGTGGCGGGGCACGCCCACCAGACGACCCCAAAATGTCCACCCCAAAACTGAGCTAGATCAACTGGGAAGATAACCACTCGAAACCTGTTGCAAAATATCCAGCAAAACCGAAAGAACCAGGGGCGCCAGATGCTTGAGAGGGTTTATAGCACTGATCACGTCGCTACGGGGAGCTGCTGGGGGCTTAGCACCCCGAACAAAGGTTTGAACCCCCTAAAATAGAAATGGAAACACAAGAACACAATTGCTTTTCCCACCGACCCGTTTTCTGTTCTATAATTTTTTTCAACCTGGTTCTGAAATTGCGTTGTCGCGGTTTGCAGAAAAACTGAATGGAGGAGCAAGGCAGTAGCCTATAACATTTATTCACCAAGCTTCACACTTTCCTCTGTGACCAGAAATAACATTGCCTGATCATTTTTCTTTCGTTAGTGTGATGTAATAAACGCATTTGAGGACAACGCGTCAGCATTCATTGTTTCGAGCGTTTAACGTGAAGTTACCTAGTTGTGGTCGTGTAAAGCTGCGACTTGTGCTTTATCAATGCAGTGGCGATTCTAAGGGGCCTGGGTGAGCCTTGGCCCTCAATATTTTGAATTGACCCCTNCAGTTTTTTTCTTAATTTCGTGTTTAAGTTAATTTGTTGACATATAAAGTGGATAACTTTCGGCCAGCAGTATTTNAAACGATGATTTAGAACAGCGTTTCTTAACCTTTTTCTGCCTCAGCACCCCTTTTCGTCACGCCTAAGCAGTCCAGCACCCCCTACCATTGGCTAGCACCTGGTTACTATAAAGATAAAGACAAGTGCAGTACATCTTGATCATACGCTTGGTTCATTCTCCAAATCACTAACAGCAATTATGGCAGTAGCACTGACAAAAACAATAAGAAAATAATGGAAAGCTCATGGACAAACCTTTGACCGCCACATAGGTGACCTTCCCTAGCACCCTCTGAAATTGATTTCAGCACCCCCAGGTTAAGAAACCCTGATTTAGAAACTCTCTAGCCTGCATTCAGTATTTCCAAAATGCATGATAAGCTACATTGTTGTTTTTGNTGGTCGGGTAACTAGAGTTGCTTATGACGACGCCCACTAGTGGTTGAACCGATCCTGCGTGAAATTTANTCAGACCGCGGTCGTTGTGTTGAAAAATTCATTTCGAAATTAAGAAACAGTCGCAGAAGTGGGAAGATTGATCTTTCGTACATTTCAATGTGAGATGGAGCTGGGTTGCATTACTATCAGCAGATAGTTGCTTGTCCCAGTAGTGAATGTTTCTGAAAGCATAAAGAATTGGTTTCAGTTGATTTATCCGAATTTATCCTGGCTGCAGTATTGCGTTCTATTGCCTTTGTCTGTACAACTTCGAAACATTTTGCATAAGTTGTTCGTGACTACAGTTTTAACTCTACAATCATGTCCTGCAAACCTTACAGAATTTTGTACGGATTTCTGTAATGATTCAGAAGCAATTCTTTCGCGTATTTCAGCTCTTTGCCCGGAGGTCAAATATTTCTATCAGATCAAACAAACAGAGGAATAAGCTCTTTTGGTGATTATATTTTATTATCAGCCAACGTTTCGCCCACCTACTCAAGTGGGCTTTATTCAGGGCAATGTTTTCCACCACAAAACATGTAGCATACCAATAACAAGAAACAATGAGTAGTATGACGTACGAGACAAAAAACACAAAGCTGGCCAACTCGTTATAAGCATGGTGACAGCGTGTCACAGAAAATGCGTGAAAGTGTAAAATGAAAAAACGTTAGAAAATGATGAAGCGCAATAACACAACAAAACAGGGCAAAGCCTGTATTGGAATGTATAAAAAACCGGTTAAATAGTGTAAAGGTATATGGTAAAATAAAGAACAAGCGTAAAATAGCGAACCAATAATGTGTAAAACTGTGTGGTGAGGGTTGGCAAATCTATAGGCACAAAGGTGGTCAATAACGGATAAGCTTCACTCAGGGAATTTTTTTTCACGGTGTTAAAAAATACGTTGAGAGATGATGAAGTATAGCAAATAAAACAGGTCAATGCCTACATAGGAAAGTGAAAAAAAACTGGTTAAATATCGTAAGCTATGGGGTAAAATAGAGAACAAAATGTGTGAAAAATAGCGAACAAATGTGTAAAACTGTGTTGTTTGAGTTGGTGAATCTACAGGCACAAAGGCGGTCAATAGGAAGACAAACTCAAAGTCAGGTATATAACGGATAAGCTTCACTCATGTTTTAAAACGTTG
>JGI24158J21664_10014229_pt1 | contig 10460 bp, 4 predicted proteins | sample Ectturendosymbi3_FD_21664 | JGI IMG/M metagenome (IMG submission 21664)
CTTAATTTCCGCGCCTTACGACCAAGTACATTCATCTGGTGCTGTCCCCTTGGACTTTGTCGATTTCATGTAGTGGCACGAATGTGACCACTACAGACATCAGTCGTCGTACTCGTAAACCTTACAGAAGGGCCCCCCATTTAAAATAGCCTAGGACTCCGAAAATGAAAATTCGCTTCTGGATACTTCTAATTTCAAGTTTACATTCTCATTATGGTGTTTCAGTCTTAAATAGGAAAGAAGTTGAATACTGTCATTGACCTGTTTCGATGTTTTGATTATAAATGCACCTGCAACTACCTTATATGTCTAGCTCTTTAGCTGCGGATCGCAACACTTTCCACAGTATTTTGACAATCTGCATGTCTTAAAAAATATATTTCAAAGAATGTAGCTGTTCAGTTGTTAATGGACAAACCATAATCTCGTTGAGTCACGTGACTGGTGAAGCTTTGCTCTCCTGCGTCACTGGCCTCAGTTTTCGCACTTTTCGTTCACATGATTCGGCAGTGGTTTCCCCAGTGCCTCACAAAAGTGTGCGGTAAGTTTGCTGTTACCCATATTTCACTGCGCAGATGATGGTAACAATGGTTGCCGAAAAGTCGCCATTATCTTTCTTACTACTTTTGCCTTGGCCATCACTTTTTTAATAAAAGACGAAAGTTATTCAGTCTTAAAACTTCACGTAGAAATTGCACACTTCAAATTTTCGAAAAACTATTGAGTATTTTTGAACAACAGGTGTACCATACTGTGACTGATATTTTACAAGGAACAACACCTACTTTGAAGAATTGTTTGTTTTTATTTCTTACCTATTTTTGTTTCATTCGCCAGAAGTTATTGCAGCCTGTATTACCCATTGTGACAGACGCCTATCTTAGTTTTACAGCAGCTAATGACAAGCACATACTATTAAAGCAGTGGTTCCCAACGTGGGCGGTATCGCCACCCCTGGGGGCGATATGAAGCTCTAGCGGGGCGGTGAAGCAGAAATGTGCGGTTGGAGGGCGTTAGGAGACCCAGTTAATAAGGCATTTCTGTTGTCTTACAAACATTCAGTGACCAAACGTCGTCAAAAACAATATGATCAACAAACATGTGTGCATGTAATTTATAAACAAAACAGCGTTTTTAAACAAAAGAAAGGCGAAATGCTGGAAGAAAATTTGATGAATTGCAGTTTCCATCACTAAGGTAAGCTGTGGAGTAAAACCGTCCTCCTTAATGATTAAATAATTATGATTGAAATTCTCGTCAGCTGCACTTTTTGGCACGGGTAAACTGTTACTTAATAATGCCTGTTTCGTCACAGTGACTATTTCACCGGTCAGGTGTGAGCAGTGGCGTAGCCAGCCCAAAAAATTTGGGGGGACCAAAATGTTTGAGTTTAGGTGAATAACACTATTTTGCTTAGAAAAACGCCTCTCAAAGCACAAAATTACGATATTTTCTAAAAATTTTGGGGAGGCATGGCCCCTTTGGCACCCCTGGCTACGCCTATGGGTGTGAGAACTGCAGACTTGCACAATCATTTTAGAGTCAGCCTGTAAACAAAAGCGTGAGCTAATTTTGAGTGGAGTGGTTTAATGAACACAAATATAATCATAACCGTGTACGAGTTCAATTTGAAAGTAGAAAGGCGGTTAATATGTTTTTTCAGGTAGTGTTGCGTGCGAACAAGAATACGTTATCTGAAGGGAATTGAAAAGATTTCAGAAAACAGAAGTTTTTTCAGAAAGCAGTTAGCTTTGAGTAGCGCCAAGGAAATCTATCGAGAGATGGACGATTGCTAGTGTCACGGTTAAGTTCAAATGCTTTTAACATCTGCAGATGTAAATTCAATATTGCGTTGTTCCGAAGTCAAAATTTACTAAATATGTGGGAGAGTATCAGCGGATTGATCAGACACCAAAGAATTTAGAAGTGTTATGCTGACGTTAGGCAACTTGGTGCACTCTTAAGGATAATGATGAAGAGTATGTACGTCTGTTGCTGCACACAGAAGTTAGGTGGCTTGCAAAGGATGACGCTTGAGACGTTTTTATTCAATGTTTGATACATTTGGCGATTTCTTTCAAGGCTTCGACTTGGCTCTCTGTAGTGAACTTAGAACATCAAATGTGACGTTGCTTATTTGCCAGANATCTTTGCAAAGTTNAGTGAAATTAATTTGTAATTGCAGGCGAATGATGTTAACCTCATTAAAGCCAAATCAGTTATCTCTACCATCTTGTCCAAGTTTACTGCTGTTCAAACGAAATCTAGCCCGTCATGAACTTTAACATTTTCCAAGCCTTTCTGAATTGGAGACCACCATACCAGATGATGTCCTTCAGATTTACTATGGCAACCTGGATGAGTTGCAAAGAGGCATGTATCAGAGGTTTAGGAATCTTCTGTATACCTGATTAAGGTATACAGATTGGGTGATCAATCCTTTCTTAGATGCTGCTTTTTCTGTCATTTTTCGGTCATAGCCCGAAATGTTTTTGAAACGATCAAAAAGAATTAAATCATTTCGATCAGAATTTCCCAAAATATAGGCTAATGAACACTGTTACGGCGAGTTTTGATGCAACTGTAAGACAAATGACCGAAACGTCTCAGTGACCAAAATATCACAGCAAAAACTGACCGAAGTGTATCAGCAAAAAAAACACAGCTTAGATGTAGTAGAGAAGACGCAGGAGTGGTCGAGGAAAAACTGCTTTGCAATCTGACATAACATTGAGCCGAAACCAAAGTTCAGAAAATTTTATCAAATTTTTGGTTGCAAAGGAAAATTTCGAATTGCTATCCAATATGGTGGAACACAGCGAAGATTTACTGTATTTCATTGCCTTCCCAACGTCATATTTAGTGGATTAAAGTTTCAGTGCAGCCGGCTTTCTTCTTTCAAAGCAAAGAAACAGACTAAATATTCTTGAACGTGGGGGTCTGCGACTTCTTTTGATTGAATTCCAGCCTGATGCCGAGAAACTGACCATAGCCCTTTACCAAGCACAACCATCTCACTTACACATGAAGCACAACCATCTCACAATGAAATCGCCATCGCAGTTGTATTACTTGGTGAGATGCTGATTTCCTTTCCATACTTCGAACACAGCTAAAACTACTAAATGAGTTAATTTGCTAAATTAAGTTTCATCCTGAAAAACATTTTGGTGCTCATTCTTGTTTTAATCATTTAAGCATACCAAATGCACAGTACGACACAATTGTGTTGATATGTGTGTTGGGCATGGTAGGCGGGCGATAGAAATCTGTTTGTCAGAAAAGGGGGGGCTAGGCAAAAAAGGTTGGGAACCACTGTATTAAAGCATATAGTGCTATACGTTTCATATCCAAAAGTAAATTTATTATTCATTATCAATCTGGATTTTTGCCTTTGCCTCATAACCGGACCGACGCAATAGCAGTGAATAAGCAAGTTGCTGATAGTTTTTTCGCTGAGCAGGAAATTGCAGAACTTTCACCAAAAAACTCATTTTGCTTGAGGCAAATATGGTTAAAGATGACTTTCAGTCACAAACGCAATCATGGATAAAGGCTGTTTTTGCCCAAGAGACTATAAAATAGCGACGTAGATTTTCATAATACTTAAAAGCGAAAAATAAGTTCTCTTAAATTAACCAGTACGAGGCATGTTTCATCTTAGCTTTTTAGTGGCCATATTTCGGCGATGTTTTTCTTGAACGAGGTTTGTAGATGCGTATGTGCCAGAAAATGGGAGTGTCTTACCCAATACATTTTCAAAGTTTTTAAAGAGGAGATTTGGGACATAAAAGAAGTTGAAAGTAAACTTCCACAAATGTGTTGAAAAGCTTTCATGCATGAAATATTGTCAGATTGTGAAACATATGTGAATTGCGCGTTTTGAATATAAACAAAACCATGTTTTTTGGCCGCAGTCTCACAAACAAAATGCACTTCACTGAAACACACTGTACCCTGTTTTGTTGTCTTGCATTTTGCCAGAATGTTGGTTTGGGCAGACATTGCTCAGCACGTCCCGAAAAGAAATAGNCTATACTCCATTAAANAATTACGACAGCCCTTTCAACAAGGGCAGATAATATCTTATGACTCGAAATTGCCTATCGAAATGACAAATCAAGAATTTTTTGTATAATTCATTAGAACAGGAGGTAAATTTCATATTTTTGCACTTGTTTGCTTTATTAAACGATTCAAAAAATCGGTNAATACATGTCGCNAGTGTTTATATTTATTTATTGCTGAACTCGTCAGTTATGGGATGCCTACAGTGAGGGAGGTCTGCTACCATAAAACCAGATGAATTGCGTCTGGATGCAATAAAATATATTGCATTAGAGATTTGGTATATTTACATTAATTTTATTACTAATATTTGTTTCTGAGCTTGTAAGTATTACACTTGGAAATAGAGTTTCATGAGAATTTTCCTGAAATGGATAATTTTCCTGATTGCGCGCTCTAGGCATGTGATTGATTGGTTGGTTGGTTGGGTGGCTGGCTGGCTGGCTGGTTGGTTGGTTGACTGGCTGGCTGGCTGGCTGGTTGATTGATTGATTGATTGATTGGTTGGTTGGTTGGTTGGTTGGTTAGTTGGTTGGTTGGTTGGTTTATTGTTTCATATGACTCAACTGATAAACAGAAGCAATACAAAGAGTCATCGCGCAATAAAGAGACCAATTGTCAGTGAACATAGAAGAAACGAAAATACAATGGCGTAATAACCGATCAATGTAAACAAAGAGTGACACTGTGTCATGTAGGATTGGTGAAGGATCATGGCGGTCATCTAGTTTCTCACTTTTTGAAAAGTGTTGAAAAACAACAGTTGAAGATCAGAATAAGCACAGTTAGAAAAACAAACAAACAAACACAGAACACGGTGAAGTAAATTTACAGATGAAACAGCATGCCTATATACACAAAGGAGTGGATCAAATTTAATTGACGAAATTTGGTGTGGTTAAAAAATGTTCAAACAAACTATAAAAAACAAGTAAAAAAATTAAAAAATATTTGATGAGGTACAAAAGAAAGACAAACAAAAAGAAACGAAGTGTAATTTCATGCCGAATAAATGGGATGTGCACAGGAAAGAACGAGAAACAAAAAAGTATGTATAGACAAAAAAGAAACAAAATTACATTATACAAATTATTGTAACCAGTGGCGATCCTTAGGGGGGACCTAGGTGGGCCATGTCCCCCCCAGATTTTTGGTTGGCCTCCGGTTTGCCCCCACCCCAGTTTTTTTCGTAATTTCCCATTTAAGTTGGTTTGGTTGACATATACAGTAGATCACTTTCGCCCAGCAATATTTTAAACGATAATTTAGAAACACTCTAGCCTGCATTCAATATTTCCCAAATGCACAAGCCGTGTTGTTGTTTTTGTCGGCCGGATAACTAGAGCTGTATATGACGGCACACGCCAGTGGTTGCTCGGGTCCTGCGTGAAATTTAGTCAGACCGCGGACGCGGTGTTGAAAAATTCATTTCTAAACTAAGAAACAAACGCAGAAGTGGGAAGATTGATCTTTCGTGCATTTCAGTGTGAGATGGAGCTGGATTATATTACTCTCAGCAGATTGTTGCTTGTCCCAGTAGTGAAAACGTTTGTGAAAGCATTAAGAATTGGTTTCAGTTAATTTATCTGAATTTATCCTGGCTGTTGTATTGCGTTCTTCTGCCTTGTGTATACTACTTCGAAACATCTTACGAACTGTAAGTGGTTCGTAACTCTAGTTTTAACTCTACCCACATGTGCTGCAACCTCATACAATTTTGTACGGTTTTTCTTCATGGTTCAGAAGCAAATCTTTCGCGTATTTCAGCTCTTTGTCCCGGAGGTCAAACATTTCTATCAGAAACACTCATAAAAGAATTCACAAATCGTATTCATTTAGTGAAAATGATTTAAGACATGAAATAACTTTGACAAAGAATTTGCTTCGGAAGGAGTCGAAACTGCCTACATCGCTTGAACAATTTGTGTCATTTACAGCTACTTAAAAGCCGCGTTTGACTGTTACTGGCAGCTGTAATTCTTCCCGTCACCAGCGCTTCATGCGAGAGAAGTTTTTCAAAAACGAAATTAGTGAAAAGATTTCCCCGAAATTCCACAACCAGTGAAAGATTGGGTAACATGAATCTACTTTAAATTGAAAGGTACGAGCTGAAAAACATATTTAGATGATTTCGTTTATAAATTTGACAGTCGACATGATAATCGAAGGATTAAGTTACATTGAGGTGGTGATGATGTAAAATTCTAACGTAGACTGTGCAGGAGTCTGTGTGAGAATTATATTGTTAATTGTCTATTTGCAGGGGCGTAACGAACGGGAGGCAAGGGGTGAACACCGGGCACTTGCCCGGGCGCCGAGTCACCATGGGGGCGCCAAATCACTGCGGGGGGTGCCAAAACGTCCCAACAATGTCACAAATACTTTCTTCAGTGCAGTACATTAGCTTCCGAAAGACCTCAGTTTCAAACATGGGGGCGCCAAACTTGCTTCTTGCCCCGGGCGCCATCTAACCTCGTTACGCTCCTGTCTATTTGTCTGAATCGTTTCATGTTTAGAGTTAGTACGTGTTTCGCTTATGACAAGCAGTCATAAATCAACGCAGGGTTGAAAATCAAGTTTTGAGGATCAGTCAGAGGAAAATTCAGTGTGAATATTTAAATGAACGACTTTATTGGGAATATTCTGCAAAGTAAGTTTTACGCCTGCTGTTACATCTTGCTATCAGGTGCACGCCCTAAACGCCGGTGCACACATACCTATTTGCGGCGCTGCTATGCTACTTAGGTGCAACTGGTGCCGAAACCTCGCTGCTGCTAACTGCATACTGTATTGAATAGTCCCCACCCTGTCCACGCTGCAGATGGGAATTAGTAGTTGCATAACATTGTTATAACAGGGTTTTTTAAGGCGTTTTAGGGACCCGAATCGGGTCCCTAGAATTAGAGAAAATTATCTTCGGGTTCCTAGAATCAGAGAAAATCGGATCCCTGGAATCAGAGAAATCGGGTCCCTGCAGGTCTATGCTGGATACCTAACATTTTCCTTAAAAAACCTGGTTATGGTTACACCACAATCACGAAATGTCCATAAGCTACCATAAAAACGGATTGGTCAGTAGTCACCAACACGTTGGAAGATGGTTTATTTTTAAGTTCTTTGTAGTAAGAATACATTGATGAAACTAGTTGGCTATCAACAGCCTACTTGTCTCTGTGTCAAGATGGAATTCGTGCCTGGAACCATTTCGCTTTCATGTAAATTGTATTTACTTTCGTGGAGTTGTTTTCGTTGATGTGGGGTCAGCACAATTGTGTACCGAATTTGTGTTTCGTTTTACATGTGTAGTGCTGTGGAACTTACATGGTTAGCACAGAATATTCGACAAAGCAGTACACGTATTCGACAAAAGTGTACACGTTTTTCAAGTGATGGTCAGCACACCGCAGTAATTGGAACAGACCTAATTGTAAAATGACAAAAAAGAGGAAGTTGCCTTGTCGCGACACTATGCTTTGTTTCATGGTAACGTAAATAAACCACCAATACATGAAGATTACATCGTCACTTTTGTTGAACAACCTAATTTTCAGTCTCTGAATATATCTGCGAAGATAAATGGTACAACCAGCTTGACGCACAAATTAATATTCACAGCATGATCCTCCCCCGCGTGAGATAAAAGCTTTTTGTTTCCCTTCTGCACTGAACGTTGATGTGTTTTGATTATCGCGGCCGGCGTGCTAGAGTTTTGGTTCTCGTTAGTCGCAGTGTTTCAAATGTGGCCGCTGAGGTTTGGTTGCCATCGTTACTAAATGCTAGCTTACCTTACGCATTCTGCCGTTATGCTGAATCATAGACGTGTTGTTTCAAGCTAATTTCGAAGCGCCGTTTGACAGTAGTTGTATTGTTTCGAGAACGAAGTATTCTTTTGTGTAAATCTTTGTTGTTTGCGTGGGATTTTATTAAGTTCATGTAACATTTGCAGTAAGTTTTGAAGTTGCAAGGGCATACTTTCAGTTGAGTAAGACGTAATTTCCAGTTTAAATGTCGCAGTTGGTGATGTGCTATGTTTCACTACAGTCTTGAGGTTGTTTACTTTCTTTGACCTTGCTTTAGCCTTTCAACGTTTCACCTGTTAGCATTGCTTGCAGATGTAAGGACCGATGATGTGTAGTTTTACGTGAAATCGATTTCCTATTAAAATTTGTGATTGATTCCTTGCTTATTTCACCAGTGGAGTGAAGCTACTTGAATATAGTGTGTGATTGTATCCATAGGCGTGGCCAGGGGGGACCAAAGGGCCCATGGCCTTCCTCAAATTTTTGGGAAATATAGTGATTTTGTGCTTTGAGAGGCGTTTTTCCAAAAAAAATAGTGTTATTCGCCTAAAATCAAACATTTTGACCCCCTCCGATTTTTCGTCCCCCCCAAATTTTTGGGCTGGTAACGCCACTGATTGCATCTACAGTGGAGTTGAGGTGTCTCTAGTGAATAATAACGTCAGTTCATATTTAACGATATTCACAAGCCGATGTTGGATTTGATAGGGTTAATCATATCAAATTAATTTTCAAAACAACGAAAATCACCATGCAAGATAGACATTTATGTTGGCCCCCCTACTTTTTCCTTGGCTCCGCAGTGGCCCCCCACTTTTTAAATTCTTGAATCGCCACTGATTGTAATATACAGCATTTTGTTCTGGATAAGTGAAATATTGCTAATATTGCTAAAGTACCTAATTATGTATCTTTTTCATGTAAGAGGTGTTTTTAAGTTTCCGTTTCAAGATAAAAGTGGCGGAGGACTTAATGCAGTCTGGTATTGAAGAACACACTTTCGAGCCAAAAAATACAAGGGATAATTTCCTGAGGAAGAGTTAACCCTGGGCAAAAACAGGTTATTAGAAGTAGATAGTCTTGTGGAGTGACGCGATGCGCCGTCACAAAGGCGACCTGTGCAATGCCGAGCCCCATAAACACAGTGATGTGAAGTAATTGGTTGATGATAGCAATTCAAAATACGCTGTTCGAGAAGCCACTTCATGTGTGAGTTTCATAAGTTCCTTATCTCCAAAATATTGACAGCATTTGAAGAAATCAGAGTAAACAAAAGTGACTCTTTTGTCACATTTGTTTACTCTGATTTAATTTATACAAAAGTGACATTGTTGACCATCAAAATCGTATTAATCCATTGCAAGGAACATTTTTTCTATTTTTACTTATCTTTTGACAATTTTTTCATTTATCATTTCATTATCTCGCAACTAACTTTGTGATTAGAGGTATGAATCTTTTTCATTAATACTGACCAAAAAAATATTTAATAAATATGGCCCAGTCGTTTAAATATTTCTTGATCAAGTTTCACTTTTGTAGATTGGACTTTTGTGCGTTGCAATATGCATTATTGCCAAGATTTTAAACTTCGCACTACAGTGACTATTCACCTTTTGTTTAAGAAAAACTAACCTGCTGTNTGCAATATCTTGACTTAAAATCACATGCAAAGTTGGCAACGCATTTACNTACCTCACAAATTTAGCTTTCAGCCTGCAGTGAAACACAGACGCAATCGAACGGTCTGTCTCTATATGGAAAGCATGGGTTTGAATGGTCTGCCTCTGTGTGGAAAGCATGCTGGGTCTGAACGGTCTGCCTCTGTNTGGTAAGCATGGGTTTGAACGGTCTGTTCCGTACGTCAGCATTTCCAATTTTTACCGGAAAAGCGTGAGTTAGTGCNCACGTAGAATACGTTTCCTGACATTTTCCAGGCAATGACATATGCTTGGCTTGCAACATATGAACCACGCCAGTTGGCAAATGGCCTGAGATGATGCTTATGTTTGAAATGTATAATGGTTTTTCAGGTCCTACAGGTTAAGTTAGCTTTCAGTTTAGGCACGGCCTTAGACACTGTGTTATGTTAGCTTTGGTGCAAAGTTATGAAAACGTGTTTCTTTGAGTATTGCGTCTTTTTGTTCCAACCTTGCTGTATCGTTGATATTTAGGAAGAAATGAAAGATATGTGTGCATGGCATTCCATACACTGAATAAAACTCTGACAAAAAACGTGGCAGGGAAGTGTTAAACAGTTGGTATAGAAGTTACAAAATTTTCCAAGGCAACTTCTTAATTCGCAGCTGATGAGCAAATTTTTGCTAAAAACAACACCAAATTGAGAGAATAATTTACTGCAACTGCAAAATAAGGACCTAACGTCTGCAGGAAAGTTTAGATTTCTGAAAAACGATCTTTATGTTTTAAAATTGTCATTTTGAGCAAGCAAAAGGTTAACCCACTTGCTTTGCCTTGTCTGTTGTGATAACGTCTCGAAACCATGATCGTAAACTTTCCAAAGCCGTACCCTTAGTGACCCTGGTTTCGTCAGTGCAGCCCGATTTACTTGGCTGACTTGACAACTGCACA
>JGI24158J21664_10014232_pt1 | contig 10458 bp, 6 predicted proteins | sample Ectturendosymbi3_FD_21664 | JGI IMG/M metagenome (IMG submission 21664)
TTTTCCTTCTTTTGCTGCTTGGCTAGGATACTTACTGTTCAATTGTGGTACTTTCTGTTCAATTGTGGTATTTTCATAAAATTAATTATCAATAAACCAAATAGGCCTACTTCAATCTCTAAAAATCATCATTTGGTATAAAAAATTATCATGGCATAAAAAGTTATCATTTGGTATAAATATTTACTCTTATTTGACAGGGTCTTTTCAGAACTTTTTGGAAGACGTTTTAACCCACAATTTTTTTAGTTATAGAAGTTGGTTTGAAGATTTTCTTCATTTGCACATTGGAGATGATAGTGGGGCTCCGTTGAAAGTATAGTATACTTACACATTACAGTTGCTGTTGTGGATCCCTTCGAAAGCTAGGTACTTACACATTAGAGTTGCTGTTGGGGGCCCCTTTGAAAGCAAGGTACTTGCAGTTTAAAGTTGAAGTTGGGCACCTCTGAAAGCAGATTACCTTCAAATTGCAGTTGCTGCTGGGGGCCCATGTGAAAGCAAGGTACTTACACATTGAAGTTCCTGTGGGGGCCCCAGTGAAACCAAGGTGCTCACACATTACAATTGCTGTTGGGAGCCCCTTTGAAAACAAAGTACTTACACACTACAGTTTCTTAGTTTCTTTTGAGGCTTTTTTGAAAGCAGATTACCTTCGAATTGCAGTTGCTGTTGGGTCCCCTTTGAAAGTAAAGTACCTGCACATTACAGTTTCTTTTGGGGGCCCTTTGAAAGGAGAGTACTTACTTATGATCTGCTTTGTAGTACTTTATATGAATAGATGATAAGTTTTTCACCAAAAATAAGGATAATTTACGCGCGTAACACCTCAAGGGGGGACCCAAAAAGGGGGGGCCGAGGCAAGTGCCTCGCTCGCCTCCCCTTAAACACACCACTGGGTGTAAGCATCATTAATACGGGAAACGCACAAGTATGTGAATAGCGCGAATACATCTCAGAGGCTTAGGTAACCTATGTTCACTTGCGGTTTACAATCAAGGACAGCTTACATTCATTTAACACCATTTCGTGCGGCTTAACAATCAAAGGCGGCTAACAATCGAGTTCATACGGCAGGCTAGAGACGAATTTAAATTTTCGGGGCACTAGGCTATTTTAAATTGGGAGACCTTCTGGAAGGTTTGCGACGACTGATGTCATACAAATTAGCACTACACGTGCTCGTCACTTTCATTGAACAAGTTGTTCCAATTCATAAACATATTACTTATTCTCAATTCCCTCGATATCTGGAACGAAAACAGTTACAATCACATTAACAAAAAGGCAGCGTTGAAGTTATCTGACCACAGTCCCTTTACAGATTTATTGAGTACCTCGCTGGTCTCGTGTAATCTGAAAAATGGATTCAGGCGTTTTTTTCCACACATTATATAAGCAATATACCAATTTTCCAATCTCAACCTAATAAAAAGAAAATGCTCATCGTCATTCACTTCAGACCTTCGCGCTCATTCTTCTATGCACTATAGAGCAGGGGTTGGCAAATTGCAACCCGCGAGCCACATGTGCCCAGCCACAGCGTTTTCAGTGGTCTGCGGAAGCATTCAGGAATATCTTCAAATCTGAACCATCCTCCAACTCGTCACAGAAAACGTTAGCGTTGAGGCTAACTTGAACTGAGACTTGCTTCAAACTATACGCGACCTTCTCAAAGTTGCTTCCGAGCCAAATTAATTGCCCCACTCCTGCTCAGGCTAGCAACCAGGGGGAGCGAAGACCCCTGCAAAATCTCCCCACTCTGGAAAATGTTTTGGACATAATTTAAAAATTTCGGCCACTCTCACAAAACTCTTCGCTCTCTTGTGTCCTATGCTGGTTACGGGCCTGCTCCTGCTATAAATGGTGGGCAAACGTCGGCTCGCCGACATGTTTTGTGTGGCTCTTCTAGCTGAATAGCAGTATTTCAAATTGATAGCGAGTTGTCGCCTCATATGTGATGTTTGTTTCATTTGTCAACGTATTTACATGAATTCGGAAGGTTACAGTTAGTTGCCACGGACATTACGCGATTTGTTGTACGTCGTTTTATGCAAAACCTGCATTGTTTATTGAACTGCATTTGACACTACAAACTGATTTTGCGACTCTCTGTTGTTTTTTTTTTCTGCCAATGACTCTTCTATTGAACAAATTTGCCCATCACCCCTTCTACACAGAGATCTTTTGTCAGCGGCATAGTAAAAAAACATGCGTTTAACCAAAACAAAAATAGAAACATAATTGCCAACAGAAATGCTGGAAATTGTCCTTACTCCCAAAATTTTGGGCCCCCCTGAAATCGGGGCCCTAGGCCTAAGCCTTTTTAGCCTAGTGGTAAATCCGCCCCTGCAGCAGGCGCATAATCGACTATGGGAAAAAGCAAACGAGAACGTTGCGAATCAGCGAAAACATAATTGACAAACGATGACGTCATGAAATACGTTGTAGGGGTCCTCCAGTGAAAATTGCCCTGGGCTCCCCTATCCTTTAATCCGGCTCTGGCCAGAGATATGTTTCGTGTCCTTGGAAAGGCCAACAATCCGTGTATGATATAACCACGATTACCCTCAACTGCTGTGCGCGATACGTTTGGCCTTAAGCACGAAACTTGGCCGTTTCTGAGAGTTCTCCTGGCCATGGCGCTGATCAAGTATTTACCAACCTTGGTTTTCTATAGATATAGATCCTATAGATAATGTAGAGCCTTATTCGCATCAACATTGTGGTTACATTATAGATTTACTATCGTGCAGTGCACAGAGTTGCCACGAGAGGCCATATCAATTGTTGTTAGAAGTAACCCCGAACATGTCATTTTCCTGGTCACAAAAATTTTGCGCACATATGCTCTGCTTTTCGATGCAATACACCAAGTAAGACCACTTCTATTGAGAATTTCGACAATGCTGACATAGAGGGGATGTAAAATCAGAAGCGTTAGTCACATACTGCGAATACAATTCTACAGGCGCTAAAATGTTCGAATACATAGGAAAATGACAGTGGGACAAACCTCCATATCCATTGACGCAGGCCAAAGTAATCCATGCCACGCCTACACACCACGTCGTTCGTGATACTGCGTTGTAAAATGCTGCTGTGTTCACGTCAAGAAACTTCCCTTGGCTGGCTTCCGGATAGAGACCGTATATGATGGAGCAAATGATTCCAGCTGTAACCAGCCAACCGGCGACAGCAACAAACTGAAAAAAAGGAATATGTCAGTACTGGACACGCAACACGCATAGCGGTATCGTATTTCAGGTGGCGATCTGCTGATTTTCAACCTGTGCATAACCGTAAAAAGCTGGCTAATTAAAATAAAACACTTTCTTTGTTAGTTCGCATCAGGCAAATTCATATTTCTTGGGGAGGATGACAGGTGCCTCCAAGTGGCCCTCCCTGTTGCGGCATTTTCTAAATCAGTGGTTCTCAACCTTTCTTCTACCACGCCTTCGTAATTGTTCTTTGTTTCAAGCCCACTTGACATTAAGTAAGTTGTAAAAACAATTGATGGTAAATGCATTGATCAAACTTCCTACGTTGAAAGGGATCGCTCCCCCTGGAAATTTATTGGCTCCTCCCTGTGAAGGCCTGGATTCCAGGTTAACCACTGTTCTAAATGCTTACCATACCTGTCGACACGAGAGCAATCACTGCTACGAGTGCTGGATGTGCTCGGCGCGGGGTGGGTGGGAATACTTGGCGCGGGCGCGGCAGCATACTTGCTGCCGAAGATGACCGAAGATCCAGCATACTGCAGCTGAACACCGAGGGGCTCACCGAAAGCAAGATCAGCGTCAACAAGCAGCTAGTCTACAAGCACAAGGCACTCGTCATCATCCTTCAGGAGACCCATTGCACTACCGCAGACAAGATAGTGATTCCCAACTTCTCATTAGTTGGGTCAGTCCTGAGCAGGAAGCACGGTCTAGCCACGTTTGTTCACAAGCGATTGGAATGGACACTGGTCGACCAGCCTCCAGAGCAATCAGAGACTGAGTGGTTGTGTGTCGTCTTTCACCGATGGAACGTCGGCACCAACCCAGACCTGACCTTCGCGAGTGTCGGCCATGACGACCGACTGCCTGACGGACATGTTCTAGGAAAGTTCCCGCGGTCGCAACCCCTACCCTCTCTCATAACGCCACTGAGGCTCAAAGTTCCTGCCCAAGCGATCCGGTGAAACGTTGGATCTTTCGCAAGGCTAATTGGAGTCGCTGTTGCCTTCTTACAGGTGAATCCGTTGAAAGATTGCCACCTCCGGACACAACAAAAATCGAGAAGGCATGCCACAAACTATGTGAGAGCTGTTATTTGCGACTGAACAATCCAGCAAGAACTATGTGCCACGTCGTGACAAAGAGTACGAGACCCTCTATCGCTCCTTTCTCGGAGCCCTAGTGGGGACTGACTCTGACAGGGTCCCTTCTTACATACTTTCACGGCTCGACCAGAAGCAGGAGCGATGAGAAGCTGTCAATTCCATCGACTTCTCGCACTCCTGCCTCAAGGCGTAGAGCACCATCAACAAACTTACATCAGGTCCGTACACTCCTCCCATATGTGACCCGTTTCAGCAAACTCCATCGCCTCACAATTCGTGAAGAACGGGGAACATAGACGGGGACCTCGGGTCAACTAGGCTCGCCAAGAGAGAAGTGTTTAACTTATGGAATGTCCCAACACCTGGGGAAATAGCATCTTTGGCTCCTTCACACCAGACGAGCTTGCTAACGCCCTCATCCACCTGGAGCCAGGAAAATCTCCGGGACTAGATTGTATTTCCCTGGAGTTTATACTCCAAGCCTTGTCAGATCTCAAATCCTGGCCATGCGGTTTCCTCACTTCATGCACAGGCTAAGTCAAAATTCCCAAGGTCTGGGTAAGAGCACTACAAGTTGCGACACCACGCCAAATAAGCCATTGGGGGACCCAACGAGTTATCGTCCTACATCTCTGCTGTGTGTCTCCTTCAAGATCCACGAGAGATCCGTCACGCTCGTGTCGAACCAATCATCTATCCATTACTCCCGCGGGAACAAGCGGGCTTTCGACACGGGAGGTAGAGCGAGGATAGCTTTACGGTTAAGAAGGCTGGAGCTGTGCTTATCATTTTCACAGCAGCCTACGACACTGTGTGGCATCACAGTCTCACCTGCAAGCTACTGCGATTGTTACCGGAAAGGCATATGGTACGCATGATCAACGAGCTGGTTGGCAATCGCAGCTTAACCCTCACCACCGGTAACAACAAACGAAGCAGGTTACGACGCCTCAAGAATGGCGTAGCGCTCCTTTTGACTNGCCAATCACCGTCTGACTTGCCAATCACCGTCTCCAGAAAGTATGCATACGCTNAATGTCTAGCAATCGTGTATGCCGATGGAGACTGGCAAGCAGTGGAAGGAGTGCTCAGCAAAGACATGGCGACTATAGGTTAGTACCTCCAGATCTGGAAGATAAAGCTCAGCACTTCAAAAATGTTGTCGGCCGTCTTCCGTCTCAACAACAAGGAAGCCAAACGTGAACTAAAAGTCAACTTTAACGATGAAACCCTGCCCTTTTGTTCCGAGCCCAAATACTTCGGTGTGAAGTTGAACGGGACGCTCACGTATCGCCGACACCTCGAGCCACTTCGCAAAAAACTGACATCACTCGTCGCACTCTTGCGGCAGCTTGTTGGCTCGGGTTAGGGTGCTGGGGCAACAACGTTGCGAACAGTCACCTTAACCCTGGTCCATTCAACAGCAGAGTACTGCGCTCCTGCCTGGTGCCGTAGTGCTCGCACTCGCCTCATTGATCCTGTCATCAACGATGCCTTGCGAACTGTGACTGGATGCCTGGATCCTACACCAGTGGACAATCTTCTCATCCTCGTGCGCATCCAACTTGCTGAACTTCGGCACAAAAGGAGCGACACTGTCTATAGCACACCGTGCCGTGTGATGCAGAGGAACAGACCGTTGACCATGTTATCCTTCATTGTCCAATCCATCGACCTCCTCATTGAGCGCATGGCCTGCCGGTTCTGGATGACGATACAATCGAATGCCCAAGATCTCAATACCTGCCTTCGTATCAATCGCTCAGAAAGCAGTCTTATAGTAGCAAAGCCACGTATAGTGTATAGACTTACGTATTGACGCAAGGCAACTTTAAATAATACGTTGTGTGGAGAGAATGCTGTGCATAAGGAATTGATGGCCACGCAAAAAACGAGACGCCCCTGCTCTAAAACGCATTTCACGAATTGTCTAATAGAGCGACATAGTTTGTTCTTTCACTGCTGCGTAAGACATAGCGGGTGTTTGCTTGGTTTGGCTGTTCGGTTCTTCATCGCAATGCTAATCTTCATGCAACCAGTTGAGCAGACCCAGTTGGCTGCGCAAAGAAACCTTGGAGAGTTTGGCAGACTTCTAACCCACAAGGGCGATTAGACATAATTTGACAAGATAAAGTTTTGAAAGGATGTCATATATGTAGTTTTACACCCGGCACGCTTTCGTTGTACGACCTGAGTCCGCTGAATTCTTTCCGTGAGAGAAATCAGTCCGCATCCTGATTAAGTGGAGAACCGCCGTTCTACACTGTGTTTCGCAGTTGTATTTATCGATTGACCATGATTTAAAAACTATGCTGATAAGCTGCAGAAGAAAATTGCACATAAACGTTGAACATCAGTCACTGAATGCTATACCAAGGCAAAGCGGGTTGTCTAAGAAATAATTGATGGTGTAGACAACTTTAGATCAAGCTAAAAAAGTTGAGTAGAAGTGGTCCAGAAAGGTTTTGCAGGATTGCACTTACCTGTATTATTTCCAGACAAACAGGAAAAGAAGCAAAGCAGATGAAAATGGTTTGATTCGCAAACAATTTCGCTCCTCAACGACTATACAAACATGGCTTGCGACAGAGGTAGAAGTTTGGAATTCATAACCAGAAAAGTGCACAATGCAAAAAATTAATAAAATATCAAACGAGCCAGATTTTCATGAAAAATTTATTTCTGTTGCTGCTATTATGCATGATGTGTATTTCTTCAGTGTCAGAGGTTTTTTGAAAACAGTTTTTAAATTTTTTTATTTTTAATGACACGAACAAAGCAAACTGCTCTCTTAATTGATGCAGCCGAGCACAAAGTTTCGACATTGCAAACTCGTCTGCTATGCGTTGCAGTAACAAGATCTTATAAAACCATATAGCAATCAATGCTTTAGGCAAAATAAAATAACGGAAAAAACGACGCAACCTTGTTCATCTTGAGCTGATCTTTTGCTTTGTACAAAATGTAGCCTGTCAACGCACCAACCAAGTAAGCACCGATTCTGCACCAAGGCTTGCCATACAAGTCGGTAATATATNGTCCGTACTGNGGCGGTGCCGTACCATTTGCAGCTCGCAACGCACCCGCTTGTGGTTGTGGTGGAGAAATGAGGGAACTGAAAATCAAGAGATACAAAAATAGTTACTTCGCTGGAAAGGCAAGATTTACTTCAATAAATAGAAGCTCGTTTCTGCCACGTAAATATCGAGCAACTATAACGAATATACCACAGCGCTACACAAAATAAAACAACCAGCAAATGCAATGCTTCAATGTTCTTGCTAATGATGTTGACCGCACTGGGAAGACGATTGTGCGACTTGGTGTGAACGTGTTAACGCATAAGCCATCAGCATTCAGAACGTAACATTGTACGATGTGATGTGTTTCTCGCTGTAGCAGGAAATTTTTTTCCTGCACCTCCAAAAAATTTTGTTTTGTCGTCGCACTCCCTTCAATTTATAACCAAAAACTAGCTTCCAAACGGTTCGAAAGGAATTTAAATTTTACATGTTAAGAAAATCAAATTTGTAGCAAGAAAGGATGACACAGATTAACATTTGAATATGCTCTACAAAAAATGATCACTTGCTTGAAATATGTACAAAATAATATAACCAAAAGGTTGACTTCCAAAAGCGTGCTGATATATTTTGAGTTCAGTGACTCTTTACTTTCCGTTTCTTGCTTATGAGTTTTTCAAAACATGGAACTGTGTTGCTGATAGAAACACGCATATCTGCTTGTGCATTCAAGCAATTTCTAGATTTTGTCTTAATTGTCAAAAGAGTGCTAAATCTTGACTGGCAAAGGTACTGTATGTTATTGCAAATGGAATGAGTACAGCTAGTTTCACAAAACCGTGGAAACATGACCATAGCCGGGTACCAATACTCTTCCAATGTCTTATTCTCCAATTGCATTTCAAGAGCACCATTTGAACGCAGTTCTTATAAGATCTTGTTTCAGCTCTTCATCACCTGACACTTTACCCAAATTGAAGGCATATGGATTCATAATCCATTCTTCAAAAGTTTTCACCTTACCTATGTCGAAATATCTATCAAATGGCGTTGACAGCACACAATTTCTTCACAAACATCAGGAATCGAACTCGAAGATTCATTTTCATTGACAATTTCTTCAAGTGATGGAAATTTCGAACAATTCTTTTTTCGTTCGCCGACATCACAGAGACCACTTATCTTTGAACGCATTGAGATTTTCATAGCAATTCAAAACGTGCGTAATTTTGCCTTGAAGTGATAAACACAGATCATTCACACGAGTGAATTTGTGACTCAAATCAGCTAAGATTTGCGATTGTAACTCTACAAAGCAGATCATAGTGACGTTTCTCGGGAAAGACCGGCTCTTTTCGCAATTCGAAGAAGCGGGTTAAAACTCTCCAGCGTGAGAGCCAGCGGACTTCTATTTGGAAAAGTGACACTGTACGTTTACTTCCAAGATCTTCACAAAGTGACTTGAAAAAGCGGTGAGTTAGGACACGACCCCTAATCCATTTGATGGTCTTTGCGGAAACATCAAGAAGTTCCTTCAATTTCGTAGGTAAGGCTTTTGATGCGAAAGCATAACGATGAAGGAAACAGTGAGTACTTTGCACGTGTGGAATCTTCTGTTTCATCACTGCAGAAAACCCATATTTATTTCCCAGAATGGCAGATGCGCCTTCAGCGCACACAGAGCCCGTACTTTGAATATCCCATTCATGTTTCGAAAAGAAACCTTTTACAAACTGAAACACATCTTTTGCTTTGGTGGTTGTTTTCAGTTCTTCACAGAAACGCAAATTATGTTCTCCTTTATCGTAGCATATTGGACAGGCCTCATCACTGCAATAAGCTGACTGCAATTCGAAACATCGGTTGTCTTGTCTAACCGGGGGGAATTTTTCAAGAGACTAGCCTTCATATGTGAGATAATTTGTTCCAAAATATTTACAGTTAACTACACTTAGAAAATTCTTCTCTAAAAACATTATTTGATAGCGGCACTGATACATACTGTTTTCTTGCTTCATTTCCGAGAATAGTTGTGACTTCCATTATTATTTCCACTCGCAATTGTGTAAAGCAGGCCTTTACGTCTCTCCAAATTAACAAAACATTTTCACAAAAACAACAAATCACTTCAATATGAACAGCAGTGCACACGGCTACTTTCCTCTACGATCGATTCACCTAAGAACTATTTACTAAGAATGATGAAATGCGAAATCAACTCGTACAGTAAATACACTACGCCCCGACTATCCTAGACTTGTCCAGAGAAGTAGTTTAGATAAATGTTTTTCACCTGTTTGTAAAACAGTACCCTTATCACTAGACTGAGCATGTATATAGTATACCACAGCAAAATTTCCTCTTAAACAGTTTCTGCATCTTTAGCCTTACCTTCATACTGTTGCATGAAAGATGCATCCTTGCAACAATGCTCAAGTCAATGATAAGGCTAGATTGCTATAAAATCCCCAATCGATTGCTGTCAATAACTTCCTTCTGATGGTACTTACACAATATAAACACAAAGAAAGCGTGGCAGGCTTACGTTACATTGCAGAATCCTGACCATAACTATCAATCCAAGGTAAAGAAGCAAAAAATGCAACTAAGTTTCAGAAATGAAGGCCATTGCCCAACAAACGGGAGTTCTGTTCAGGTTTACAGCTTGCGTAACTGAAACGTTGAACTGATATCAAACCCACATGTACAAATGATGGGTTGCAGCCGCTTGATTTCGCAAGTCAGTCATATCGTGTTTACGCTTCACAGATGAAAAACTTGATCACTGGCCTAAGTAATGCTCAGCAATGCCGTTTCACCAATGAGTATTTCAAGTAACTCCATAAATGCTTTTCAACAACACAAAACTTGGTTATCACAAACTGACGAAAAATTCACACTCCCCTCTGCATCAAAAAAGTTTGAGACTGAACCTTAGCTAGATACTCATTCTGCTTTTATCTTTCTCTGGCACACACGGCCTCACTAATCAAACATCAACGACGCTGTGTGAATTGTGGCTAGAATCTAGCCGCTAGATGATTCCGGCTTACACCATCGAACAATCTTCTCGTAACGGCAGACACATAATCTGTTGTGTGGTAG
>JGI24158J21664_10014233_pt1 | contig 10457 bp, 10 predicted proteins | sample Ectturendosymbi3_FD_21664 | JGI IMG/M metagenome (IMG submission 21664)
TAAATCGCGCTTCAAAAATATATTTCGGGCTCGGGCCGGGTTCGGGCTTAAAATGAGGCCCGTTTACAACTCTGAAGCCAGAACCTGCCCCCAATGGGACTTTTGGCGCATGAAAGACCCAGGGGTCAAGTCGTCCCATACTGTGACCTAACAACTGAATTGACGACATGAGAGAATGAACTATCAGACTAAAGTCAACGCATCAATCGAAGCCAGTTAACAGTTTCTCACAGTACAAGTATTTTATTCTCTCGGGCGGCAAAAACTTAAAACGCACACAAAGATTAGAAGACCTTTTTGCGCAAATAATTTTTCAATGCACAAGTGGCAAGTTTGACCACGAACTTTAGTTAATTTCAGGCTCATGACACCATTTTCCTTTACCTGGCCAAAGTTTTTTATAAGTGTTGAGAGTTGCGCCGAATAACTGAAAAATACAAACATGAAAGCTCATGCAATTTCTCCTGGTGTCGCAGGAAGCGTTCGTCGACTTGTTCCACTCCACGAGCGGAGGCTGTTGGTTTCTTTTTTATAACTTGAACGATTCAGCGGTTGTTGGGGAGTTTCAGGGGGCAAAACAAGTAATCTTGAGTTTTGATCTTAGCAACAGTGCGTAATTTTTTCTTTTTGTTTCATATGTCGACTTTTGCACAGGACTGAAAATATGTAATACACGAAAATAGATTCCTTACGCAATAAATTGCGATCGATTCGCTTGATGTGGGTCATTGCGGTGGCTTTACAAACATTGCTGTATTTAAATACGCAACATTTCGTGGAACACGTGTTTTACATAATCATTGAACACAACAAATTTATTTAACAGGAAGGACAGTTTTCCATCGATTATATTTACACATTGTGAGCACAGAGCCATCAACAACGATCTAATAATCACACAGTGCATCGCACCATCATCATGCTTGATTTCACATTTGTCCTCCCTTTCCACGTGTGCCACATGTTCGAATATTCACCTTCTCCCCATCGGGAATTCAGATGACCATAAGCACATCTGTTGTACCACCAACCACCACCACCATGATCGACAGCGCAGTTGCGTGACCATCTGAAATTTATAAAAGAGTTGAAACACTGGCGCGTCACGTTTAGGTGAAGTTACAAATCAGTTTGAAAAACGCTTGAACGAATCGTTTGTGATCTGTTCTTCAAAAGCAAAGCTTCTTATTGAGAAACTACTTTGCTTTCTAATCCAACATGATCTAACTGGGCTTTTTATCCTTGTTGCAGTTTATTGACAAAATTACATCTTTATTGCTTCAAGGTTAGTTAAAAGTGTGAGTAGTTTGTTTCGATTTGATTAAATCAAATATTTTGCTTTTTGCAGCGTTCTTTCACTAAGTTGTTTGTTATTTTTCAATATTCCTTTATATGAATACCATAGTGCTTGGTACAATTAAATATTTTTTCTCTGTCGAAAATTCATTTCAAAACGTGAAGTGTGAACCTTCGTGGTACATTACCTGTCATTGTCTCGATCTACAGTTGAGAAAGGTTGGTTGTTGAGGTTCTGGTATTGAAGGTTATTGTACGTCATCGCGTCTCCCGCAGTGCCATTATATTGAGAGAAGTTGATCGTGAAATTGGTCGATTCGCTCGCAATACTGAAGATTCTGTTTAACAAATGATTCTGTCATCATCTTTGCTGATGCGTTTCTAATCCCACAACAAACGTCAGTAATCTTATTGAGTTTGTTTGAAACACACACTATGGAATTGTACACCTTTTGCATTCAAGTGCATTCCTTGTTCACTGGAAAACGTATACATACGTCAGATTCATTCCACAATAAACATCAGTAAAGTTACTTACTTCGTTAAAAACACACATTATGAAATTGTACACCTTTTGCATTCAAGCGCCTTCCTTGTTCATTGGAAAACGTTTGCATGCGTAAGATTCACGTCATAAAGGAAATTTGTCGCTACGTCAGACGGGTTTGCAGCAGTAGTTCTCCTCAGAATGTGCATAATGTAAAAATGGAGGACACAAATCAATTAAAAGCCGTCAAGTATCGGGATTTCCTCAAGTTGAGCAAGTCATAACTCACCAGCCGATTGAGCTAGAGAGCTGTTCAAATCCTCTAAACATGCAGAAAATCTTGTAGATCAAGACAAAAAATTTGGAAAAAAAATTGTTTAGCTTTGGATTTCAGTTTGTTGTCGATCACGTTAAAAGTGCGATACGTTTTGGTCTTTTTGGCCTCCTTTATCAGGACTTGGGCCCTACCTTCAAGGGCCAATATTTTGTTTCTTTTCACAAAAAAAAGAAACACAACTAGGCGAGAACAATGAAAAGGTAGCATTGCTTTTTAAGTTTGCGTCTACGGTGTAATATCTTTTAAACCAATAAAAAATATCTTTAAACCAATCGTTTTCTTGAAGGAACTATTGTTTTGCTTTAGTTTGATACTGGTCGTATCTTGTCCGAAGAACATTTACTTGCTCATAAACACGGTTGCCAGATAAAAACTTCAATTACAATCCAAGCCGTGCTAAAATGGCAAGAATAGGACCAAATTGTTTTTTAAAGGCGAGAAAAAAACAAACTTTGACTCCAGCCACCTCCGGTTTACAGTGCACGAATTTCCAGTGATTACCCCAAAAAAATATTTCGAAGTTCGCATTAATCAAATCTTACCCTCAAAAGAAGGTGGGCGTCGGTCTAATATAGCGTTTATCAGAAAATTTTGCAACGACCATGCCGAAAAAAATGGAATAGCAGTATTTTACTTCAGAGGAAACTTTTTCGGTGTGAACAAAAGTCAAAGTTTTTTAACCCCAACCAACTTGAGACCAGCCCAGATTTCTGAAATTTATCCTAAAAAGGCCAATCTGGTAACCCTGCCAATAAACGTTTTTTCAAGATGTTACATCAACTCACAAAACACGCAAAGTGAAATAATTTCTACTGTTCAACAAAGTAAAGTGAGCGAAATTACTGAATGTCGCCAATATGCAATTTCTATACCCACTTATATTCCGCCCAAGCAGAACTGTTATCATATCCACCCAATTCAATACGAAGTTTGCATTGCTTGTTTGCAGTGATGTTGTGAAGTTTCTCAAGACCTGAAACATGTAATTGGAGTTTAGGGAATAGAAATACATCATCATACGAAACGGTAAACAATGGCACTCAACAAAAAGCATTTCGTGTCAATGCTTGTGCAGAGGTAGTGCGGGCTTTTCTCGAGTTTAAAGAGTAAAGTTTAATTGTCACTATCAATATTGTTTGAATGGAAGAACTTGAATTTCAATTTAATTTAATTGACGTACCAATCCAAAATTCAGTGGATAAATTTCCAAATCCGCGTTTGTACTCGTTCCAAGTTCTGTCGTGAAACCTCACTTTACCAGAAAATCGTCGTTGAAAAACCTAGAAAGAAAAAATGTGGGAAATGGTAACAAACAACAAAAAGTGTCTGAAACAATTTTATGTTTTTTTCGTTATTGAAATTTAGTAGATTACCTACAGTCTCACGAGAAGAGCTGTCAAGCCAGATTTACTGTGCCATGGAGTCTGGACATCTGCTCCACTTTACGCTCATCTCGCCCATCGAGTGCAAACGCACGGTGCCTTAAATCGAGACACCCATTTGTACCCGTCGCACAACAACTCATCAGTTCCTCTGACAACAATAACATACGTGCGGCGCAGTGGGCGGATCACCATTGGAATATGGGGTGGGCGGACAACCCCACAAGACTCCGTATTTTCATCCCCGACGACACCGGCATCCTCTCCGCCCAGAATGACCCTCTCAAGAAAAGCCTGGGTGTGGTTTAACTGCCTCCACACCAGAGTGGGGCATGTCCGCTCCTGCTTGTACAAATGGGGTGTGGTCTCCTCTGCGGCCTGTGAGTGTGGCACAGAAGAACAAACCGTCGACCATGTTGTCTTCCAATATCCAAGCCATCGACCTCACTATGGACTGCACGGCCTGACGGTTCTGGACGATTTGAGACAATCGAATGGCGGCTCAACACCTGCCCCAAGATCTGGTGCGGCCAAGCAGTGGTTGAACATCTAGCTCAAAAGAAGATGAATAATGCATCATAAAGACTTAAACTTGAAAAAGGTCTACGCCTACTCCGACAATATAACAGTTACTGGTTCAACTGTAGCTGAATATGATAAAAATCTGAATTGCTTGCTTGCCGCTATGGCTGACTGTCGCCTGACGCTAAACGAAAAGAAGTCGCAGATTCGCGTGGCGACACTTGTATAAGATTTCTTTCAACAAAGTCGAACCTGATCCCGATCGACTGCAACCACTGCTCGATCTTTTGCTGCCTACGAGTTTAAAGGAACTCAAATGCGCGTCCTGTACAGTATATTCTCATACTATTCTCGTGGAATACCTAATTTTTCTGCTGGGTCCCTTCTGCGTGCAATGTGCTTTCCCTTGAATGAAAGTGTTTTACTTGCTTTGGATCAGCTCAAGAGAGCGCTAGCGAAAGCTAGATTGGGTGCTGTCCGCCATGATGTTCCGTTTTCTGTTGAAACAGACGCTCCCGACTATGACTTGAATGCAACTTCATCGCAAGATGGACGGCCTGTGGCTTTGCATGTCTTGTAGCTTAACTGCTTGTGAAAGACTCTACATTGTGGTTGAAAAAGAGGCCACAAAAATAATCGAAACAGTTCGTCCTTGGAGTCATTTTTCAAAGGGTAGGCGTATTACTTTGGTCACTGACCAAGAAGTTGTATCGTTCATGTTCGATCAGAGTAATCGAGGAAAAATAAAAACGCCAAGATTCTTGATTGGAAACTTGAGTTGAGTCACATGACTTACGACATTCGCCACAAACCTGACAGTGAAAAGATCGCGGCTGATGCGTCCTACCGTGCTTGTGTTTTGTCCTCTCTCACTTCTTTGCAAAACCCTCATCAGTCTCTGGGCCGCCCTGGTTGTGCGCAGCTTTGACACTTCGTGAGGCAGCGTAATTTACCCCATTCTTGTGACGAGATCAGGAAAGTTTGTCACATCTACAGAACATGTGCAGGAGGTGAAACATTCTTTCTTCAAGCCACCCTCGCAGACACTCATAGAAGCTGTACGTCCCTGGAATTGCGTAAGCGTTGATTTCAAAGGACGTGACATAGGTCCCAACATACGCGTAGTCAAGGGGAGCCCAGGGGACCATTCCCCCAAATTTTTAACATATATAGTCATTTTGTGCTTTGAGAGGTGGAATCCCAAACAAAATAGTGCTATTTGATAAATCCAAACATTTAGGGCCACCCACAATCTTGGGCGGGCTACGCTACTGGGTGCCAGACGTATCTTCTGATAGTTATCAACGAATACTCACGTTTCCCTTTTGTCTTTCCGCGTAAATACGCGAGCTCATTCACTGTTGTCGAATGTTTGTCGACTTTGTTCTGCATTCTAGGTATTCCGAGCTGTGTTCACAGCGACCGAGGTGCTTCGTTCGTCAGCCACAAAACGAGAGCCTTGCTTACTGCAAGGGAAATTGCATTTAGCACTTCGACGCCGTACCACCCCAAAAGGAAACAGTCAGTGTGAGTGAGCTAATCAAACCGTTTGGCGAACTGTCAAACTGCTCCTTCATGACAAAAGCCTGGCTGAAGACTGATGGGTAATGGTTCTGCCAGAAGCATTGCATGCTATCAGATCCCTGGTCTGCCTCACAACCAATGAAACGCCTCATAAAGTTTGTTTAGGTTTTCCAGAAGGGCGATGACTGGGACGTCACTTCCTTCGTGGCTTCTCACCACAGGACCTGTTCTGCTCTGGTGTTTCATTCAAAGGAAAGATGATCCTCTCACCGATAAAGTTCAACTAGTAGAAACAAACCCTTCCTACACTGCAGTGCGCTTTTTGGGCTTGATGGAAAGTTCCGTCTCTACATCGGATCTTGCGCTGCACCCTGAATCTCCTGTCGGGCTTGTTGATACTTGCAGGGACTTTGACGATGTGCTTTGCAATCAGCCTGAACTGTCTCCTGACACCATGGACTCACACTCGGTTGCGGATGGCAGCTTTGATACGACACCTGCTAATAACCCCGCAAAGTATATCCGAAATGTGCCCTTTGCACCGGTCTACTTGAATTCATAGACCACCAGACAGATATGGGGACAGTATTGTCCAGTTGTGCCACTTGTTCGGATTTCTTCGTTGGTGAATGTAGCGCATTTCTGAGTTGCGCCCTAGTCGTCCCTGCCTTTAGCTATCCCATCGCAGAGATTTTATCAAATCATGTCTCACGTGTTTTCTCGTCTAATTTTTTAGTGCAACATGTTCTGTGCCAGTGCTGTCTCAGTTTGAGGTCGTATACGTTAACTGTGTTGAGTTGTACTGTTGGATAAATGAGCTAACTTTGATGCCTTTTGATAACCGTTCGCTTTCATACGTTTTCAGGTTATCGTTGAGTTTTCTTGTGAAGTAAAGCCTAGCGAACTTGCGTGTAACTGTTCGCATCGATAGGCCTCCGCACGCTATTTTCATATTATAACACTTTGGACAAAGCGTTAATTTCATATTAAAATTCGTTTGGTCAAAAAACTTCCTTCAACATACTTGCCACCCTTGATAGCAATAGACTTCTTCACCCGATCTCAGTCTCTGAGTTCCGTTGACTACAGATTCTTCGCACGAATTTGGATTTTCTGATTAAAGTGAAAAAAGAGATTGGTTAAAGGCTGAATAAACAAACAGTACTCTCGGAAAATCTTGACCTGATGTTGATCTTGAAATCTATTCAAAGCAGTGATTTTTTGTATCCTAAATAACCTGAAACGTTCTAACTAAACAATGAAAAATGCGAGCTTTTCATGTTTTGTCTTAGTATACGTGTAAAGAACTAGCCTATACGTAGTTTTGTGTGCGTAAAACGAGAGTGCATGTACGTAAAAGAAGAGAGTTGGTCAATGCTGATGCACAGGATCAGTGGAAATTCAAGAAATCAGTTCTGCAGGCATGCTATGAAGTTTGTGGAAAGAAGAAAGAATCGAGGTAACATGTGATGGTGAGTGAGTAGGAAATGGGGTGATAGCATGAAAGACAGCTGCGTAGAAAGAGATTTTCAAGACTGCTACTGAGAAAAACAGGACCCGATACAAGAGCATGTGAAAACAAGCAAAGAAAGTGTTGGGAGAGCTATAAGAAGAGAGACTGAACAGCAACTAGAGGAATAGGTAAAATATCAAACTCTATCTTGAAGTTAATTAAAATGGGGGGAAAAGATGTTCGAGGAGGAAGATGCAATGAGAGGTTAAACTCAGCGAAATATGCAACGGAAGAGTATGGAAGGATCGCATGGAGGAGATCATCAATCACAAAAAATGAAATTGGGATCATTTGACAGAAGGAAAAATGAAGTGGAAGTGTTTGTTGCAACCTCTCCGGTGGTGTTGCGTTAATTGTGTGATTCACCACGAACGGGATGTACGTGAAAAATAACACCATTATATATGTAGAGTGAGCAAGCAATAGTAAGAGAGATTGCGAGCATGATCTCTGTTGTTGCTTGTTGCCGCGGTGCGAAGCTTTGCGCACATGCCGCTCGGTATTTCCGATCGCAACAGAAGCACCAATTGAGAAGATTACCTGGGGGGAGAGGAAGGCTGCAAGATGAAACCAACAAAGACGATTACCTGGGGGGAGATGAAGACTGCAAGATGAAACCAACAAAGGCGATGACCTGGGGGAGATGAAGGCTGCAAAATGAAACCAACAAAGATGCTTACCTGTGGGTGAGATGAAGGCTGCAAGACGAAACCAACAAAGGCGGATCGAACCATACTGTGGAGATAACTGACTCTGTTAGAATGTGTTGGATGGGAATGAATGGCAGAGCAGTGGAAGACGAGTATGAAATTAGCAATCGTTAAGCAAAACGAGATGTGATGAGTTTTGGAATATACACAGGAGTAAATTTACTGAAACATCTTAAGATTGTGAAGTCTGCTGGAGAGGAGTTGAAGGAAACCAATATGCTGATTACTTGGTTCTGATGAGTGAAAACCATGGAGGAACTAAGACGTTTCATGAATGGAAAGAGGGGTACAGGAGCACACGGATAAAGGTTAACATATGGAAACAGAAGTGGTAGTTAGTGGATCGAAAGGAGAGATGACATAAAAACAAAACGTCATGAATAGATCAACGTCCATAAAACATCGTGTTTGCATTTTTCTATTAATACTGAGTTTTTTCCCTGTATGACCCATAGAACATGAGCACGTGCACGAATGACAGAAAAACGACTTAGTCGAAAAACAATTCGAGAACTGTTTCAGCTGCATCGCTTCTTGTTGTCTTGGATTTCTCGTTCACAATCAAATTTGTTCAAGTACAACTTAAAAAACATCAGCAGTGGTAATCATTCTGTACATTTTGGCAGGTTTCTCCGCTATTGGCTTAATTCGTTCTGACGAAATCAAACTGTTGGGTAGAACAACCGTCTCTGCGTTGGTCTTAGCGCCAGCTGGAGATACAGCGCCGAAACCAGCATCAGATATTGTTGTTGATAATACAGAGTCTGGTGATCAAGCTGTGTGCGATGCGTTCAACGACTGGATATCGGGCAGAAAAACTGCCGGTGAAGCTCATAAAAATTCTTTTAATTTATACTTATGCATGCGAAAAACAGTTGCAATCAGCCATTGCCCAGATGAAAGTTGTTCTGTTTTGTTATGGGATTCTTGTGCAGTTGTCGTTGATTAATGAAACAAAAACTGAAAAAATCAAATAGTTTTTGATTTCGTTTCATAACGTTTGGTTTAGATTTCGGATTCTGTGTTTTTGAAAATAATAAATTTTCAAGGAACATGTGTTCTACAAATGATGCCTGAGCACATTTATCATTTCACCAGTAAACTTTTGCTTGCAATTGACAGGATAGCTGATGCGTGAATGGCAAGGAAGCGACTTTGTGGCATTTCCACTTGAGAGCTATTTCAGCTGCGTCGCTTTTGTTGTGTGTTGTTGCATTTCTCATGTACAATCAATTTTTTTCCTGTATAACCTGAGGAACATGAGCAGTGGCATTCAACTTTCTGATCATTGCAGGTTTCTGTTTTTGACTTGAAATAGTTCAGCCAAAATCAACCTGTGTGGAAAATCTTGGCATAAAGCAAATCTCTACCTCGGACCTAACGCCACTTGGAGATCCAGGGCCGAAACCAGCCTGAGATATAGTTTTCACAGAGATGATTTTCTAGTTGCGTACTAATATGCTTTTGAAAGTGGGAAGGTGCAATGAAGTGCACGATGAGCGGAACAATTTGACTGAATGACCCAATCAACGCTTTGCACTTGCCGTGAGCCTGCTCGCAGTGGCGTAGCGAGGCTAATTGCTTACTGCCGCCGACAATAAAGAAGCCACCCTTTCCACTTCTCAAGTTTGCTTACAAGAATTTGAAATGAAATATAATGTTTCTTGCTTATAAAAGATATAAGTGGCAATCAAACACTCATAAACTGCAATGGGTGTTGTTTTTCATTGTCAATTTGTGTTTCCTGGTTTTTATGCGTGCAGCCACTTTTATCGTCATTACTCCTATTTTTTTCTTTCTTATATGTATGTGCATCCTGCATATTTTGTCCAATTTTTTCCGTGTTGGTTTGTAGTCTCTGGCAAGCCGCACCGCTCGGCTTTTGTCATTTATTCCAGAGTTTCTCAACTTGTGGTGTGGGCCAAGGGTTTTTTATTGTGCATGGCCAGGTATTAATGAAATTTAGCATGAAACCCCTCTGAAAGTGCCGTCTGGGGCCCCCTTTGCTTCACCACTGCTTGCTTGTACTGCTGTTTTAGGCCAGCATTACATCTTATGTGTTCAGGGTTTTTGAGGTTTGATTGGCCATTATTGTTGCAATGTTCTCAAGCGGTGTTGCTCTCTAAGCATGCTTGTCATCATTTGCTTCAGATGCTTTGTGTTTCAAAAATTCTGAACATTTTTTACCCGCAAGCCAAATTTTACCTATGAGGAATTGAGGCAATGTCTTAATTGAAGCTGTGACAGAAAGTGCTCTAAGCCTTAAACCTATTTATGGACAAAATAAGTTTGTCTTGTTTCAAACTCCAGCAGCCCCCAAAAACAAGAGTAAATCTCACTTGCATCACATCATCAGGAAAAGGTACCACAAAGAACGTGACGCTCTACCAGCCGTGTGATTTCAGAAACTCTTAAAACTCAGGCTATCTTCAACGTAGTGAATTTGTTTTTCCTTGCCATAACGGGTGATTCCACGCAAATGTCAACCACGGACTATTTTTTTCAAACTAAGTTTAGATATATTTTATTAATAAATCTTAAAACTTTATGCACTGAAGTTCTTCTTTTTGGATGTAGAACACATATTATGAGCAGCATCATCTAGTGGTGATATGTGGAGAATAGTGGATGGTGAATAAATTTTGATGTGTTAAATACAGACAATTTGTTTCTCAACTTTTTTCTG
>JGI24158J21664_10014234_pt1 | contig 10456 bp, 8 predicted proteins | sample Ectturendosymbi3_FD_21664 | JGI IMG/M metagenome (IMG submission 21664)
ATTCTGTGCTTTGGTTTCAAATGGTTGATCAAACAGTCGGTGCTTGAACCACCTCCTTTTGTATAACGGAGCACAAATTGCACTTTGGTGTTGGTTGAGCCTTGTTGTACAAGGAATGGCTTTAAGCTTCTGATTTTCTTTGGTTACTAACGTCTTAATTGAATGTGTATGGTTAAATCTACTTAAAGTCGCTTCTAAAGGAAAGGCAAATATTTTGTTGAAAGTTTGTTGCAAATTGAAAAAGAACGAATCGATTTTGCGCCTTTGAAGAACTACCTCACGTGGTAGTTATTTAATGAGGTTAGCGAAAAGACCGAAGTTCGCGCTGACATCTATCATGTGCAAAATAACGTCACGATCCGTCTAAATAGGTCAACTGAACGAAAATATAAACGGACCAACACAGAACGTACGATGTTCACCGAGAAAAACCCGCACCCCGCGCCTTATGATAATAGTTGAAAGTTCAAACGTGCTAATTTGGCCGCTCCCCGCGCCAATCTGCAACTTCAATGTTATCAGAATCATTAATACTTGAATGCAACAGCAATTCCAGGTTTTTTAAATACCCGGAGTTGGTAGTTGAAAAAAAACGGGTTTCGGGTAGTGGAAAATAGCCAAAAAAAACGGGTTTCGGGTTCGGAAAAACCCGGGTTGGAAACACTAAACAATAGTAGCAAATATAGCAATTGCTACGGGCCCCGCGGTTTTGGGCGGCCCGCGGTCCTTTGTGTGAAATTTGTTCTTCGAGATATGCAAGGGTTGACGTTAGAATTAAGATGCCCGAGGAAAACTGCCAAAAAGGGGCCCCTATGTTTTACACTTGCTATCCAGAAACTTTATTCGTGGAAACCAAGGTAAATTTTTCATTTTGTCTGGGAATTTGCTTCTGCGTGAAAGCACATTTTTCATGGTAAATTGTTTGAAGTCATTTGGTTTTAAATTGTTCTTTGTCTACACATTTTAAGTTGTTGAGGCACCTTTCGGCAAGTCAAATCTACAGTAAAAATACGAAATTGAATGGCAGACGATATACTGCATCATGGTCACCGAATTGCCGCCACTAACATCAGTAATGCCAAAGGAACGAGACTTTCAGAGAAGCCTCGTCTACAAGCATCCCACTGACAGAAATTTGTAACAATTTGCTCTGTGCTGCTGTATTGTGCAATACTTTCAACAACTCTCTCACGTGTCTACCCTTTTTTAGTTTTAAATATTGTGATATTGAGAATCTGTTGTTTTATATATCATTTTGTTGAAAGTGGCCAGCAAGTTGTCACGTTTTTGTTAAATAGCCCTTAGCCGTGGGTGAAAAGTATTTGGCCCACGCTGGATTAAGCTATTCACTCAGGCACATTCGTCACACTCAGTCTCATACTAGCAATGGATATTCGAGCTTGTAGTTGCATTGCTATAGATTCACTCTGGCTTCTTGTCACGCAGTATAAAACTACGTGGCTTACCGATATTAGCAGTCACTGCCTCGCTGCAGTATCTGCCAAGATATCTGCGTTCAATAGCAATCAGTAACATGCAGCAAAACGCCTATCGTAACCTGAAGTGAACTATCGTAACCTGAAGTGAACCATGTTACTGTTACGCAATAAAGATCAACTGCAGAAGAATCCGTTCGCAAGTTCGGCCACGCGATGCAACGTTAGTGAACTGCAAGGTCACTACTACATGACACTACTGTGACGCAGGACTGTGAACCTGGCTCCTGTGCAGTGTGAGTGTCTTACCGGCAAACAAACTGTCATTGCAAGAATTAAATCAATTCATCGAACTTCAACTGCTGACTTCGTGTTTTGTAGAAAATGTTGGTTCTTAGGTCCAATTTCAAGGCGGGAAAAATGCCCGTTTTGCCCCACGTGGACTCCCATGAAGGCCGGAGCTGTGTTCGTCGTTCTCACAGCTGCCTACGACACTGTATGGCATCGTGGCCTCACCTGCAAGCTGCTGCGATTGATACATGATAGACACATGGTCCGCACGGTCATGGAGATAGTTGGCAATCGCAGCTTCACCATTGCCACCGGAAATGGCAAGCGGAGAAGGTTGCGACGCCTTAAGACGGCGTCCCACAGAGATCTGTCGGAACCACTTCTCTTCAACATCTACATCTCTGACTTGCCAACCACCGTCTCCACAAAGTATGCATATGCTGACGATCTAGCAATCATACATGCTGATGGAGATTGACGGGCAGTGGAAGGGGGTGCTGAGCGATGACAAGGCAACTGTAGGCGAATACCTCTGGACCTGGAAGCTAAAGCTCAGTACTACAAAAACGATGTCGGCAGCCTTCCACCTCAACAATAAGGAAGCTAAACGTCCAAATGTCAACTACAGCAACGAAATCCTGCCCTTCTGCCCCGAACCCATAACACCTCGGAGTAGGCTAACGTTGGACAGGTCGCTCACGTATCGCCGACACCGTGAGCCACTTCGCAAGAAGCTGACATCACGCGTCGCGCTTTGGAGGTGGCTTGCTTGCTCCGGTTGGGGTGCTGGAGCAACAACGTTGCGAACAGCCACCCTAGCCTTGGTGAATTCAACCGCAGAGTGCTGCGCTCCTGTCTAGAGCCGCAGTGCTCACACCCGCCTTATTGACCCCGCCATCAATGACGCTTTGCGATTTGTGGCTGGATGACTGCGTCCTATATCAGTGGACAACTTTGCCATCATCGCAGGCATCCAATCTGCTGAGCTTCGTCGCAATGGAGCCACACTATCTCTAGNACGCCGTTGCATGGAGCCTGGACACCTGCTCCACTCAGCGCTCACCCGTCCATCGAGTGCAAATGCACGGCGCCTCAAATCGAGACACACATTTTTACCCGTCACACAACATCTCATCAGTTTATCTGACAAAAATAACATACGTGCGGCGCACTGGGTGGATCACCAATGGAATGGGGAGTGGACGGACAGCACTACAAGACTCCGCACTTACATCTCCGACACCGACACTCACCCCCTCTGAGCGACCCTCCCGAGAACATCCTGGGTCCAGCTTAACTTCCTCCTCACCGGTGTAGGACGTTTCCTCCCCTGCTTGTACAAATGAAGCAGTGTATGGCCTCCTCTGCGGCCTGTGAGTGTGGCGCAGAAGAACAAACCATCGACCATGTTGTCCTACAATGTCCAATCCATCGACATCCTCATGGACCGCACGGCCTGGCGGTTGTGGACGATGAGACAATCAAATGACTGCTCAACACCTGTCCCCAGATCTAGTGCGGCCTGACAGTGGTTATGAAGAACTGACTCAAGAGAAGAAGAAGCGTCTAAATTCGTTTTGAGTTTCTGCTGTTTTTGGCAAATTTGTTTTCGTGGTTTATGCGCTTAGCTAATTCGTTGACATTTTGTACTTCTCCATCGACTGGTAGTTTTGATCTTTAATAAATGTGAATCAGGTAGCCTCTATGTCAGTGGTTCTCAACCTTTACGAACATGCCTAACCCTTACGTAGTTATCCAAGCTTTTGTCGAACCCCATTTTTCCCAATATAACAGAAAGTAAAAATGGGTTCCTGAAATTAAACCGTCCAACAGTTTATATTTAATTATACAGTAGTCCCATGCCTTTAGTTATGTTTCAGATGATCTTCATCGAACCCCTGAAACGGCTCCGTTGAACTCTAGGGGTTCAATCGAACCCAGGTTAAGAACCGCTGCTCTCTGTGCTTAATAGAAGAAATGATCCTTTTGGTTGTCCATTGCTGTAGTTTAAGTTTATTTTCCCTTCTATTCAGTGGCGTGCAGAGGTCTGGTGATGCCGGGGCGATTGCTTGAATGTATGCCCCTACAAAATTCTAGTTTTGAGCAGTGGCGTACGTTGGTCATTGTTACTGAACATACGATGTTTGTGACGTCACGATATGACGTCATATTCACGTTTCCAAAGCAACGATTTTGCGAAATTTGTTGACACAACACACACATAATTATAACACCAGAAATAATAGAAAACCATTTTGAAGTTTCTGGGTGCGCAAATGACTGCAAGAAACTTGTTTCAATTCCATTTTGATAAACCACGAAATTATATGTGATACTTTTATAAAAACGCACTTCTGCCCTGTTGTTCCCCTTGTGAAAGGGCAGGGGGCCAATGCCCCCATCATGCACACGCTCTACGGCGTCCCTGATCCTACACGCACTCTCCTTACGTGTACAATGTATCAATGTTATGAACATAAATTATTATCAGAGCTCCAAGTTGGGAGACCGGAGAAAAACACACCACTTAACGCTAAAAAAGAGTAGTTCGTAACTGAAAAAATACCTGGTAATGCGTTAAAGCGGGGGAGTAGAACACACTAAGTGCTACGTCAGCGCAGTTTACAACTGCAAAAATATAACGTTGAACATTAATATGCGGCAGTTATATGTACAACTACCGGGGGGACAGAACAGATACGGGCTTGTGTATGCCGTTATGATCAATCCATCTGAAATGGCAACGCAGCTCGAAAATAATGCACACATTGCAAGCACAGGTGTGCGGTTGTTTTAGTGCACACCCTGGTTTGCCGCATCAAAAAACGAAACGGGAAACTAGTGATGCATCAAAAAGTCAGCTAAATCAAGCAAGTTTAAATAGGACAGCTTTGAAATTTCGTTCAGAAAATCAATTAAACGTCCATAGTTATCTTTCAATTCTTTTGTGTGATTTTCCCTTGATTGCCCGATCTGGAACTATTCACGTCACTACCAGTTTTATTGGGTGCACGCCGCACACTTGCAGTATAGGTCCCTGGCATTGAAGAATATTAGAATTACTAGCATTTGAATACGAAAAACTAGTGTTGACAAAAAATAAGTTTCGAAAAACTAAGTCAATGTAGCATGTGTTTGTAGCTTTACAATAGGAAAAACAATCTAGTTACAGCGCTTTAATTTTTGTACTTTCACTCTTTTGATGCTCGGGGCCGTCTCCCCGTTCACTCCCCTTCTGCACGCCACTGCTTCTAGTGTGTTTTCTAACAGGTATGTGCGTCTGCAAAAGTTTTCAGGGATCTTAAAATGAAATCAAAATTTTCCTTAGCATTCCATCCTGAGCATTACATCCGTAGAGGATCTATAGCAATACTAATAGATCTTAGTCCAAAGCAATGATATCAATATTACGCGTATTATAAAGAACATTTTCTCAACATCTCTCTATTCGGGCTTTACTCAGAGTTAAATAAATATGTTCAAACATAACTGTGCTACGTTTACCACCTGGTTGCTTTATTTGAAACAGTGCAGCCAGTACGGCTGCATAGAATACATGTACATGTTGCAGTGCTTTGCTATCATTTGCTGCTATAAGTACCCTGCTCAGGAAACCTTAAAATGCCTAATAAGTCAGGAAACGGGAGGTGTAATGCCATCCCCATTTCCTCCATGTGTTCCTGGGACACGAGACATCCGTTATTTCCATACCAAACTATTTTTAGTTCCATACATCCATTGCTAATCATTTTCGCAACAAAATTGTATCTGCACAGCGGAACATACATATCATACAAATTTTATGCAGGGTACCACCAAAAAGGGAGACTTTTCAGAGGAGAATTTTTGTTTGTGCGCATAAAACGTCATGCATGTGTAAGATCCGTTTTGTCATATCAAGTCATGGTGCAGAAAGACTCTTCACATACAAGGTATCGGTGGTCATATCTGGCCAAATAGGTTTTGCATTGAAAATTGCATTGAAATGTTAGTAAGGTGTCCGAAATTTGCTACATATCAGGTAACCATGGGTAGCATGGTACCCGCGTATCCTATATATAGACTTTCAGCGATAGTTTTGCTGAATAACTCTGACACCAATCCATTAGTCTCGGAAAATCAGGAAAAGTCATAGAAGCACAGGTTTCTAACATTTTTGTAAGTGTATAAAATCAACAAAAAAAAGCGGGGTGGTGCGCCCACCTGGTTACCTGAGAAGGGTTTTGTGTTAATATCGCCTGGCGCACAGTATACACTAGCATACACAATTGGTGTTTGAAATTTTCTGTATTATTTTAGATAATGATTGAGAGAACTCATCTATTCTATGTTGTATTGATGGTGTATGTACACTACTCCGACAATTGTTTTCTGACTCTTTTCGCTTCCCAGCAACTCAAACCATCTGTTTTCACATCCACATTTTTTTAAACTGGAGGCCATTTCTTCGAAGATAATTTAAACTATTTTTAGAGTAGGCACCTACAAGCCCAGCTTGCGTTTCGGAAATTTCACTAATGAATTGTAGCCAGAACATACCAAGCAGGCTTAGATACCTTGAAGCTTGGGGTAGGCACAGCTTAAATAAATTTTTTGATTGCTGTTTCATTAAGGGTTTCCATTTCCAGGATGGTTATGAAACCTAGGAAAGCGAAAAAATCTAACATGACCTCGGGATCCCGAAAAAAAACGGGAATTCTGCACACGCAACAAACGTATGTAGAAAAAGCTTGGCTTGGGGCGGTTTTGGTGTGGAGGCACAGCAGGTGTCAGGCGTTGCTGTTGACCGTGAGGTATTTTGAGTCCTCCTATGGCTGCTGTCCGGCGACACTCTCGAGAGGAAAGCGGATGTGAAAAAGAATGCAAAAATTCTAAATGAAATATTTAGCAATGTTTGTTTTCACTTGATAAGATAAAGTTATCATTCAGGAAAAACAGGGAATTTTGTACCTACAACCGAGAACGAAATATTCATAAAATCCAGGGAATTCCCGAAACCGGAATCCCGGTTTTCAAACCCTGCCGTACACCGAGGAAGCAAAGTATTCGAATTCACAAACAAGTTTGAGAAGGTAATCTACACAGAATTCAACTGCAGTAGAATTACTGTGTTACGTTCCTACCAGGCCATAGGTTCCCAACCTTTGTTGAAACTAGCTCCCCTTTAATAAATATCATATGACGTTCGCACCCCCTACTTTTGAAGAAAGCGAAGAAATAACAAAAGCAGTCCGATTTTTCAGTAACTTCATTCTTTAACTTACAACTCATGACGCATAGGAAAACAATCTATCGTACGGTTTAGCTTTCACACCTTACTGCTCCATAGAGACAAATCTAGTGGCATTTATGTTGCTGGTTCTCTGAAATTATGTGCTCAATTCTTTGGCACACAATTACTCAGAGCCACGCGTAAATCGTTCGAGGGGCTCAAACGGTTTCCATACTTGTTTTTCAAATGAAGTAGAGAGGAAGATCCAGATCCGTACAAATTTGTTATTGCAAAGGCCATTAGAATAGACCGGACTTTTATATTCAATATGGTTTTACACTAAGAACTTTCGAGTTCTATAGCATCAAACAACAATCTCGCCATAATTGCGCCATAAACATTTAAACGTCAGAATGTGCAACAATCGCATCACCGGCCATCTTCAGCGTGGTAACCCGCGCAGCGTGAAGATGTACAGTAGCATTGGGTCCAATTAGATATAAATTGGTAAATTAGTAACGTTAGCTTGGATAACGTTCTTTTCAGTAATAGCATTTGCAAGCTTCAATAAATCTTGGTTCTTTTGAAAAAAGTACATCCAAAAACATGCAAACTTTCATCCCCAAAATCGCATTTTGGACCTCCAAAAATCTTGTTTCGGACCCCCAGTGGTCCTGGAACCCGCGGGTGGGAATCACCGTGCTAGGCTAAAGCAAGAATGTGCCCTTCAGTTGTGTGACTTCTACGAAGTAATTTAGTAAATCACACCTTTTGATCACTGAAATCGTGAATAACAGATATAATTTAATTTTCTCAACCACCACCGCAGCTGTAAAAAGCTGTATTTCCTCCAACACAGTTTTTAATTTGCTGGCAGAATAATACAACGGAAATACACCTGGAAAGTATTTCAGCAACATGAGACCAATGCCGGATCAACAATAGTGGCAAATGCAACAATTGCTACGGGCCCCGCGCTCTTGGGGGGCTTGCGGTCTTCTGTGTAAGATTTTTTTCAGTCCAAGAAGTCAGTAATTTGCTAAATTTGCCAGAAGTATTAAGTGAAAGTTTTCAATTGAATGCTGTCCGTGTCCAGAAATTCTTGTTTGATTCTTTTTGTGCAGTTACGTAACAAAAGCCATAAGATTGCGCTCAGCAGTATTGCCATTTTAGCTGATTTGCTGCCAAATCCAGCAGGATTTTTTCATTGTTAGCTGTAAAACTTTCAATCTAGCAGTTAGCTGATTTTCTAGCAGGATTTTACTAACCGTTTGGCAGGTTTTGCAAGTAACAAATATCTGACCAAAAACCTGTTTCAACAGTTTTTCAAGATAAAATCTTTTACACCTTTTTCATCAAAAATATGCTTCTCTTCTTTATTACGCTTTTAATAGGGTAACACCAGGACTAAGAACAATCAGCTGCCTGCTATTATTTGGAATTTTTATCATGACGCAAAGAATTAAGCTGTTTCAAGCAGATAATTGTATCATAATAACAAGTAATTAGATGGTTTGATGAAGCCTAAATGATTTGTTTATGTGCTAAGTGAGCGCGTTAGGTTAAAGGACAACATTGGTAGAATATGTCGTTATCCCACGGCACGATATTTAGTAGTAACGTCTGGTAAAAAATTCCTGGTAAGCCAAAGCTGCCAAAAGTTTCAACAATATGGTTGCAAGGTTCAGAACTTAAAAGTTGTCTCAGTGCCCACTGCCTATCCTGCTGATTCAAGAAGTCTTTTGCGAAGTTTGCAATAATGCAATTATAGCGAAATATTGCGAGCTTAAAAGGCATAACCGGTAGCAAAATCACTCAGATAAAAAAAACTAAAGAACTTTTTGCATGCTTCCTAATGTAACACAAAGTTTTAAGTTACAAAGACCAGACTTATAAACTTGTATGCTCAGATTGTTTATCGTTGAGCATTGTTCTACTGTATGAAAACATGCAACCAGAGTTGGATCAATTACAACTGTAATTGTAATTGAGTGTAATTAATTACATATTTTCGAGTAATTGTAATTGTAATGGAGACTTTTTATTATTGTGTAATTGTAATTGTTATTGTAATTTGCAATAAAAATTGACCAAATTACAATTACATTTGTTGCCAGCTGCTACACAGAATTCGAGAAAACGCAGAAAAGCAGAAACATCGTTACACCTTCTATATTATCTACTACTACACCACAGAGCTTGTCAGGTACACACTAGCCAGACAGGCTCATACAGAGTGATGACAGCGAACGATGTTCATACATGACGTACGGATAACGCATGGGTCAGCGAGAATGCTTCGGATATGGGAAAACCACAATGCACTTGTATGGAGCAAGATAGCAGTTGTTACAAAGTTCCATTGTTCATCCGTTACAGCCTGAGTTGCCAATTGCAAAGAAGTATTCTTTGCAATATAATTCATGTCAGATTGAATGTTTTTTGAAGAAATGGATTTGCATGCCGTAGACCAAGGCTGCCCAACCCGCGGGCCGCATGCGGGCGGCGAGGTTGTTTCATGTGGCCCGCGATGTATTAAGTTCGTAAGCAGATTTTTTGAATTTTTAGTATTTTTTTATAGGCTCAAGTATATTTGCCATCGAAACACACCAAAATTATACCTATTGTTTCTGCTATGGGCCTACCACCTAAAAACTTGTATAACAAAGGCTTCAAAAATATGTCAACTTCTTAGATTTTGTTTACATCCATACAAGCTGGCAACACTGCGTGCAACTATAGGACTCATTTATCACCTCGTGTTATCGCATAAAACCTATCAAAATCAAGGGATTTCTTACGTCATAATAGCTTATTGTTACGTCACAAAAACGTTTGTGGCCCGCAATAAATATCATCATGTAAATGTGGCCCACAATGTCAAAAGGTTGGGCAGGCCTGCCATAGACCATAGAGCAGGGCCACTCAATTATTTCAAGCAAGGGTCCAGTTATAAAAGTAAAAAATTGTTGAGGTCCGGTCACTCCCATGAAATCATACAAATGTGGCATGTCTTCGATTTTTCTAACAAAAAAATATGAAATGAGAATATAATACGGTTAAGTATATACATTGTGCAAAATCGAGTAACTGGACATAAGTATAAACAGAAGTTGTCGGTCTTTTTTATTTTTATGCTGGTTGGAGAAATGGCATTTTCTACTTCTTGCTAGTTCCTTGAATTTTTGTTCCAAGGTAGTGATAGCCAGGCCGTAACCAGCTTGGGACACCAGGGGAGAAGTGTTTTCTGAGAGGGGCTTAAATTTTTGAACCACGTCCAATAGTTTCAAACTACGTCTAACATATTTTTCAGGGGGCAGAATAATTTTGTAGGGAGCCTCGTTCCTCCTTCGCCTCCTGGTTACGGGCCTGGTGATAGCAAGTCAAAAGCAGTGGTGAAGGGTTTCATTTGTCAAACACACGCGAAGCTTATTCTTTGTGAAATTTATATTTGAAAACACAGATTCACAGCAGTAGGTAGTACCAAACATGAGAATTTGCACTGCTGGTTTGCGAA
>JGI24158J21664_10014235_pt1 | contig 10456 bp, 6 predicted proteins | sample Ectturendosymbi3_FD_21664 | JGI IMG/M metagenome (IMG submission 21664)
TTACCGAATTCTTATATCAAGCTGTTGACCTACCGACATCCGATTGTTCGATTTTTACAGAAAACGAGGGCTTGGTCCAGATCAAAGTCATTATAACCAGTTACGACTTTCGCCCAGATTACACACTACACTAACCCAAATTACACGGATCACCCCCAAGTGAATGTACACCGAATACACTGTATTGAAAATTTTTTCACCGTTTAGGGTTTTTGAGCAATTTACACTTGCCCTGAAAACAGAGTTTGCCCTGAAAATTTTCAAGCCGGGGGTTGGGGGCGGGGGCGAAAGCCCTCCGCCCCCCCGCCTCGTACGCCTATGCATGTGTGCAGCATGTGTGGCACGCGCGCCCACAGGTTGTCGACCCCTGTTGTAGCGTAACGAATGTGAATGGCGGTTATTTCATGAATCTACTCCGAATGTGTCTTCCGTATCAGGCTGCAGCACATTCGTAAGACAAGCTACTGCTGTTGCGGACGGACCAACCTTGCAATTAATTTTGCTGTTCTTCATTTTATCTGGAGTGTTCCAGAGGAATGTTTCCAGAGCATTAAAGCAACAAAGTGTCGAAGTTAACCCGCAAGCTCTACAGTAGTCAAACTGTTGCCCTGTACATTGCTGAGAAAACGAAGTTGCTTACCAAGAGCAGCTTAAAAGGTGACGGAAGGGCTGTTTCTCTTAGAATTAATGTGAGCATGTTTTGCTGAAAAAATGTGAGTTCTAAATATTTCCAAATCATCGCGACGATGAGAACCAAGCAATAGAGAAAAGATATGTCAGCTGTTTTTAGTCTTATGTTGCCCAAATGAGCTACATTTTACCTAACTAATCCTAGTAACGATTACTACGGTAAATAACAAGTGAACCATTCCTTGTAAATTTATAAATCCTAGAATTGTGAAGAAAATTAAAGTACTTCATTGCTTTGTTATATGTTTTGTCTTGCAATTGAAGTAGGCTAAAAATAAATGGACCTGAAGTTGGTCAGCCTATGGTCAGTTACATAGACAGACAGTTGTAAAGACTTGATTTTTATAAGGAAGGCAATTGTAGACGAGCATAACAACCCGAAAATGAAGCGGGTCAAAAAGGTAGAGCTTCTATCAGAAAGAAGAAAAAATCCACAGAAAAGCTGGAAAAGCGTGAGGGAGCCATCTTGGATATCGACAACTCTTCAAATCCTTCTTCCGTAGTATCAACGAATGAGAATTTTGTGGATAATGGTGACTTATAGGAAGATATGGAACAAGAAGTAACAGCATTAGCAACAATTCAAAGAGCAACAAGTATCCAAACAGTTACGATTGAGACACGTGCACGTGGAGACGTAGGAGGAAATGACGTGTCAAAATGGGTAGTCAGCGATTTGCTAAATGATGTGGCTGCTTGGCCTGAAGTCATAGATCATAACTTGAAAGTTAATCTGGTCAAAACAGGGCCAAGAAAAAGAAGTTCCATTTGGTTGCGCCACCACAACATTTGGCGATAACACGAAGAAATTGCGGAGACGTCTTTCTGAACAATGGTGATAGAATTTTGAGGGTATCAGGACAATTGCCAACTGGAGTTTGGACAACTACCAACCGGACAATTAAATGGCAACGGACAACAGTCAACCGCACAGTCGCCAACCAGACAATTGCCAACCAGGCAACTACTATCAATACAACTGCCTCTGTTAGCGTAGCTGTAAAGCTTTTCACTAATAGATGCACCCTTCCTTTCAGCGTGTATTCGCTAGATCAGAGGCTCCCAACCTTTTTCTGACTATGCACCCCTTAAGCATTTCGACAGATGAGCATGTACCCCTGAAATTTATTATGGCAAAAAGGTTGAGTAAAATAACAAAAATCTACTGACTTTTTAATGGAATTTTAATAATTCAAAATATTTGGAAATAATTGATATGTAAATGTATTTTCCCTTCTATTGTTAATTTTAAAGTAAATGTACCCCTTCAGATAGGCAAATGTACCCCTGGGGGTACATGTACCCCAGGTTGGGAACCTCTGCGCTAGATAATAATTTTTTCTCACAATCGCTTTATCTGAAACAAAGCGTTCGAAGGATTGAAAGGTCGTACTGGAACAGTTACAAACAGCGACAGCTAAATATTTCCAAATAATTAGGAACTTCTGATCTCATATTCTATTGTTTTCTAATCAACAATATAACGCTGAACGCAGCCAGTGGTGGTCTCCCAAAATTATGAAGAGGTGCATGATTGAAGCGTTCGTTGTCAGTAGCGCTGTCAGTGACGTCTCCGTAAATGTTCGGATTGTTTATGTTCGCAAAATAACGGACAGTGTTTGGAGTGACTTTGTTGTGCAGAGGCTTTCGCTTCAAACCTTGTTTCTGAAAAACTTTTCCTTAAATACTTTCCTTGAATAAATCGCAATGTCGTCTTACTCTGCAAAGACCTTCTAAACCAGTGGCTTTCAACCTTTTTTGTGCAATCGCCCCCGTTCAGGAACTTCTCTTGTAAATCGCCCCCTAACCTAGAATTAATTTTTGCGTTGTCTGAAAGTATTCTTTTGTTTTGAAAATAAATCAGTGTAACGAAATACAGTATAAATAGGTACACTGACCTAGTTATCACAAAACAAAACGAATGCACATGCATTTGAAGAATAAATATAATTCATTTCCAAGACAACAGCTGGTTCCAACTAGCGCGAACCTTGCCCATGGCTTTTTATCTGTATGTTTTTTTAAAGCAGGTTGCACGTTGGTCAGTTTAAAACGTATGGCGTTACCCCGGGCTTGTTCGTGTCAAGACGATTGCGGAATTTATTAAGCATGTGCACTACTTGGTAGAAACGTTGCTCAGCAAAATTCGTCGTGGGTAACACCAGTAATAACAGCTTCACTTTTCCCCAAAGTTCTGGAAAAAGCTCACTGCACTCAATCCAAAGATCTTACCGTAGGTGTGTATGAAATACAACACGGGCTTCATCGTCGCTCTGAATGTCGATGAAACGTTCCTGGAATCGCATTCGCTTATGCTAGTTAGCTGGCAAAAAGGTATTTTACCCAGTAACTTTCTACGCAATGTAATTTTCGGCATGCGCTCCAAAACAGTATGGCTTCATAGCAAGCGTCAAACAACAGGTGGCGAAAATAATTTTTTGGACTAGTTTAGCCAAAATGGGGGTGGTTGGACTTACTCATCGGTTTAAGTTACTCCTTTCCTAGCCTATTGTTCTGTTATACTCTGTCGTACATCAGATCAACACAGTACATTAGATACAACATTAGACTCAACACAATACCTGCACATTCATAATTATTTTCGTGAGAACCGCAATGCTGAACTCCAAACCAGTGACACTCTCAGTCAGCGGCCTTGGATAGTTAGTGCAGTGAAGCGTTACATAGAACGATGTTAGTTTGATTGTTACGTAACCAGGCCGATATCAGGTGTTTTATAAACTTTGTTACGAACCATGGAGTTGAAAGTGCATCAATTGCTTTGATTACAAAGTAATAAATATTGTTTTTTTTAGTATGTTTTAACCTGCAGAAATCACCTCGAGAAAACTGAAATCGTCCCACAAATCTCGTAGGTCACAAAATCGCCCCTTGGGGGACGATTTCTCCCACGTTGAAGACCACTGTTCTAAACATTGCTAACTGTAGCAGAAGTATGTCTTCATATGGCTATCGTGTTTTTTTTGCGATTTGCAAAGTACCATCTGTGCTGCTGGAAGCAGATACGAAATCGGTACAGATCTTTTTACAGGAGGGCCTAGGTTCTGACTTAATAATGCCGTTTTCTCGAGGGAAATTTGTTGCAACACAAATGATCTTGAAACCTGTTCCACTGAAAACTGCTGTCGACCAAAGCACCACTACAGTACATAAAAAACGCTGCAAATCTAGAGCGTGGGCGTCGAAACTTTTTTTTCCAGGGGGGGGCACTCGTGGATTTTTCCAAAGTTTTTCTAGAGGGGGGAAAAAGTGGCGAAACTTGCTTTTTACCACTCGAAACAAAAAAAACAACTTTTTTTTGCTGAAATTTTCAAAATCCAGATGGGGCCTTGGCCCCGAGGATTTTGAAATTTTCAAAATCCAGGTCTTGGGCAGGGGGGGTCTTGTCCTCCCTGTCCCCGCCCATGATCTAGAGGATGATGACTTTGAAATTCTTCAGTGTGTAACGATCATCGCAAAGCGATGCCTGTCGCATGTCACTGATAAAAATCCCCACAAATAAAAGGCGCGAATCCTTCCGGAGTATATAAGCCTGAGCGAACAAAGCAGTGATGAAGTGAACTCGGTGTCGACTGAGCACTATTGCTGCTTGGTGTGAAAAAAGCTCTCTCTCTGAAGACCGCTTCAAGTGCTGCAACATCCCACAGATAAACACCTTTTTATGCTTACACCGACCGATAAGTTGTTCATCAAACTGTTAATAATGCTTGTGTGTTTTCATGGCAATACGCGAACAGTCGTGTATTGGAAAACAACACCGAGAATGGTTTCAAGATCGACAAATACGTTGACAAATGTGGATAATCTAGAATAGGTGCACGCTGGTTTGGGTAGCTACATGGCGAGTGAATGTCTAACAAAATTCTGTCACGCATAGGCCATACGTTCTAACTGATCTTGCTGCAACTACACCTAATCCGAAGCTGCAGGACTGGTTTTTGTTATGCTTTATCAGGTTCATCACCTAGGTCTCTGGAGGCCATCGCGGCAGTGCTTAATTAATAAATGCTGAGTAATCAGAACAAACAATAGACCTCAATTAAAACAGTCTATCTGATTTTGAAATACTCATACATTTTTCGAAGTTTTTCCACGCAAGAAATTTCATTCGATATGTTTTGTTCCACCCATCGTAATTGCTCAGGGAACAAATTCTGTATGACATTTTTTGGAGGGCAATTGTCCGGTTGGCAGTTGTACCAGTTGGCAGTTGTCCGTTGACGGTTGTGCGGTTTGCACTTGACATTTGTTCCAGAACAAATTATTCTATTGTTATTTGGGCTAAGTGAATTCCGATCTTCCGCTTGTGGTGTCTGTAACAATGACTTGTTACTCTTGGGCACCATATACCGGTGGATATTTTATTCACATGTGGCGCCATCTCCAGGCCGCCACTTATAAGCCTTCAGCTGGCAAGTTGTGCTGTTGAATGGATCCCATTCGGAGGAAGGCTGTGCGTGTTGAGGTTGAAGTTGGGTTCCACAATTTTACAGGCTCCATAATTTCCGTGAATAGTAACAGACCACCAGATCAATCATGATCAATGCAAATGGCAGTGCGGTTGTTGTTGCCAAGAAGATTGGGTAATTTACCTGAGTACAGACATGTGCAAGTTTTAATCATCGCAAAAAGAAGAAAGCAGAGTACAGTCGGTTGATACCTCTGAAGCTTGCAGCAAGTCTCGAGTTTTCAATTATTATAACCTGCTGTAAGAATTATATCTCTCAAAATAGTTGTTTATAAACCTTCCGCCGTCGTTTGAGCGAGTTGTTACAATCCACTGCTTGGCCGCACTATAGATCTCGGAGCAGGTGTTGAGCAGCCATTCAATCAATTATCTCATCATCCAGAACCGTCACGCCGTGCAGTTCATCGGGAGGTCGATGGATTTGAAACTGGAGGACAACATGGTCAACGGTTTGTTCTTCTGCGCCATACTCACAGGCCGCATAAGGGGCCATAGGTTACCCCATTTGTGCAAGCAAGAGCGGAAACGTCGGGCAACGATGCGGAGGCGGTTAAGCCGGGCCCTCGCTGTTCTTGGAAGGGCCATTCCGGGAGTGTGAATGCTGATTCGGGAAAGAAGTACGGAGTCTCGTAGTGTTGTCTAACCACTCTGCATTCCAATGCTGATCCGCCCAGAGCGTCGCACATCTGTTGTTGTTGTTGTCAGATGAACTGATGAGTTGTTGCGCGGCGGGTAAACGGGTGTCTCAATTTGAGAAGCCGTGCATTCCCACTCAGCGGACAGGTGTCCAGGCTCCATAGCACAGTGAGGCCCCATTGCGACGAAAGCTCAGAAGGTTTGATGTCTGCGAGGATAAGAAGGTTGTCCGCTGGTGTAGGAAGCAGGCGTCCAGTCACAATTCGCAAGGCATCACTGATGGCAGAGTCAATGAGGCGGGTGTGAGCACTGCGGCATCAAACAGGAGCGCAGTGCTCTGCTGACGAATGGACCAGAGCTAAGGTGGCTGTTCGCAACGTTTTGCTCTAGTACCCCAACCAGAGCCAGCAAGCACCCCCACGAATGCGACGCGTGTGTTAACTTTTTTCGAAGTGACTCAAGGTGTCGGCGATACGTGGGCGACCTGTCCAACATTACTCCGAGGTGTTTGAGCTCGCATCAGAAAGGTTGGTTTCGTTGTTGTGGTTGACTTAGCTCATGTTTAGCTTACTTGTTGTTGAGGTTGAAGGCTGCCGACACCGTTTTTATAGTGCCGAGCTTTAGTTTCCAGGTCTGTAGGTATTCACCTATAGTTGCCATGTCTTTGCTCAGCAACCTTTTCACTGCTTGCCAGTCGCCATCAGCATGCATGATTGCTAGGCCGTCAGCGCATGCATACTTCCTGGAAACGGTGGTTGGCCAGTTAGAGACGTAGATGTTGAAGAGAAGGGGCGCCAGAACGGATGCCTGTGGGACAAAGTTCTTGAGGCGTCGTAACCTGCTCCGTTTACCATTGCCGGTGGTAATATGGCGATTGCTCACCATCTCTATGATCATGCGGACCATGTGCCTGTCATGCAGCAATCGCGGTAGCTTGCGGATGAGGCCACGATGGCATACAATGTCGTAGGCTACTGTGATATCGGAAAACCCAGTTCCGGCTTTCTTCTCAGCCGAAAAGCTATCCTCGATATCTTGTGTCACTAGGGTGACCTGATCTACGGCCGACCTCCCTTATCGAAAGCCGGCCTGCTCCTGCGGTAGTAATGGGTCGATGATTGGTTCTACACGAGGGTAGATGACTCTCTCAAGGATCTTGAAGAGGACACACAGTAGAGATACAAGGCGATAGCTCTTTGGGTCCCCCAATGGCTTTTCCATTTTAAGGATCGCAACTATTAGTGCCCTTTATACAGATAGATCTTCCTGAAAACGGGATCGAGATTAAAAACTACACTCATTAACTTATCCACTTTTGATAAAGCCTACTTTTATATCAAGTATTTTTTGATTAGAAATTCAAACGTAAGTATTAATGCCGGCAAGAAAACGCAACTCAAGGAACACATTACCGCACACAGAAAAACACATGAAACCAGGGATGAAAAATGTTCTGTGAATTTGCGCAGCGCTCAGATATTTTTAGCAACGCACCCATGCAAGCTTTGCGATAATATTGCACTTAAAATTATAAACTAGGCACTGCTAGACAGGGCCTCCAAGAGAAATCTTTTTAGGCGGAACAAAACCCATTTGGGGCCCCTAAGACTTGCAAAATTATTACGAAAGAAATAAAAATTGAGGCTGATTAATTTGCATCAAACTTTAACAAGAAGTGCTTTTTCATTGATCATATGAAAAACTATGTTAAAACATACCGGTATTCAAGTAATGTGACAATATTACCATTTTTCAAACATGACTGCTTTTTGACCGCACCTACAAACATAATCATCACTTATTACAACAAGAATGAAGAGACAGAACGAAATGTTTTTTCAACCGACTATTTCTTATTTTGACCGCGAGTCACAATGAATAGCCACACGGGCCATAGGCCGGCGACCATTGCTTTAAAGCAGTTATGTGCAATACGCCGCCCGCGGGCCGCATGCGGCCCAGTCGAAGGTTTTATGCGACCCAGCTTAAGTTTTCGCTGTAGTAAAAGTATCTCATATTCCGACAACCTGTCCTTATTTTGACAATTTGATTTGACATATTTGATGCAGGTGGTTTTCAGTGCTACTATATCACGTCTGTTACCACTGCAGTTAGGATTTGAACGCTTTCAGTACATTAGCTTAAGCTAAACTTCGTTTGCTAAAATCAAAGTAAGCCATTCAATGTGCAGCCCTCATTAATATCATTCAATGTGCGGTCCTGGTTAAGATAGTGACATAATTGTTTGACTCAGTAAGCCATTTGGGTTGGACATAGCCGCTTTAAAGCATTCTGTCGAAATACTGTAAGTGGTTAGTTTCCCCTGCATGGTTTCGAAATCTGAAGATTTCTGGGTATGTCCGCTAATCTTAAACTCACATTCGATTAGAGCCTGATTCTGCTTGCGGCGCAAGTTTAACAATCAGCAAAATGCACAGCAAGCATTGCCGCGGTGCACTATAAGCACTTGCGTCCTGCAGTGCAGTTGGCCCACTTGCTAATTTTAAACGTTTTAGTTATCTTGCACATATGCGCAACATTCGAGGCTGCTGTTGTTAGATTACCAAGATTTTATTGTGGACTGGCGTGTTTCCATTCAAATTTCCCTTGAAGTACCTCTTAGTTCGAAACTCTTGCTTTATTGGAAAGAGTTTTCATCAAAGATTTGTTTGAAAATGTTTGAAAGTGAATGCGCAAAGGAAAAATCAGTTCAACGAACAGACTGCGACAGTAATCGTGAATGTCTTAAATTCGACAAAGTAGGCAAACATTCAAGTTCAACAGAAATAATTACTGCTAATAAAGATCAATGCATCATACCAGGAAAGTGCACTGCCGCACTTATTCACCTTAAAATACATCACACTAGCCGGGGCCGGCCTTAAGCCGATGCAGCTGCATTGGACCCCGCGTCTCTGGGGTCCCCGCGCCATGGTGTTTGGGTAGATCGTTCATTTTTTCCAGATACCCCTTGCGCTCGAGAACTCAATAGAAACGGCTTATAAATCTCACTGTTAACAAACAACGCTCTCGTTACAACTAGCGATGAATTTCCGCTATTATCGAACGTTAGCAAACGTGCTCAGTTCTCGTACTAAGGCTTTGTATCTGTGCTTTACCATGGTCGTATAGCACGGTTGACTAAACACGATGACGTCATAAAACTACTCCTTAGAGGGGCCCCGCGCCTGACTTGCATTTGGCCCCGCGCCTGCAAGGGCCGGCCCTAACACTAGCTTAACAAATCCTTTAGGCCAAACCAGTTTTATCACCGAGATTAATTTCGCTACATTATTCCGAGTTTGTTAGTAACAAACACTCAAATATTCCTACAATCTCGGAGCCCTCTGTAGCTCTCGGGCCCCGGAACAATGTACCTGCTGGACTCCCCTCTCATAGGCCCTGCTGCCACGTTGCTGCAAATCCCGTTCACTCATTCCAAATTTTGGCGCGCGGCGCATTTTTGCACCTTGCATAAAGCGTTTTCCCATGGCAGAAGGTTTACAGTCAAGATCACGTGACCGTGATGCTAACATGGCTAAACTTATCCATTCGATCGAAATTTGCAAATATGGATTCTAAAAATAGTAATCAGAAAATACGCTTGTGAAGAGCAACCAAAATAGTGAACAAGAAATACTGATGGGGAGCACTGGCCAATGGTTGCAGTAGTGTATACGTGATAAAGGTGAGAAAATAAACATTTCAACACGCTTGCGTTAATACGAAGAAAATTCCCAGAACCATTGCGGTACCCTTGCTCGAAAAGTTATAAAACTACTGACACCATCTCATCTGCTTCTTTGTGCTGATGACATTTCAAAGAATTGGCCTTTGAAGCACATTAGTGTACATCCAGAGCGGTGGCTGCCAAGTTCTTATTGGATGAGATTTCGAGCTGAGCAGCTTGACATAAGTACGAAATCGGAGATTATCAAAGCTTTTTAAATTTATATCATTTATCACACTTATCTCCCTAGAATCAGCAATTCTGGTTGCGTCGCCGAGAATGCCTGGTATCGACGAAACTAAACTTGTTCCGGTTGCTCGCCGGTGAAGTACGAACTTCACTGATTTGGTCGTTATCAACAGATTTCGAAAAAAATACATGCCAGAGTCACTGTTGCCTAACGAAGGCCATGGCATCCACGGGAAACTTTCTTAAACCCATGTAGATCGCACTCTTGAAATTATTCGAAGAAAATGTTGTTTATGACAACGTATTGGGTGTGTAGTTGATTGGAGAACAGTCAATCAGCGATGTCGGCAGAATTCGTCGGATTTTCGTCACCCACGACCTTCAATGCAAAAACAGTTATCATGACAGCAACACATTTAAGACAGGAAGTTGTTTTTCGTTTGAAAAAAATTTGCAAAAGTTTTGCAATTTTAGCTTGTATGAGATAATTTCTATCGATTTAAATATGCCTGTGCAAGATAAATCGCACAGAAAAAAGTGGTAAGCATTTGCAGAACTTGGGCTTTTGCTCATGCAGTGAATATTCGACTTTCACAAAAACACTGCATTGCAGAAAAATCAATAGATTCTCAACTCCACAATCCGCCATTTAATATTTTCAGGAATTTTCAAAAAGAACAAAATGTTAGGTATGAGAGAAATATTAAATTAGCTTTAATGCC
>JGI24158J21664_10014236_pt1 | contig 10455 bp, 4 predicted proteins | sample Ectturendosymbi3_FD_21664 | JGI IMG/M metagenome (IMG submission 21664)
GGAGCGTGGTGGTCGGGTCGGTGCGGGTGCGGGGCGGGAGCGGGCAAGATTTCTCAAATTCCTGCAGGTGCGGGTTTAACCTTTGCGGGGCGGGAGCGGACAAAAAATGTCAACCCGGGCAAGACTCTAATGGCAACCAACGCTCAACCCTCAGTAAGTTAACTCGCTTTCCCCACAAACTAAGGCTTTGGAAACGAAACCGAAATTTCAGGCTCCAACTTCGGCTCCACCATCTAAAAGTTTTTCGCTCCGGCTACTGATCCAGCTCCAATTATACAAAACTGATTGGACTCCGGCTCCACAGCCCTGGTTTATATCCACTTCAATTGTTTTACTTGAAACTACAGACTCTATTACATTGCGATTGGTTGCATTCGAATTTGAACACAAAATCAGCAGAGCTGGACATGATGTTGATTCGGACGGCATTTCATGCAAAATTTTCCAATCACTGCGCTCAGAATTCTCCAAAGTGGACCTGCTTCGTTTGGAAATCTGGTGCAAAACGCATGCACCAACACTCCCACCGAAAGCTCGTAATCATCCTTCCTTCACAAGTTTTCCTTTGGAAAAAGGCAAACGGTGAAAATTGATACTCTTTGCTTACTCAAATTTTCGACACTTGGTCAAAATGTTTTGCAACGAGCAAAGGTTGATAAAAAAGTACAAGAGCTGTGAAAAACACGACAAGCGTTTACATTCTTCCGACAATTTTTAAAGCGGATTTGCATGAAAAAATCTTTTGAACTGATTAATTTTTATAAGCATGAAGCCAACCAGGCATGCGCTCAGTTTAGGTTCATTTTGCTTACTAAAGCGCTAAATGAAGCATATTCATAACGAATTCGTGTTAGGAAGTGCAACGTTGATTCAACGTGATTTTGTCTCCTTGATACGTAAACGAAGATTTTTCACGATGTTGAAACGCTGTTTTGCAGATTATCAAAGCTACTGGTTCTTGCTTCTTTTAAAAGCTTTTCTTGGTTAAAAACACTCTGCCAGAAAATTCAGTAGCGATAACGGGTATTACTGTTTGCAGAAGAAACTGGAGGAACAGGGTCAGTGGGAGCTTGGCTTGCATCAAAGTTTGGTGCTTGTTTTGGTAATAGGACGCTGGATGATGCCCAGAGGCAAAATATCTCGCGACCAACTGTCAAGACTGCTTCTGGTCCTCATTGCCCTTGGTGTCGATCTATTAGATTTTCTTACGAGTAAGTTGTTAAACAAAACTGCTTTGGGTCTTATTTCAGAAAGTGAATAAAAGTATTTGGATTCCTTTATATGTGACTACGTAAAAGTTGCAGTCAAGTCGATTTTGCAAGTGAGCAACAATATAAAATAGTCTTTTTTGAAGTACATTATTTTCAGATACTTTGTTTTACACAAACTATAGTCCGAATCGCTTCTTTTCTTTCGTGTTTGGTCTAATAACCAAATTTCACTGAAGACCTAGTTTCAAGTTGTTCTCAAAGTACGCTGCAACAATGGAAGGCGTGTACCCTTACTGGCCTGCTCACCACTGACAGGGTATAATTAACTTTATGTAATTTGGTTCTCGGACCTCTGTGAAGGAACAGAATGTTTCAAGCTGCTTTTGCTGCCTTTAGTTATGAACTCATTGAGGAAAGTTTCTTTCTACGAGTTATACAAACCGATCATGGATAATAGGTCGTGTGAAAATTCAACCCATTGATTTAACTGTGAAATGAGTCTGGGTAGAAAACACCTACTATCAACAAGTGTGCACCGGTGTGTGGCGTGTAGATGCCCAAAGGAATAACGGTTAGCTCGCCTGGAAAACGATCAATTACAATAAATCAAAATGTCTCCCTCTGAAATCTCGTACTCGGGGTGTTTCACAAGATATTTACAGTAAGAACTAAACCCCCAGTATATATACTGCGGATAACTCGGGCCATCTTGCTTAATCTTCTCGAAGTTCATAGGTGGGCAAGCAAGGGCGAAATTAGGCCTGAACGCAATCACTATTAAAAGGATTAATATTTAACGCTTTTATTCTGGAATATGACGTTTCTACCGATAACTGCACTGATATTATGCACTAGCGTAAATAAAAACACAATACAAAACGTTACTGCTAGACACGAAAAACTAACGTTTATGGTTACAACAACTACAAAGAAAAAATACCATTTAATGCACAAAATACACTGACACTATTCTCTTGAGCAACGACTAACAAACCATAAGTTCGCCACTGCATAAATTAAAATACCACGACAATCACCAACAAACACAGGCAAAACAATCACATCAATCAAACACAAATGCGCCTCAAAGATGTTTTGGTTTTCCCTTTAGTTTTAGTAAATTTTGGTTAGATTCCTAATTGGGGTAAAACTTACGGAAAAATTAGCACTTTGGATCGCACGCAACTCAAAACCCGGGGTTCTCCCAAAACTTCGCAAATGACCATAGATTGGCGTTTCAGCTTTTTTCAAAAATAGAATACAGCTTTAACCGAATTCCAGATTGAATTTCAGTTATACAGCATACGTTGGCAGAATTCCCTTTGGACCGCTTTAAACGTTTTCTCGTTTCTTGAATCTTCTTTCTCGCGAAGTGTTTTTACAAGCATTTGTTGATTACTATAGAGTCCCTGCTGTAAGGGCGGCAAACTCTCACGCGGCGACCCTGTGTCAACCTGTTTTCAGACGAGGGCGAGAAGGCCTCTGTGTGACGTCACATTGCAGTGGAAAAACTCGAGCTTCAGTTCCTCGCTGCTTGTTGCCCCGTGACAGCTACATAGGGGTTTGAGTATTTCATGTGCTTTCCTACTGGAGTGGTTCTTAACCTTTTTTACATGTCTTACCCTTTTATCAAACAATGTTACCAGATTTACCCCCAATACGCTCAATGTTGGTCATTTATTGAAAACACGAGATAAATAAACTCTTACAGATTCGAATGATTCATAAAAATTTACATTGGCTACAATTTATGGGTCAATAAATTTACCCCCTTGGCAGATGAAATTTACCCCCAGGGGAAAATTTACCCCAGGTTAAGAACCATTGTCCTCGTGGTTTACCGGAGACTGCTTTGAAACCCGTATTGCCTTTTATGCTAGTTAAAACACCCAAGTTGGCTTGAGTTCAGTCTCCCCGCAAATTACGTAGGCTTATACCCTTTGCTTTGCGTACGAGCCAAAGCTTGTTTATTCTTTTTATCTTAATTAAAAGCATTTTTGCAAAAAGGTTTAACGTATTGCTTAGCTGAATAGTTCCGTTTAACCCTCCTGCAAATCGACAATTAAGAGTTATGCGCAGTGCTATAGTTACACCGAACATATATTTGATTTTCAAAGTTGTTGTACACGCGTTAAGAAAACGCCTTAAATTGTTTCAAATGCATATAGCTTTGCAAAGTCTGAACGAGCAGAGATTATCGCGCATTTCCTGTAAGCACATGTGCGTCATCAGCAGCGTCGGAGCGGAAGAGCACTCAGGCGACGTTTGCCTTTAACAATACATTTCGATCCGCGCGTTAATTCTTTTTGTGTACAAACACTTTTTACCAATTAAACGTTACAGAACGCGATGAAATAAAATAAAATAAAATATGCAGTAAAAGCTTAACAAAACGATTTTACCGTCGGTTCCAGTCGCTGAAAGCTGCATTGTCCAACCTGCGGTGACAGGAATTTTCAAGTCACGCTTCAACGAAAAAGCGTGCACAATTTCTTCGATGAATCTGAAAAATAACGTTTGTTAAAACAGTTAGGTTAAACAATCTCTGTTGCATGCTGGCCGAGCAAACCGCGAACTTTCACTAAACGTTCTCGGCGTATACACTTTGCATGCAACACTGCCATACCAAGCCCAACCATACTTCTGGAGAAAACGATATAAGTAGGCACCAGTCAACAATGCCCTTTTCTCCTTTCCTGTGTCTGCTGCTGACATCGATAGATGTGTTTGAAGCTGCTTCAGGTCTTTCGTGGTTCATGCTTGAGTTGTGCGTAGTGCACTGCAGTTCACCTGGAGCAACTCAAACAGCGAATTTCATGGAAAGCTGTTAGGGCGTTTTCGTTGATAGCTGGTAATATCTGATGTGTTTGGTAGAATGGTTTGTTGATATAATCCCAACGTTTTGATCAACTACATATATTAGAAAGCATGTAGCGTGCACTGCACTGTGCACAATATACAAGCGGACTTGTCCGACTAAGTATGTATCGGTTGCAGCACAAAGGCTCAACAAGGAACCTTATTTCATTGCTGAATTTCCTAGTGGTCACAACAAAATATGCATTGTTTGCAATAGGAAGTAACATTGAAAAACAACTTTAACAACTTTGTTGTACTGTGGGACCTGTAATAATTAACAAGGATTGCATTCCGGTCATTGTCGCAAAAGTACCACACTGTCGAATGGCACAAGGAAATGAAACCTAAGCTTTCACTGTCATGAAAAAAAATGCGGATTTTATACTGTCTTGCTTTTCTGTTTAAAGATGGTGATTGTTTGATCTTGTGTTTGTCTTTCCTTATGCAATGTATAAATGTACATGTCGTAAGTTAAGAAAGTTTTCACTTCGTGCCGTTTCTTTTCGATGCTTAGAAAGGTAAGAAAATTTGTAAGTGTGGCTAAGATTTTGTCCTGCACCAAATGAAAGGAGACGGAAAGGCAAAATGTTAATACAGATTCTGACAGCTCGCAAAAAGTAGAACAACTTACGTATTTTAAGTTTCATTATAAAGTTAATACTTCAAAAGTTACGGACGGTCAAATGAAAGACTGTAACCAACTGCAAATGCGACGCGTCGCGACAGACAAACGGAGCAGACCTTTTGGGACCCAGGCCGGGATCCTGTGCTGACCGGACAGGGTCAAGTTTTGCTCAAATGTTTGGAGTAACCTTTACCCTGTACTGTACGGCAACTTTATTTCTCGTTATGTCAAAATAGATGCTCATGTGGCCATGTCTTACAAAACGGTTTTATTTTCTCAGATACCGATGAGGACATAAAATGCAAACAACTTGTACGTAACGTCGCATTAGGCCTCTGGACGTGGAGTTTGCTCCAGGTGAAAACTCACAGCTGTTGCTTTGTATTCTATCTTATGTTCGAGTGTGAAACTTGCCACAAGATTTTGTTTTTCTGTCTTGGCTAAAAGCAAATCGCTGAAATATGTTTGACAGTCCGTTTTGTGACAAACTCTAAGCGTTTACAACGGGGGTATAAAACATTTGTATTTTATAATCATTGCTACTGGAGAACTTGAGGTTAAATGTAGACCATCTAAAATCTAAATTACATCCAATGTTTCTTTGTCTGGTAACCTTGACCTAAAAAAAATGGATGCAATCATATGTAAAAATTTCAATTCATACACATCGACTGTACCCGCACAGCCCGATCTAAAATGGATTTGTGTTAACAAATAATGTCATGCCTTTGATCCGTATTTACAAAAAATGGGGTCATTCAGCAATGTCAAGTTTCAAAGTGTTTAAAAATATCACAAAGTATGCCTATATGCTTTCATTACAGGTAGTCGGTGCTTCATGCATCCAAAACGGTGGTCAGTGAATTTTAAAAAATCTATTCAAATTACAAAACAATGATCTGCTGGTGTGGCAATTATGGATGTATGAACAAGCAGAATAAACCACTTAATTACTTTCTTTTCCAACAACCACATCACCTTTACATGGGCACATGGGGTGTGACCCAGTCAGTGGCCTGCGAGTGTGGCGTTGAGGAACAAACCGCAGATCATATTGTCCTGGTCTCCCAGAGTGTTCAAACCACCGACCCCTAATTGGTCATGTGATTTGGTGTCTTTAGATGATGAAGCCATAAACTTGTTGCTCTAAGCACGCCTTGATGTCTAAAGTGGCCGAGTGGTATGTGGGCAAACCTCATCGACACATCAGGTACAACGGCGATCATGTTGGATCTACTCCAAATACTGAGATTCAACTGTTTAAAATAAATCTCGTGGCAAAACATGTGACGTAGAACATCACAGAACTCCTTTGCTAACGTAAAAACGTATGAGATTTATAATCTTTAGGATGTAAAACGTAACATCCAGTAACTCAAGTCTTCATCATTTACATGTTTGAAATATTGTTCTTTCGAAATATTTATAACTGGTTGCACTTGTACAGTAAAACGCAACTTGTGAAAACCACATGTAGAATGGTAAACATGACAAATCGTTACAAAAAGCATAGCGCAGATAAAAATGCATTTTTACGTGGATAAAGTGTCTAAGTTCACTCATGCAAGGTTAAAATGTGGAGTAGGATCTAGTGTGGAACCCCATCTGCAAAATTATTGGTCACTGAATGGCACGAAACCTGGAAGTGAACAGTTTGAAAAGGAGAAAGACGATAAAAATAAAAAAAAATTTACAAACACCTGAGATCGTGTGGTAAGCAAAACTGTATTTCCCAGTTGAAGCCGTTTCTCTTATCCCAAATGACAGTGAAATTGGTGTGGCAAGGGTATCTTGCAACTTGACGATTTTTTCGTTTTGCAAGAATTCTAAATCTTGTGATTTTCCGACCAGACACTGCTGCTCAAAGCAGACATTACTTTTGTGTGACGGTGAGAAAAAGTGTTGAGGAGAAAAATAAAAAGAGATGTTATGGGCTGATGTGGCTTTCCACACTGCCCGATGTGTCAAAGCCACAACTTAAGTTAGTTTTGCTATGATTTGTTTAATCACGCCGTTTCTACTAACTTGCAAAGAGTGAGTCGTTTTAGGACTGCTGAAACACACCACATTTCAACAGTCTGCCATGATTCTTCCATTCTTTGGTCTACAGAACACTAGCACAGCAACTGGCAGAAACTACGTTTTCAGACGCAGTTCCTAAAGTCGTGTGGTGATTTACACATCAGAGCATATTCCTAAAGTCCAACGGCAAATATTACACAAACTACCAACGCTTCGTTATAATGACATGATCACATTCACATATGGCTAACTTGAACCATCATTATTTAAGCATCACGGTACTTGGTTGCATATCTGAGCATATTACTTATTCTGTTTGCCTTTAAAACAACCCATGTTCTACTTTTGCAATTCCCCTCTAAAGCCATTTGCTACTCAGGGAGACAACCAGCGCTTCTACTGCTAATGCGGTTTCTAATAAAAAGACTTTGTCAATTGTGAGACTAGCCCTGGAATCTCGCGCAGAACTGCGTGCCGTTTCCACTCCCGCAGCGCCTTTTATTCGCGCCGATAATTGCGCAAGCGTCTGTCAGCGGGTGATCATCGTACGGGCATGCTGCTGCGTTCTGTGTTTTTCGTCTTATTTGGTTTCCCTTTGGTCCCGACCTTATTGCAGCTTCCCCGGTGTATTCGTCATTACGCTTTTATTTATGTTGAGGGACTTATATGTAGATCTCCCATCTGGTTGCTTCTGCATTTCCCAACCTGTTCCTTGTTCATTCTTTTTGCTAATCAACCTTCTAATTGACGGGAGGTTTCCTTCCTGAATCACGCATTGATTTTGCTTTGGTGCTGCCTAGCCTTTTCTCCACATAAGATGATTGCATTTCTTGCATGATTCGGCATTTGGCCTGTTCATTTTGGTACCGCTCTGCGTTGCGCTGGTTTAAACCAGTTGCGGTCTCCCCTGAAGCATTCCGGTGGACTTGGATTCTCCCCAGGCTTACCCCGTTTCACTGCTAAGCCCTTCTATGCCAGATTCCTCAAATCACGCGAGTCCGTACGTTCATCTTAACAGATGACGTGTCTAATCCTCTACTCGTTCTACTGGAATTCCATTCACCCCTTTTATGATTCTACGGTTTGATGTTCATATGCTCAGATGTCTAATAACAAAATGCCATACAATTCAATTACTTGACGACGAAAATCAATATAATGTCTTACGCGAATGCTAGCAATAGTTGCCCGCACTCTGAACTTAAGCGAGTGTCGCACTTAATAGCTTGCCTTATTACTTCCTGTATTTCAGGTAGCCGCTGATGCTACCGCATCATCAGTGCGCTATATTCAACAACGCGGCTAGTTGATCGTTTTACTAATAGAGATTCATCACAACACACAATAAAACACAATATATACAGTTCAATTACATGATGCATACAATACAGTTCATAATGTTCGTTCATGGCTTTGGGTAACCATTCCCATAATGTCTTTCCATGGCCTTGTATGGTTTCGCCTTGCTATGCCATGATTGACGGTGCACAGTTAAACCGTAGTTTGAGGTCATTCCTTTACTTTCCGCAGACCATCGTACTGAACACCCTTTGTCAAGTATGCACTTTTCGTATTGACCTCTAATCAGCTGTTACCGCTCATCATTTTCAAGATCTTCTGCAACACATCACGTAATTAATACATACACTTTGCAATGCGCAAAAACAATTTTACTTGCTTAATTACAATCGATTTATAATTCAGCACATAACCATACAATCAACAGAAACAACTGTAAAATATGTTATGGTCAAAAAATACCATAACAGGGCAGAACGTGGTAAGAAATAAAGCACCAAACAACCACTTACTCTAGTCAGTATAGACAAACATCGCTTCAAAAAGTGATGCAATATAATACAATCGAACTCTGTCAATACCATCATTCTACCAGTTGATATTTTCAGGCTTCAAAAATCATGCACAAAAAAAAAGACAACAAACAATTGTTTAACGCAGACACAATTTAGAAAAACGTTTCCTGAATGCCCAATAGTGGTTCGTTGGATCAGTTTCACAGTTAATCGGACAAATGCTTTGTTATGTCTAAAGCCAACATGCTTATTGAGTTTTCCTTTTCCGAAGCATCTACCACAGCATGTATCTTCGGTATGAATTGCACTAAACGTCCGTCGCACAACAACAACATAACATATTTTTTTATTTCAGTTCGTCTTGGTGACAGGCGTTGTAAAAGCAGACAAAAACCCATTCGCACTGGACAGCGTTGCTGATGTGGCAAGAGTGAAGAAAATCTCAAATAGCTTCTTCAAAAAACTTTTCAGGAAGCCGGAGTTTTGGAGTAATGTTGTGACAATAATGATGCAAGTAAGTGCAAAATTGTGTTTTTTTCCTATGAGAAACAAGCTATTTTTACTATTTGAAACCATATGTAGAAGCTGGATGCTAAATTTTCTTATTTTGCTGTGCGGCATACACAGCAGTATGATTTTGATCGACGACTGTTCTCGCACGAATAGGCATATGAGACCAACAATTGAAAAAGAATAAATCCAAAAATTCGAAATGATGGGACAAGCGGAATTTACGAATTGAAATTTGTAGCCTCATCCTATGTCATGCCTAATCAAAAATTGTTGAGTTGGTGACTATGATTTATTAACCTACTTGCCTGCTTTCATTATTACGAGTTGATTTTGAGTAACACGCGCGAAAACTAATCTGCTGTTATGGAGAAAGTTGGTGGTTACCTATTTTGGGTTCCTGCAACGTAGTATACAGTTGAAACTTGAGACTATTACGTTTGAGCAAAGGCACATTGAATATATTATGAGATGCAGATGAAGGGATTTTTGCATTCTATACTTTTTGAAATGTATTCTGTATAGTTTGTTTAACAACTTCTAGAACAAGCGTCTCAAACCCGTGGCACACGAGTGCATTTTGTGCGACCAGCGATGCTTTTTGAAAATTTTCAAAACATTTAAGTTATTTAGTTTATTCACCAGTGTATAAAAGAGCTCGGCCAGCGAACGAACATGTTCCTTTTAAATATACGTACGGACGGCTAGAAATGATTTGCCTGCAACTCACGATATATTTTGCAAGAAATAAGATGTAGTAGCTGTGTCTAGTACGGTTCAGTTGGGTCAGCGTCATAATGCTGCCCCGGGTACTTTATAAGTCCTCATTTGGCCCTCAGAGCAATTCAAGTTTGAGACCCCTGTTCTAGACCCAGCTACTTTTCGTTCTCCTGGTAAAAAAAGATAAAACCAACGCAGAGACCTTTACATCATATCCAGAGCAAAGATCTGCTGAACATTGACAAAACTTAAGCATAGTCCTTCACAAGAGGGTAGTGCTAGAAAACGAAGTGTGGGAACGCACCTAAGAAACGAACCATTTTCAATAATTACACAATTATGCTAAGGTGTTACGCAAGAGGTAGCTTGACATTTGTTAATTTATGCGACGTCTGGAGCTACACACAACAAATCTGAGCAAAAATGCACGTACATTGTTTTCATGTTACTCCGTTTTGAGGGAAGTTTTTGCAATTGAAGTAACCAGTCTTTACGTATCTCGTTTGAGTTTCAACTGTTTAAAACAAAACTCTGAGATTTAACTGTTTAAAATAAAACTTACGGCAAAACATGTCACATATAATTCACAGAACTCCTTTGCTAACATAAAGATGTTGGAGATTTATCATCTGTAGGATGCAAAACGTGCTGCAACATCCAGTAACTCATCTACATATTTGAAATATTGTTCTTT
>JGI24158J21664_10014238_pt1 | contig 10454 bp, 6 predicted proteins | sample Ectturendosymbi3_FD_21664 | JGI IMG/M metagenome (IMG submission 21664)
AGAGATAATGCTCGCAATCTCTCTTACTATTGCTTGCTCGCAATCTCTCTTACTGTTGCTTGCTCGCAATCTCTCTTACTGTTGCTTGCTCGCGCTACACATATGATGGTGTTATTCTTCACGCACATCCCGTTCGTGGTGAANCACACATTCAACGCAATACCACCGGAGAGGTTGCAACAGTACCTCTGCAAGATTTAGAAAGCACGTTGCGAGCAAAAGCATTAGGCAGTGAAACGGTGATTCAGATAAATCAGTACGAAACGAAACTCGAAACAAATTGTGCAGTGAATCGCCGCTGGTTTATCCCCCCCAGCCGCCCGCCTGGTATTGGAGGACACACACTGCCGCATTCTGTGAAACCTGGGAGAAAAGATGATAACACATTTGCGGTGTGAGCGGCGGATCAACCCTGCTCAGGATATGCACAAATAGTTGCTCTCGCATACAATACATGAAGACTTTTACAAAACGGGGAAGACTTTATTGTTAATCGGCTGTAGACAACAAAAATTTAAAATCAGACTTGGCTGTAGCTCATGACATAGCTTACTTGTCAATGACTAGATATGCATTGGCACATCATCTTAATCCACAACACCAAAATAAATTTGCTGGTACTCACAAGCAATCTTATTTAGGATAAAGCACGGAAAAGTAATTTTCATAAAAAGGACTACTCTGCTTAAAGCCAAGAACAGCTTTTGTCTACCCAATAAGATTCGGCTGATGCCAGTTACGTGTTCTTGTTCCATAACGGAAAATATGTGCCTGCACGATTAACCAATAAGCAGCCAAACAATGTTGTCAGCCTTGAGTGGCTTTGCAAACGCTTTCGAAAACTGGGCGAATTCCTTTCAGTGTTTTTTTGCAAATAACTTGTTCTGAATTAAGGGTTACAGCAACGTGGGGTAAAAAACATCAGCTCAGTGTTGGGGTACAATAACTACCCCCTTCAACGTTTTTTGACAATGAAAACGATACCAGAGGAATTGGTGCATAGACATTCGTGGCAGAAGATTAAATGTATTTGGTTTGTGTTATGAATGTACTCGTTTAATTGCCTTACCAATTTGGTGTGGGAAGTGCTTTTTTCGATAATCACGCTTGATGGACCATGCGGCCATGTGGACTCCGATCATACCGGTTTCACCGTTTCAGACCATTATGAGTCAGCACCGAACAACATACAGTAGCTTGAACAGTTCACTGTTGAGTTCTTTGATTTCATTAATTCTGTTTGTTTCTTCTGCTACGCCGACTTTTCAATTTAGTGATAGCTTATAAGGACATAAACTCTTGATACAATTTACTAAACTGATTAGTGTATAATTGATAATACCACATTTGAGTGATTATATGAAGACAGCCCAGCACACGAAGTCAGCTGAGCTGAACATAGATCAACATATAGAATTGACAGTCAAGCTGTGGAAACACTGGATGAGGAATTTCGAAAACCTCCTTGAAAAGCTGCAAAAATGTAATGCGAGACCTCTAATGAAGCTGGCAGATTTTGTCAAGAGACAGTTACTTAGACAGAAGCAAACGTTTGAAACTTTGGTGCCATGTTGTTATTAGCATGTGACTTCATTAAAGATATGTAACTATTCTCACCATAAAATTCACAAGTTTACCATATATATTTCGATAAGCTAGCTCTTTACTTCAAAACAATGTATTGAGTTGAAAAATGATTTTTTTAACCACAGGACAGTTTTTCTTGCACCATATGATACCTGTTCAGGCTTTCAGCAGTATTTTAACTGTACACAGACTCACTAATTAGCTAATCAATTAATTTGTTTATTTTAGATCATAACTTTTGAACCAGAAACACTAGAAAGTCGATCAAAGGCTCAAAAGACCTGGACTCGAGTCTAGTTTCCAATGAAAACTTCAGCGAAACACTTTCGCCTAGCAGTTGGGCCCTAAGCCAGGCAACATAACCCAAAATGACCCTAAAACTACTTCACTTATGACGTCAGTCACAAAAATCCACACCCCCCAACCAAAAAAATTTGTTTCGAGTGCAATCTACTAGACTGGCCGATCCATTTGAGCCCTTGAACAGCTCTCTAGCGTAATCGGCGGAGGAGCTAGGGCGTTGGTAAGGCAACCGAAAACTGCTGTTTTTAGGCCGAAATCGAAGTACGAATATATCATAGACCGGCTCTCAAAGTGTTAAAGATACTAAGAATGGTCCAACAATCATAACATTTCTACAACCAAATCACCGCATCGACTTTCGTGGCAATGGGGAATATTAATCACAAATTGCCATAAACGCTTGCCTAATTATTTTTCATAGTGTACTGTCACGAATCCCTCCAACTGTTCTCTATGTTGCCTTGAAACAAGGCTTCATAGTCCTCAATAAAGGATTGCGAAAAAATGGTTTCGTAGGCAAAAAAAACGTTACACCCTGTAATCGTGTTTTATAATCTTTGGTTCATAACGTGAGTAAAACAATGAGCTAAGTGTGTTCTGTTGTAGAAATGCTGGAAATATAACTAGCAATTAATGGCTAGTAATGTTAATTGCACCCAGATGTAAGTTGCAAAGTGTGTTTATCGTGTTGTTCAGTCCGAGTGTTTTGCTGTGCTTGTGAAAAAAGCTGTATGCTACTTTGTTTATCTGACTTATGACAGACTGTAACAGAATAGTAAACTAGGAAAAGGATAATTCAGACAGGCAAATAAGTCCAACAATTCCCATCTTGGCAAAACTAAGGAGTCCTAAAAATTTTTTCACTACTTTTTGTTTAAGCCCTACAAAGAAGTCATCCTGTTGTGGAGACAGGACCACAAGAAAGGGGTACAAGAAGTACACCGTACCTGGGCCTGGTAGCTACTGGGGTCCAGGAGGATCAAAGTACGCACACTAAATTTTTCTGTTTAACACTTTGAGAGCTGGCATATGATATATTTGTACCTAGATTTTGGCCTAAAAACAGCAGTTTTCGGTTGCCTTACCAACGCCCTAGCTCCTTCGCCGATTGCGCTAGAGAGCTGTTCAAGGACTCAAACGAATCGGCCAGTCTAGTAGATTGCACTTGAAAAAATTTTTTTGGTTGGGGGGTGCGGGTTTTTTGTGAGTGATGTCATAAGTGAAGTAGTTTCGGTGCCATTTTGGCTCATGTTGCCACGCCTAGGGCCCAACCGCTAAAGGGCCCAAAAGTGTTTCGCTGAAGTTTTTATTGGAGACTAGGCTTGAGTCTGAGTCTTTTGAGCCTTTGATCGACTTTCTAACGTTTCTGGGTCAAAAGTTATGATCTGAAATAAACAAATTAATTAATTATCTAATTAGTCAAATGTTTTTACTGCTTTAGATCATAACTTTTCAACCCAAAACCCCAGCAGGTCATCCAAAGTATCAAAAGACTCAGATTGTAGCTTAGTTACCAATAAAAACTTCAGCAAAATACTACCATCTAACTGTTGGCGCTCAGGGCCAGGTAAAATGGGCCAAGATGGCCTAAAAGCCATCCACTTATGACATCACTGACAAAAAACAAGCACCCCCAAGCAAAAATTTTTTGAGTGAAGCTACAAGACTTGCCGCGTCTTTTGAGACTTTGACCAGGTTGGTAGTGCTGACCAGACCTGAGAAATTCCCGCACAAAGCCACGTGCATTTCAGTGTTTTTTTTCTCAGAAATCCCCAAAAGCAGCCAGACACCATAGTGTAAATCAAGCCTCAAACATACTAGTGTAGAGTAAGTCAGTATAACAATTAACACTTGCACCTGGGTTAATTCAAGGAAGTTCGCACAAAAACAGCCAAATTTCAAGTGGCTTTGCGATATATTTATAGACCGGCCTAAAAGTGTTAAGAGTGGTTATCAAAAGGTGTTGAGTTGTATTGATCAGGAACAATTGGGTCTAGTTAATAATAGTCTGCATGGTGCTAACCATGCCTTAAAATATCAGTAGTGTTGTTAGGGCTATGGACACAGTTATGTTATCCAACTTTACTCTCCCGTCTCTGTGACGCTTTGACCCTACTTTTGACAATGTTGTGCAAGATAAAAGTGCTGGATGGAATATTCTACACCAGACACCAAGTGATTTGAAGTTTTATAATCATTTTTTGTTATACCAGATTCTCGATACTACGGGACTCTGGCCAAATCTGGCCCACAAAGGCATTTCCTTCAGCACGCGAACACATTTTTTCAGTAATGAAAAATAATACATTTACCAAAACTTGTTGATTAGGTGGAATGCGTGTAACATACCCCGAAACAATCAATCACAATACATTACATAAGATGTCCTGCTCTCAGGCTGCTGTGTAATAGCTTAAGTGGCCCTCGAAAAAGGTTGGAGGACGTTGTGGACAGCATACTGTATGTGTACTATAGCTAGGCTATATATCAATCATTGGCACAATTAGGTGGGAGACACAGGGACGTGTCCCCCCTACCTTTTCAGACAGTGGGGATGTAATATGCCATGTCTCCCCACATTGTTCTCTTTAGGCTTTGGAATATAATGGTTTTACACCAAGCTGTACCCCTCACATTTTACAACAAAATTGCGCTTATGAAATCAATGGATTGGACGACAATGTCTTATAGCAGCACAAACTGTGGGTGTGACGTGAACATTCTATCGGACTAGCATATTACTCTCAGACCATCCCGCTATATCAGTGGTTCTTAAACTTTTTTGAGCGCGACCTAAATCTGAGTTTTATGAACATCTCACGACCCAAACCTCAAAAAAATGTATTTTTAATGTTAGCACTCTGCTATTTTTCAGATATGTATAAAATAGACAAGTCACAGACAACCAGTCATAGTACACAGTACTATTAAACAGCGATTTATTAGAAAGAGATCATAGCCTCAGTATGATTGATGAAACTGAAATTTCCTTTTCATTATATCTTCAATGCACGGCTCTATTTTGCTGAGCGCAATGCGCACATTGTCACCAGGATTGAGGCTATTATGAGCCTTGGTTTTAATAACCGTCAGTGCCATAAATCCTTGCTCGCACAGGTATGTGGTTCAGTGGTACAGTCAGGAATTTAGTTCGGGAGGGGCCAGTCACTGACATTGTCAAATTTCGACTTTAGCTATTTTGCACAAAGATCATTTTGCTGTCACTGGTCAATCTCTGGTCTATTACAACTACATATGGCGTCAAATATCCTCTACCCAGCATCGACAAACTTAACAAAGACAAGAAAACCTTTGCTTTCGCAGTGATCACTACCAAGCAGTTTTCAAAGAACATTAAGAGTAGCACAAAGCGAACTGCCGTGTAATGTTGTCCTCGAGAATGTCTCTAAATTGTATCTATTGAATTTAGTCAAAATCAACTAAAAGTGTGTAAGTGGATTCATAGGAACAAATCAGACGATACCAATAGCCAAACTTTGACTTTACAAAATACCTGTGAGCACAATTAAAAGATAAATTCAGTCTGCGTGTCTTTTTGAACAACTCGTCGATGACCATCTCAGGATCAATGTCACATCACGATTATTCGTCAAAAAAGCCAATCATCAGACGGTTTTGCCTAGGTCCGTAACCAGCTTGGGATATCAGGTGAGGGGAAGAGTTTTCTGATTGGGGCCCAAATTTTAAAAACTATGCCTAATAGTTTAACTATGCCCAACAGATTTTTCCAGGGAGGCAAAAAGTTTTGCAGGGGAGGCTTAGCACCCCTTCCCCCTGATTACATGCCTGTGTCCAATAGTTTTAAAGTATGTCCAACATATTTTTCCTGGGGGTCTGAAAATTTTTCTAGCCAATTACGGGGCCTGGTTTTGCCCCATAGTGCTGTGTAGATAGGCTAGCAACCAGTGAAGCGTTGAAAATGAAAGTTCATTTGTTGCTGTTGTGGCTGGCAACGTTGCAATAAGTGCAACAGTCTGTGAATGCTTGAAAAAGACAGAAGTGGAATGTCTCCATAAGGTTTAACTCGCAGTTCAGAGTTTGGGTTACTGGCTCAGGGCCTTTGACAGGGGATCCAGCAGGTAGATTGTCCTGGAGCCCGACAGCTACGGAGGGGCCTGAGACAGAAGGACAGGCCCGTAACCAGCTTGAGACAAGGGGGCGAAGAGTTTTCTGAGAAGGGCACAGCTTTCTTAAACATGTCCAATGGTTTAACTTTGTCCAGCACATTTTTCCATGAGGACAAAAATTTTTCTAGGGGTCCTTTGCCTCCTGCTACCCCCTATTTAAAGGCCTGCTGAAGGAACGATTGAATGTTTGTTACTAACACAATCGAAATAATGTAGCGAAGTTAGTCCCGTCCCGTCCAGTGATAAAACTGGTTTATAAAAGCCTCTCCTCGTAACTGGAGTAGGGTCATTCTATGTCAAATGAACCAAAAAAATTGGAAAAGTCAACCCACCATCTCAGATTTTCCTCACATTTCATAAGCAGATAGAACTTTTCATGCTGATTCCAAAAAACGAAATTTTATTGAAATTGATTAAGGTTTCGCGAAGTTATGGACCATACCAAATGACTACTTTTTGTGGTCAATGAAGCGTAACAACTAGCAAGAAAATACCAACTTCAAAAATAAATCATTCTCACTGTAATCATTTAATTGTTGTAAGAACTTGACAGGAAGTTGTCTCAAGTATCTTATCTTCACTTGTGATGAAAATTTTGAAAAAATCCATGCGCTTACCCCAATTTTAGGGTAAAGAAAATGGGTAGTCATCAAAATCACTCATGCGTGACATAAATTATGAATGGTAATATCTCCACAGCACACATGCTATTGGCATGCACAATACATCATCTGAAAGCTCTCACTGAGGAGATTTTAGTCTTAAAATATCCTCATTGCTTATTTTGTTTCTTTTGAATAAACACCCCACAAAGTTTTTACCTACAATTTCAAGGTAATTCTACTTTAACCCTTTCAGTGCCACATGCACCACTTTTTTGCTGAACTTTGCACACCCATAGCTTGCCAGCCTATTGAGTAAGAGAGTTGTTCAACCCCTCTGAAGATCCAGGAAGTCTTGTATTTTATATTTTTTAAAAATTGAAGTTAGGGTTTTGGTTTTCTTGTGGGTGACGTCATAATGGGGGTAGGTTCACACATTATGTCTGAGGTCATCGGGCCCTGGGCGTCAAACCAATGACCCAATTGTTTGACTCATAGTTGTATTGGAAACTAGGCTATAATTCAAGTCATTTGAGCCCATGATTGGCTTTTTAGCATTTCTGGATCTAAAATTATGGCTCTAAAACCCAACATTTGACGAAAAATCAAGTCGGGCAAAAGATAACTTTGGCTATATTGGCTGAAGGCCGTAACTTGCCAGCCAATTGAGCAGGAGAGCTGTTTAAACACTCAGCAGATGCGGAAAGTCTTGTAGTGTCAATTTAAAAATAAAAATTGGAAAGTTTTTGATATTTTCTGTTTTGTTGGTGACATCATAATGGGAGTGAGTTTATGCATATTTGGATAAGATTATCACCACGTGGGCGCCAAGAGCCAATTTTTTGACTTGGAATTTTATGGGAAACCAGGTTGTTCTACGAGTCTTTAGAGGGTTGATTGGCCTTCTAGCATTTCTGGATCAAAAGTTATGGACAAAAACAAGCAAAAAAATTAAGGAAATCCCCAGAAATGCCTTTGGGGATTATTTATAAAATAAGCAATGAGGATATTTTAAGACTAAAACCTTCTCAGTGAGAGCTTTCAGACGATGTATTGCACATGCCAATAGCATGTGTGCTCGTCGAGTTATCACCGTTCAAAATTTATGTCACGCATGACTGATTTTGATGACTACCTATTTCTTTTATCTTCTTGAAAATTTTTCTTCACTACTGGAGAAAGGATACTTGAGACAACCTTTTGTCAAGTTTTTACAACAATTAAATGATTACAGTGAGAATGAATTGTTTTAAAGTTAGTTGATGATTTTCTTGCTAGTCGTTATGCTTCATTGACCACAAAAAGTAGTCATTTTGTATGGTCCATAACTTCGTGAAACCTTAACCAATTTTAATAAAATTAAGTTTTTTGGAACCAGGATGAAAAGTTCTATCTGCTTATGAAATTTAAGGAAAATCTGAGATGGTGGTTTGATTGGCTGGGACATTTGATAGAGAATGACCCAGCATGGAATGCAGATACAAGCATCGCTGAACTCGCCTAGCCTACTGGGACACTGGTTCTGCAGCCTGCAACACATTTTCTCTGCAAAGTTTTGATCACTTAAGCCTATGACATCACAGAGACTGGCTAAGATTGGATATGCTCAATCCAGAATGATTTTACTCACTCTATGATGTAACAGTCTTTATCTATTTTGGAAAAGAAGAGATAAAATACTGCTTGAAGACGTTGTTTTGCCTAATTCCAAGTTTAAACAAAGCCGATCGTGACCCGTTGATAAAGCCTTGGCGACCCACATTTGGGTCGCCACCCATGGTTTCAGAAACGCTGCGCTATGTACTGGTTTCTGATTCACTAAACCTAGTCTTAGAGAGGTCATTGCTGCTCAGTTGAAAATGCAAAAAATCAGTTTTGAGGTTGAGTAACAAGAACCAAGTCACAATGATAACTAATCCCACAAACTTTCACGAAGTGCAATCATTGGAAAAGAAAAGAGAGAAAAAGTGTTGGTGTCACTCAGCCAAACCTCAAACTTTACACTGAAAAGATAGGATTTGATCTTTTTGATAGTTAATCAAGGAAGTGGCTTTGGCCATTGTATGGTTCGCAAATCTGTGGTCAGTGTACAAATGTGTTGACTGAAGGATTTCACTGTTGGTTTTCGCAAGACAGACTGTGATTCTCTGCCAGTAGGAACTAATGTTGGAGCAAAAAGATTACGTTCGTCCCCAAACAAATAAAAGAATGTTTAACGTTGTAAGATTAGATGGAAAATATCATGTAGTGGACAAAAAATGCACAGTATGTAGCAAATGCACCAAATTCATTTGCTAAAATTCCATGGGACTTCACCCACACAGTTATGGCCGAAGGGATTAATTTACAATTTTTTGGCCGTGAGTTGCCAACCACTGGTGCCAGATAGCCAACCAAGGGCTCTACAATTGTGGATATTCACTTCGTCTAATTAAAAGGAAAACATTTCAATTGCCACTTTCTTTTTCGTAGGGTCTAATAATGTAATCCAAAAATTTCCAAAACCTCCCCCAATTGTGACATCACACTGCACAATGTTTAAACACAAAAGTGGTCGATTTTTTTAAAACTGACCCTAAGAAACGCTCTGCTTTTCAGAGGGTTTGAACAACTTTCTAGCTCTATCGGTCGCCAAATTATGACTGGATATGTCGAAGCCAACACAGTGGCTTTGCGGTCCTTACAGGGTAGGCTCTTATAGGTTTTCATTGAAAAGTGCTAAAACTGGCAGTTGCGCCTATGCATATCCTTGAAATGTTGATTCAACACAGGCCAAATTAGCAGCTGACACTCTCAAATACCCAGCATATGATATATCATACGACCAAAACAAGGGCTTTAGAAAATGAATTTCACAAAAAACAAACTCAAACCAGTTTCAGGAGATCATCTTGAATAACATATTACAGCAGAACTGAAAAATTCCAAGTTTTGAATTTCAGGCATTAACACTTTGGCAACAGGGTGGATACGGGGATTTTCAGAAAAAAACGCCTAAACGCGTGTGGCTTTGCATGGGAATATCTCCGCTACTGTACGGTTTACTGACATGGTCAAAGTGTCAAAAGCCATGACAAGTCTTCTAGTCTGCACTCGAAAAAATTTTTTTGCTTGGGGGGTGCGGGTTTTTTGTCAGTGACATCATTTAGTGGAGGACTTTTAGGCCACCTTTTCCCGGCCCTGGGCATTAACCGCTAGGTGGTAGTATTTTGCTGAAGTTTTCACTGGAAACTAGGCTACAATCTGAGTGTTTTGATACTTCGGATGACTTGCTGGGGTTTCAGGTTCAAAAGTTCAACTAGTAAAAATACTTGACTAATTAGCTAATTAATTAATTCATTTATTTTAGATCATTACTTTCGAACCAGAAACGCTACAAAGTCGATCAAAGACTCAAAAGACTCGGACTTGAGCCAAGTTTCCAATGAAAACTTCAGCGAAACACTTTGGTTGGGCCCTACGCCAGGCAACATGACCCAAAATGACCCTAGAACTACTTCACTTATGACATCACTCACAAAAAATCCGCACCTGCCAACCAAAAAATTTTTTTTCGAGTGCAATCTACTTGACTGGCCTATCCGTTTCAGCCCTTGAACAGTTTTTTAGGCCGAAATCGAAGTACGAATATATTGTACGCTGGCTCTCAAAGTGTTAATGGGTTAAGAGTAGGGATGCCCAAAGTAGAATAATTGCTTATTCTAGAATTATTGTAAAATTTATTTCCGAATCCAGAATTTCGAATCCTATTCTAGAATTCTCGACAAGATTTTTTTTACTTTTATTTTTATTGAAAATTTCATTGATAAAAATC
>JGI24158J21664_10014240_pt1 | contig 10454 bp, 5 predicted proteins | sample Ectturendosymbi3_FD_21664 | JGI IMG/M metagenome (IMG submission 21664)
TAAACTTGACGTGAAACTGCAGAGTTTATGTGCGAGTGGCTTTTCTCTGTTTGCTGTGCGCATGCTTGTCAAGCCATACCACTTTGGAGTGAAATTTCTCAACAACACTTTGCGAAAACAAAGATGGGGTATATCTCCTTACCCTCAATTTTTAATTCCATAATAGGTATAAGAACTTCTTATTGTGTAATTCTGAAATGGTGATATTGGATGATGCAATGTAAACAACACAATGGAGTTTTTGTGTATTTTTTAAATAACAAAAAACCTGTTTCTTTTCAAACCCCCCCAAAAACGGGTTAAAAAAACAAAGCCGAGGTGTGTTGTTTTTTTTTAAAAAAACGGGTTTTCTCAACCCTTATTAATTATCTTTCAATCTTTTTGTGATTTTCCTTTGATCGCACGATCTGGAAGAAGTCACGTCAGCACTTATCAGTTTGATCAGTATAGCTTCCATGGTACTGAAGAAGCTGAGAATTACTGACATTTCATGCGTAAAAAATAGTGTTGACAACAAAGCAAGTCCATGCAGCATGCGTTAGTAGCCTTACAATAAGAAAAATCACCTAGTTACAGCATTTATAATTTTCTGATTTCACTCTTTGGATGCCGGGGCCGTCGCCCCGTTCGCCCCCCCCTGCACGCCACTGCACCCGGTTGTAGTCTTTGGACGACGGAATTGACAATTTGCGGGGATAAAAACTCGCTTTGTAAAGCAAAGTGATACTGACTCATGTAAGATCCGCTTTCAGCATGCTTGCTGGTTTCAAGTCGGTGTAAAATTCAACGTAGAATAACAGGATCACAGCTGTACGAGGTGAAGGCAGGGAGACAGATGTTGTTCTACAGCCACGGATTTTGTGAAAACTAGTCGAAGAGCATCGCGGCGAAAATATACACTTCGCACTTCGGGAACCAACTTCTCACTTACCTTGGGCCAGGGCGGATCCAGTAAGCAAGATTGGTAGCCAAGGCTAGTGCCGGATTGAAGGGTAGGCGGGCCCGGGTCTTTGTTGCTATGAGGGCTCGTGTGACGTAATGCATGAAGTCATCGTTTGTAAAAGGATGTTTTCGCTGATTCGCAAGGTTCCCGTTTGATTTTTCCGGTAGTCGAGAATGTGTTTACTCAAATGCACATACAGTTAGCTGCGAGGAGTAAGTACTAGAGTATTTTTACTAAGAAAATTATTTCACAGGCTAGTGCAGTGTTTCTCAACCTTTTTAGGTTTGCGGCACCCAGTGGCGAACCTATAGCAATTTAAGAATTAATAACAATTTGAAAATGTATTTTTGAAGATATATTGAAAAACGTATTAACCCACGGCACACCGGTTGGGAACCACTGAGCTAGAGAGAGTGATTCGGCAAGAAACAACATTCACCCGAACAATTAAGCAGAAACCAGAGATTACAAACAAAAACACCGGAAAAAGAACATGGCAGGATGGCCAGCCAGGCTGAGTGTGATGTTGTTTCCAAGCTATAATGTCTTGATTTTCACCTTCATTTTCAGGTGCTCTCTGGTTAACGCCGCTGATTTACCGTTGCTGCTTGAAAGTTTTCCGAGAAAAAGCGATGCAGTCGCGGCGTTTTAGCTAACACTGCCAGATCCTTGCCCTTTTTTTCTCAGAAGCTTAGCGCTTTTCATAGCTCCTGATGGAATTACAGATTTCGGCATCTCGCTACTAAACACTGCAATCTCGTTTTCTGCTCTTTCGTTCTACGAATCGACTGATTGAAACCTGTTCTGACAGATCACGCAATACCATTTGGTGGAAATGGCTTGAATAGCTTCATATGTTTATGATGTAACGCAACGATAGTGACCATCGAAAGAACTGCGTTTCCACCACGCGTTGCATTTTATGACGAAACAAAGATGCAGTTCCGCTGCGGCTACCTCGAAACTGCACCAGAAGTTTAGGACCATTGATACCAGTGTTGCCACTTCTGATACATTAACATGACATCAGATGTGATGTTCTCAGATAAACTTCTGATGTCTGATGTTTTGTCGACAAATGTGATGTTGACTGGGTTGTTGTTTTCCAAACTTCGACAAAAATAAGTTAGATTCATCAATCTCTCACCCTAATGTGTTTGGTTATCGTTTCAAACTAAAGAAGCTCTCTTCTCTTCGCAAATAGCAACGTTTTCGTGACATTTGTGCAATAGGCGTGGTGCACGAGTAAAGAGTCATGCCCATACCCATGCCAAAAGAACGATTATTAGGAGAAAGTTACCAGCGAAATCAAATATTTGCGTTGAACAAAACCGAAAATACATACAGGCTATTCTGTAGCGATTACTAAAACTGGCAGATAGCCAAACTTGTAGAGAAATCAGTTGCTGTTGGGGGTCCCTGATACTTAACGCAACATAGGAATATAATATAGAGTTGTATTATTGTATCGCTTCTGAATCACAAATTTTTCAAACGAGATTTTATTTGAAACAAAAAAATTTAATCACGGGGGAACCCCTTGCAGCGGGAGTCCCGGGACAATTGCCCCCTTTGCCCCCACCTTAATCCGGCCCTAGCCCAAGGCTCAAAACAGCTTCGCTAGTGTACAAAAGTTGAAACATACTCTACAACACTGCTGTGACAAACGACAATGTACGGCAAAAAGACCGTATATCACCGAATGTTTTCCGAATTGTACAAAATCATGATGAATAGTTACTTTCATAGGTTTTAGGCCGGGTGTTCTCCCCAATCGCCCCCCCACCTGGATCCGCCCCCGTCTTGGGCGCCAGTTTTAGGTGGAGATCCGCGTCTGGCACCAACTGTACTTTGGCTTAGGGTGAAACTGCGTTTGCGTTTAGAGCGGTATTTGTGTGAGTGTTGATTGCAGCCAAATTCTAAAGGCCTTTATAAAGTGCAGTGGCGTAACTAGAGGTTTAAGCCACGGGGGCAACTCAGCTGAAGGGTACCACTGGCCACCATTTCGAGGCCACTAGCTAACACTCAGAAAAAATGTTGAAATGATAGTGAATCTGCATTTCGTGGATGTTTATGCTAACTAAAAAAAAACGAAAACACCCCGGAAAACGTAAAAAACAACAACCTACTAAAACCAAAAGAATCTAAATATGAAAATTTCAGCTAAAGAGGTCCCAGTTTTTACATTTAGCTTTAGCTTGCCAGGGGGGCGGCTCGCCCCTCCCCCTTGCTCCCGTCAGTTACGCCACTGGTAAGTGGTTCTCCCATTTCTGACGAAGGTATGGAGAAACTAAGTGAAAAACATGAAGTTTAAGAAAATTATTTTGCTCTCCGAAGTAGAGTTGTAAACGGCCTCATTTTGAAGGCCGAACCCGGCTCGAGCCCTAAATCACAAGCCCGAAGCCGGCCCGATCCCGACATTAATCTTTAAATCCGATTTAGGCCCAAAAAACAAATTTACCGAGTGATTCAAAACATGCGCAACTGCGGGTGAAGAATTTGATGGCGTAGCAAATTAAACACGACTGAATGATTCATAATCAAATATTTTATTGAAGATTTAAACAACTCGGAATGCTTCAACAGTAACTGGCGACAAAAGCGTCCNTCGCCGCGAAAGCATTTTGTATGCAGACCCGAAATACAGTCCGAAACATANTGGTAAACTTAAGCCTGAACCTGGTCCGACGCCCAACGACTGTGCGTCGACTGGTTTGATTACGTACAGACAATGGCACTAAAATTCCGGGAAACCAGTTTTGTGCGGGCATGAATCAATCTGAATCTGTGGACACGTTTCAGCTGCAGCGTTCGAAGCTGTCTTCCATCGTCTGCTCTCTCGAACGCGTAAATCCAACGAAGAAACGTTATTTTCCAAAACTATCCGAAAAAGTTTTAACCAAAAGGTCATTTTCAGAAAGTAATTTGTTTTTTTATTTTTCTTAGACAAACCCTATATTTTTGGTTTACAATAAGACACTTCCACACGGTTTTATACCTGATAGCACACCAAGCCGTTAAACGATTTTTATGGCTGTTTCAGTTTAAAATAGTTTCAATGAAAAACTTGTTTTGATTCTATTACTGGGCAGTTAACACTAGCAACACCACATTCAAATTAGAAAAGTAGAACCGAGCCTGTTAGCTGTACGAAGCCTTGTTATCGGAAATGCAATATGTTGTATGTATTCGTTTGAAACTCTCTCTGCTTATATTGCATGCCACTGTAGCAAACGCGTATGAAAATACTATCCGCCGAAGTGACTCAGCATAGAAATTTCCCCTTTTCTCTTCTGCAGGAAGTTACGTTGCATAGCCAGACCCGCAAGTAATCAGTCGTGAAGCAGTGGCTTTTGGTTGTGCAGACACAACTGTAAAAGATGTGCTGTTGGTGGAGAAAGGCGTTGATCCGGTGATTTGTTTCGCACTTTTGAAGAAGTTCATCAGCATTTTCTTCGTAGTATGCCCTTCCGCATCAAACAGCTGCTGTGTGCTTGTGGATGCTTGCTGTTTCTGATGCTTCTCACCACGTGGTCGGGAGATAGTCATACCAGTCGTCCTCAGGAGAGGTGAGTCTGAATTTGTCTTATAGTGCTGTGAAACAACACGCTTCGTAAATTACGAGCTTCGATTGCGATATTCGACACTGGGCCCATTACTTGTCCTTAGGGATGGTGTTCTCACGCACTGTTAAATATAAAAGTACGAAAAAGATTTGAAGAATGCAAGTTCTGCGCTGTGCGCTGACCTATTTTTCAAAAATATATGCTTATGTTGTTCAATGTCTGTTTCGAGCAATTTCCATCGAATGCCTGGAGGACATGGAGTTCGTGATAACCCAACTAGCACTTAATCTAATTACACATCCCCACTTAAATACAGATTTAGAAAAGGGCAGTATTCAGTTAAAACTTTATATGAATTAGACTATGATCTGGAACTAAAAGTGTTTGCTACCAGGGCAACCATACCGTCCTTATTTCTAAGATTTGTCCTTATTTTGCAGTGCTACGCCATAGAAAATATTACTGTCCTTAATTCAAGAAATGTCCTTAGTTGTGACTTGCGTCCTTAGTTTTATTTTCTGTAGCATAACAATTTCAAATACAAACAATATCTGATAGACATACAGACCATTACTATCTCATCATAAACATTTTGTGATCACATATTTTGACGTCATAAAAGTAGTCATAAAAGTTTTTTAACGTCATAAAAGTATAATCTTGCAGCAGAGACGTAATGCACTATCAGGAATTGTTTGCACGTAAACCAGTGTTTTTCAACCTTTTTGCTGCAGCGGAACCTTCCGCGAATGTTTGCGTTACTCATGGAACCCTATGCAATGATCCAAGGTGCCTATATTGCTTCAACTGCATAGAACTGTGGTTGCGAATTTCGTCCCATACAAATTCAGTCTCTTTCGACGGAACTTTTGGCAGCCACTCGAGGAACCCTGTTCAAAAACCCTGACGTAAGCTGCCTGCTCTAGTTAGGATTCTTAGGAAAGCTGGTTTTGTAGCGAAGGTTTAGCATTTAATTGATTCAAGAAATAAGCAAGCGAAAAACAACGTATTCCGTGACGATTACAAGAAAGAGGTCGAGAAGACATTGTCGAAGCGAATGGTTCCTGGAGATAAATATGGCAAACTTGTGACCGGTCGTTAGTCGTGCACACAGAAACAATTTTCTTTAGGTAAGAAAATCAAATTTTGCTCAGACGTCCTTATGTTTGGTTCTAGATTGATGGTAGCCCTGGCTATCGACGGTGACTGCACTGTTTTAAGGAAACTATTTTCGATAAAGCACAAGGGTTTCACGTTCGTAGCTGAAACGGTGAAAAACATTGAAAAAGACAACTCGTGTTGCATACTGCTGATTTATTGCGCACCCACTAGCTTGCACATTGCGCCGTGGATGACCTTGACGCGTCCAAATGAGCTTAGTAAAATCGAGAAAAAATATATAACGGGTCGGAAGTTACTCAACGAATTTCATAGAATCAAAGGTAAAACTTTGGAAAAGGTAGAAGTACTGAATAGCCTTATAATGAAAATAACGGCCAAAGAAAACGATGTAAACGATATTTTTGCAGACGATTCGTTAACTGCTGCTACCATCATCAGGGCATCTGCAAATGAACTGCAGTGATGATGCTGCAAGTTCTTGTGGTCAGTCAGGAGAAAAGCGNTGTGAAAAATGAAAAACGCGGAAANCTGTTGCGGTAGTGGCGCGAAGCATAGGTGGTCACGTGACTCGGCGGGATACGTGCCGATGGTGATGGCGCGTGACGTCATGGTTGAGGCATGAAGCTCTGTTACAAGTTTAAAATGCACAGAGGCATCGATGGGGTGTTGACCATTGGAGATTGCAGCAAGATCACTGCAGTTCAATTGCAGATGCGCTGATGTTAGCACTAGTTACCGAAACGTCAGCAAAAATGTCGTTTACATCGTTTTCTTTGGCCGTTCTTTTCATTATAAATGCAAAACTATTCCTCGTAAATTGAAGCCAAGACGTTGGTGATGTTAATCACCATTGATATGTGCAGAATGTGTACCATTTGCAAACTCATGCTTGTGCAGTATTTACTGCACGCGTTCAAGCTGAAAATTTTCATGCTGATCCATACTGAATAAGCAGTAAAAGGTAATAGTTACGTGTTTGTGCAACTACAGTAAAAGCTGAACCATGACGATTTGACTTCTTTACAACTATTGCATGGCTACAGTACAGCAGCATATTTGTTCTTATGAACATAGGAGATTGCGTGGAATGCATGTACGAACTCGGGAGTAGTCGGTCTTTTCGGTGACTTTTGAACTGGGAGTCAAAATCCATCAATGCAGTTAACAACGTTACGTGCAAGTCGTTCATAGCGTGGGCTTAACTTTTATCCTGTGGTGTAATTACCCAATCTGGGGGGGTATTATCCAAAACCGGCCGTAGCAAGCAGCAACAGGTCTGTAAACTGCCTTACAAATCTCTGACTTTGAACGATTGTAGCTTCTTCGAGGAAATTCGTCTTTTGTTAATGCAGCTAAATTTTTTGCTCCAAGACGAATTTCGCCTAAAAAAACAACTCCTTGTGCAACAGATTTTAAATGTATTTACGATACTTACTGTTTCCCCATATTTTGTATCATGCCCTCTTATCACAAATCTTCATGTTGGGCAATTTTTCACCGTTACAGCATTTACTGAGATCAATTAACCACACCATTTCCTTCCGCAGTCTGATAAAACAATCGGCTAGGCAGAAACGCTGGCGCTTTATCTTATCCACATCGTTTCTGGTTGGAAATGTTGCGGTTGAAAAATTCGAGCAGTGTGGTATGCGGCGCTGTGAATCTATGTATGGCAACGCTGTTGTTGCATTGAATGCTGGATGCGGCTAGTTAGCATGAGCATGACGGGGCAAAACAGGCATTTACCCCACCTCTGGAAATAGGACAAGAACAAATTTTCTAAACCCTGAAGTCATCAGCCTAATTGCGAATGACTGATTTAATTCTGGCAATGACAGCTTATTTGCCGGTATCTCACACTGCGCAGGTTCACTGTTGTGGTGTTATTCAGTGATGAGCTTGCAGTTCAGTGATGTGCNCTCCTTTGCTTGCAGATGCAGGTTGGGAAAGTTNCCAGCAGACTGTTCTATTGTTCCCACGCGGTATTTGGAAGTAATGAATCGTGACATTAATTTTCAAGACCTCAAAGCATTGAATTTCGCGAAATGTACATATAACTATTGACCGAAGTATGGAAACTCAAAGGAAAAGAAATCATGAAGTTTCTGAGGATAATTGTCTAATTACACTGATTAGTTTAAATATGTAAGAAATAAAGTTGTTACGTTGAGCAAATACTCCTTGCTGCATCGAATTTGCCACGGAATCTTATCAAGTAGCCTTTACCCAAATCAAAACAACGTCAACTGTCCAGTTACCAGCTTGTAACCCATCCACGCCTTGCAATCCATTTTCTTAAAGTGCTCTAGTGCGCCCTCAACCAGTAGGTGACTCTAGGTCTGGGAGACATACAATATAACACAACACCTTACGTGTGTTACGAAATCACGACGCATAGAGAAAGTGTTTCCAAAACTATTATAACTTCAAACGTTGCAGATTCGTGACCACAGAAATTTGCGGCTGAAATTTTCGCGGGTTTAACAATTTATGGAAAATTGACGATAGAGGACATGCTATTGTCCTTAAAGGACAAGTACAAGAGGAAATTGGAGAACTGTCCCAAGTGATAAAGGAGTTTGGCAACCCTACATAGAGCGTGATTGAATTTCAACTTGGGTAGGTAGAAGTTACTCACCTGTCGTTTCGATTCACATGTGACGCGTTTTTAACTCCTATAAGACCAAATCTGAAAGCAATCCCGTACAAGAGATACTAGCACAGGTTTTCTCAACCGGGGCCCTCGGCCATCCCCTTGGGGGCCACGGAGCGGTTCTCTGGGGACCACGAGCAGGGGCCTTTTACTAAATAGCTCATTGCTAAATAGGAAACGCCTTAAGAACCAAGCTGGGTATTTTGGTTGAGCAGGGGGCCACAAGTGTTCAGTCTTTGGAAGGGGCCACAAATCATGAAAGGTTGAACCACTGCATTACCACCATATCGTGTACAAGGTCTTTTGTTGTTACATGGCCACAAGCAAAAACTGGTGTTTGTACGGTGCCCTTGTCGAGATTCACCGTAACTAACCATTTTTGTTCCACTAAAGCTTTGAATCATACGCGACACTGCGCTTCATTGAAAGTCTTTTTCACAGGACTTACTACTTCGATTCTTTGTTTTTCATCCATAGAGCTTGCCGTTCGTTTGCTGGTCCTCGCTTTATTATAAGCCATGGGCGTAAAGCACCTGTTTTCGATGTGAAACAGACGTTTTTACGTGTCACCAGTTTGGAAACATAGAGATGTATCTATTACAGCGATGTCCAACCGAAATAGCTTACTGTGCCAAAAATTCTGGGCAAGGTAGATTCGAAAATTAAAGCCTCGCTATCTTAACCAGGGCCGCACAAGGAATGACATGAGGGCCGCACATTGAATGGCATACGTTGATCTTGGCTAGCTAAATTGAGTTTAAAGTGTTCGAACCCAAACTGCAATGGTGACGACTGTTTGGCACGTTCATCAAGTCTGTAAGTTTGGTTTCATAGGCAGGTTTAGTGCCAATGGAACAAAGGTAGAAATCAGATAACTAGTAAAACATTTTGCGCCAATGTGTCAGTAGATATATGGAAATGTCTCAGCACGCAGTACAAACATTATAAAGTGGCACCGAGGACCACCTTCATCACAAATGTCTAATTTAGGATTATCAAAATAAGGGCAGGTTGTTAGTATGTAGGCTACAGTACTTTACCACAGTGAAACCTGAGATGGACCGCACAAAACCTTCTGCTGGGCCGCGGGTTGGAAATAGCTGATCGGCAGCTGATCTATTAATTACTTTAGCACAATTAAGTTTGGATCAGAGGAAGTGCAGTCCTGAACCTACGGCTTTAACGCCAGATCGACCTAATCCTATCCTTGATTTTAGAGAAGTGGTCGCGGTTCTTATAATAATATATTCGGTGAAGGATTGGTGCAGCGGCACTGTTTTCGGAGGGTTTTTTTCTCCATCCCCCAGAAGTTATTAAACCAAAAAGGGTGTGCGGCTTTTACCTGCTTGAGGAACCTTCAACTTCAATTGCTGTTGTGCTTTCCGCTAAAACGAAAGTGCGCGCGCCTGAGGCATGGACGATGCGATTGTTTTTGACAAGCATCTGCTTGCTTTTTGCGGTTCTCGCTCAGATGCGTGTTTACTTTTGCGCAACGTGTATTCGACATTTGTCAACTACCAGGTATTTCAGGTGGGGCTCCCAAAGGCAGGTTCGCGGTTTTAAAGACAAGTAGAGAAAGGTGGAAAACTTTATTGCAAACTTTTTGCTGTTGCAATTTCTTCAGTGGTAGCAATTCAGCTCGATAAAACCAAGCAGCAACAAAAGCGGAAACAGATTTAGTTGAATTTTTTTTAATGCGATATACTGTACTTCCTGAGCAATGGGCAAAAATGATTCTTTAACTTCTCCTTCGACTTTTCGGGTTAGGAATTTCGCCAATAGCAGGACTGAGACAAAAACACAACTACAGACAAGAATGAATCAGACAAAATATGCCAAAAATTTTTGGTGACAAAAAACACTTGGAAAATAAGCAGTAAATTTTTTCATAATTTTATGAAGTTTAAACTATCGACGATTCATATAAACACATTTTAAAGCTGTCTGTCGAAACGAATCCTTTCCCAGCAAAGAGTCATAGACACTAAGGTATTACACCCGAGTATATTTCGCCTACAAAGATGGCATCATCACCTCTGCAAAATGCATGAAGTAAAAAAAGTTGAATAAATTGAAAAATTAGAACCCCAGCTGCCTACTTTACATAACAACTAAGCTATTTTAGGGCTACTGGGGTGATGTTGCTGTCTTGTCTTTACTAAGAGAGAGG
>JGI24158J21664_10014241_pt1 | contig 10453 bp, 5 predicted proteins | sample Ectturendosymbi3_FD_21664 | JGI IMG/M metagenome (IMG submission 21664)
ATATATTAGGCGCACCGCATTATAAGGCGCACTTTCGATTTTTGAGAAACTTAAAGGGTTTTAAGTGCGCCTTATGGTCCGAAAAATACGGTAATTGCCCTAATTTGTGTGCAGGTAATCATCTGCTTACCGCACTAGCAAAAACCTGTGAGTGAATGTTACGTCATAGAGTTATTTGTGGGGACAATTGTGGAGTGGTATGAGTATTGCCCACTACTTGCTGCAGTCGGAGGGCTGCGCATCCTAAGAAAGGGACGAAGTAACAACTTGGGTTTCCGAAATTTGGCAAAAATGCAAAATTCATCGGTCGATTTCTAGTCGTAAAAGAAAATGTGGTTTTATGCTGAAAAGTGATATCAAAAGCTGCCCTTCCGCGACAGACCCCTTTTTTCCAGGCTAGATGCGCCCCTGAGTGAATCCGGATGTGGATGTCCATACTAAAACCCGTAATCACTGGAAAATACTTTGAAAAACGCAAAAAACAACACAGCCTACTGAAAATCAAAAGAAAAACAAATACCAAAACATACGCTAAATAGGGGCCTGGTTTTTACATTTAGCTGTCCATGGGGGCAGTTCGCACTTCACACCCCTGCCCCCTGCCAGTTACGTCACTGGAAGTATTGTAATTCCTTTTAGGTATATTTCGATGAAATCGTTTTCGTCACAAATAAAAATTATTGATTGTCTCTTAAACGTGTCTTTATGGATGTTGAAATAATGACAGCCCTAATCTCTGACTACAGGTCTAACAATTGGAAGAACGTTCGTCTTCAGGGGAAACAAAGCTAAACGAGAAACCAACCCGTGCATAGCAGTAGAGTCCTGCGCGTAGCAATAGAACCCGTACATGAGCAATATAATTTCTTCCTGAAGTTTTGATGCTTAAGGAAACTATTGAAAAGGAGTATGTCGTTCACTGGCGAACACTTTAAATTTGCTCTTATGCTATTTACGACATGCCCAGCCATACCAAACACTCGTTCAAGATCAGCGCTAGTTGCAGAACCGTCGCCAGAAAGTCTTCAACAGGGGTGCTTTATGTTTGTGCGGGGGGGCTTGACATTGTAAAAATTGACAATATTCCGCTGATTTAAGTGTTTCGTATATCAATTTAGGGGGGCTTGGAGCACTATCTGGTGGACTTAGCCCACCCAAGCCCCCCCCGTGGTGACGGGACTGGTTAGTTGCCATAACGCTGAACGTATTTCTTACGAGATAACTGAGAGCTGAAAACTCCAACCTGTAGTCTCGCTACCGCTGGAAAATGTCGCTACACCCTTGTACCACAAGCTCTCTGTAGCATTGAAATTCTTGTTCATGTCACTATCACATGCATTGGGTCAACATTCAGTTACCCGCAGAAAGATTTCTTATCTCGCGCCTGCCCCGCTCCTGCCCGCAAATTCCGGTACCCGCGACCCACCCAGCGCAGGGCTCTAGTGCACGCCCTCGTAGTGGGACCCATTCATCAACACAATTTGCCATCTGAGGGCTTACAAGTATATCCACTCCAATCTACGTGAACCTTGTTCGCTCAAGCCCGGAGTAGAATTTCCGTCCATGACCCAGCTCACACTTCGCTTAAAACCCTCCACCGGCGAAGCCAATAGATTGGCGCGTGCTTTTTTGGTTATAACTCGCCAGCCGCTGTAGCTAGAGAGTTGTTCAAACCCTCTACAGATGCAGCAAGTCTTTTTGGTTCGATTTGTAAAAAATGTTTTGATTTGCGTGAGGGGTTCGCCTGGGAGGGCTTGGAAAGTGGGGGTGTTTTTGTTTTTTTGACCAACTTTGACGGGTTCTGGACGCCAATGCAATGGGCCAAAATTTTGGCTCAAACTTTATTGGGAACTAGATGATCTCCCGCGTTGATAGAGCCCTTGCTTGACCTTCTAGCATGTCTGGAACCAAAGTTATGGCCCAAAAACCCCGTCTAGACCCCAAAATCAGAAAATGCATGAGTCTCCCACTGGCGACTACTGTAGCTCGCGATAACCCGCGATAACTCCCAGGTAGAAAATGCTAGCGAGCTATACGAGCCACCGAAAGACTCTTGAAGTCTTCTAGTTTGCACTGAAAAAAAAACATTTTAGATCTGGGGACGGGGTTTTCGGTGGGTGGGGTTAGAAAAAGGGTAGGTTTGGCTGTTTTTGGTTGTTTCATTATGACGTCATCACCTCCACAAAGGGCCACAATTTTGGCTCAAAGTTTGGTTGTATTCTAGGCTGGAGTGTAAAGCTCCAGAGGCCTAGATCGACTTCCTAGCGTTTCTGGTGCCCAAGTTAGGGCCAAAAGACCCCAAATCGATGAGGACATGGCTGAGTAATTTCAGGGGATTTCCCTAATTCAAACCCGGAAGTTTGGGCATAACATTTGAACCAGAAATGCTAGAAAGTCCATCAAACCCTCTAAAGACTCGTATCGAAGGCTAGAATCCAAAAAAACTTCGAGTCACCAAATCTGATGGATGCTTCGACTCCCCGGAAGTGACGTCATTATCCAAAGGTACAGAACTATGCATAAACAACCTCTGAATATGCAAACATTAACAAAAAAAACGTGATCTCAGGCTGAAAATTTTTTTTCCAGTCTAAACTACTAGTCTTCACTAATCTTTAGAGGGTTTGAACAGCTCTCTAGCCTATTCTAATGGCGAGTTATGGCCATATCCAAGAGAGGTGTTATTCCACCCTGGTTACCTTTTTTAGGGGTAGGATTTTTGACTACTTTTTGGTTTTTGTGGCATGATTTTTCATCCAGATATGCTAGAAAGCCAGTCAAGGGTTCTAAAGACTCGTAAGATAGCCTAGTTTCGCAAAAATATTTGGGCCAAAATGTGGGCCCATTGGATGGGCGTCCAGGGCCGGGTAAAGTAGGCCATAAAAACCGAAAACACCCCCACTTTTGACGCCCCCCCAAGAGAACGCCAAACCCAAAACTAAATTTTTTTTTTTACTCGGAACTACTAGACTTGCTGAATCCGCAGAAGGTTTGAACAGCTCTCTAGCTGCAGCAGCTGGCGAGTTATAACCAAAAATGTACACGCCAATCTATTGGTTTTTGCGGTCGTTAAAGGGTTTGAAGAGATGCCAACAACATCCCTGAAATATGTTTGTGGCTTCAGGTGTAAATAACATCGTTAAACTATTGTTTCAGTGGGATTTTGCCAGATCTGGGGTTTGCAGCTATGACGAAAATGAGGTACAGTGCCGTCATCGAGTTAAATCAGTTACACCGAATTATTCACCTTCGTTATTCCAACATATTGGAAAGTAAGCATGTGTCCATGTGAAGTATGTGTTTTATTTTGTGTTGATAATGTTCTACTTTGGAAATAATTGTAGTCAAGTAAGTCGTCAGACATTTCTGTCGGGTGCGCGAAAGGCGCACCTAGTAATGTAACTAGGTAGAACATTTAGAGAACAGACATCACATATCAGGGTTTGTTCAGCAATGCAGCAAACATCAGTATAGATTGGGATGCCCAGAATGAAACACTTTGAAGTACACATGCAAATCTTGTAAAAAAACATGACGGCCTTGGGTGCATTTCAGCCAATGCAAACATGTTCGATGCAATTTCAATATTACTCTGCGTATGGATTAGTACGCCACAGTAAACTTTCGGACTAATCGTACGTTTGGCTATGGGCGTCGGAAGGAGGCAATTCGTTGCAGCCATGATGCTGCATTGCCCTGAGCCAGCGGATGTGAAAACCGAACCTGCAACATACGCATGGACAATTTCCGTATACAGCAACAGAGATTCCCCGCTCGATCAGGTTCACTCTGCGATTGCTGTCATGAATTCAGCCTTATATTACATTGCGTGCATGCCTCGCCACATCATTCCCAACTTTCACCGGGCTCAGGAAGACCATCAACGGTGGGCTCCAGCCACCGACACATTGGACGCCATCTGTTGCAGCCACGATGTTGCGTCTCCTTGAGTCAACCCATGTGAGCGTCGAACCGCCCACCTCTGGATCGATTTTGAAAAGTAGAATGCGGTGTTTTTCTCTTAGTTTCGGAGTTGGTAAAATGAAATTTCACCATGTTGGCCACTACCTGGAAAAAATCCTTCCGATGACCATGCTTTTGGCCTGACTCCACTGACAAGATATAGACGTTGTTGACGGGCAGATTAAATTGACATAAAGTACGGTGATGCTGAATTACAGTATTGGAGTAATATTAATAAAGTCTTATCAGCCTCAACGCACCCATGAATGACTTTACTGTTCACGAAAACAGTTTCAAAAAACTTTGTGTAAGCAAAAAGTACACGTTTATGCAGCATATTTCGCTCATCAAACTTTTAAAACTGTCCCAGGCTTAATATAGAAGATTATGATTGGTGATTGCAAAGCGCAAACTCTGTAACGTTTGCGCAACCAGTCTAAGCAGGGACAAAACAAACAGATGCGGCATCACGGGCGGCGGCAGGATGTTTGCTTGGTTGATACCAAGACACAGATTATCGGTCTCGATGGTCAAATGAACAAAAATAGTGTTTATTGTGGGAATTTTTTTTACATTTTTGCCACTGGGCTTTGCAGTGTATTAATGCAAACATTTACAATACAAAAAGATTACAAAAAGCTATAATCACAGTCATGGGCACAATTTTGTTGTGAAATGGGGGGACATCTTCGTGTGAAACCAATATAGTCATCCGATTGATGCAGAAGTGAAGTTTTATAAATAGGCTACAGATCCCAATCTAGAGGTGTTTTGAAAGCAAAACCAATCACACCTTGCTTTATCCTACAAATCTTTTTAATGCTACTGGGCATCATGCGTGCAGCCCCACCCCTACCAAAATCTCAATTAATATCTACTTACAGGAGCAAAAGAAGTTTGGCCAAAAATTAGCGTAGCCTACTTCACAGAATGATTTCCATGAGGATTGCCAGATGAAAATTTCAATAAAAAACCAAACAGTCCTAAAAAGAGGCCAGAAAAAGGCCAAATCTATTGTTTAAAGGCCAGACAAAAGCCAAACTTTATTTGCGGTATCGCCATTCCTTTGTCATAAAGAATAATTCTAAATTACAAGAATAACAAAAAACAAATTCTTCAAAATTACGGTATGAATAACCCTTGCTTGGCATTGTACTGGTTGGGGTCCGGATCCAGTGGGGGCGATTGGGGCGATCCTCCTTAAATCCTACGAAAGTAACTTTTTTCACCACAATTTTATACAATTCGGAAAACAACATTCGCCATATAAGACCATTTTGTCGTCCAATTTTGTTGTCACAGCGGTGTTGTGAAGTGTACTTCAACCCTCTTACAAAGTAAACACGTAATGAGACTTGACTACTAAATATTACTGAAATCGTCCCCCCCTTAATTTTACTGGCTGGATCCGCCCCTGGGCTGGATCTCATTATTACTGATACTTCTCTGACTTTCATGGTTTGTGAGATTGCACACTTTGGATAAAGTAGTGCGAAGTTTGCATACTGATCCATCGGCAGCCTTCTGCACCCATATGAAAGTCATCTCCCAATAGCTCCAATACTTACGACCAGGATCATTGCAGCCCTTCAATTCTTGGCATCATTAGGACATCACAAGAGTGAATCTGATCGCAAATTGCTTTGCTGGGAAATCGCTTTCACGTCAGCGACGTACCTTTATTCCAGTAAATTTGTAAGAAAAAGTTTACATGTGAAATGACGAAAAAGACTGAAGCAAGATCAGAGAAAGTGCGTCGACTTCAATAAAAGGTCCATAAACCTACTGTCACCAAAGCCTGACATCATTATCGCATTTATATCGCGGAGACGCAGACCTGTCTGCAAGCGTTGTGCTTGGTTAGTGCTTACAACACAATATACACTACATAGTGCCAGTGGCGTGCAGAGGTCTGGTGATGCCCGGGGCGACTGCTTCATTGGATGCCCCCCTCACAAATTATNGTATTGAGCAGTGGCGTATGGTGGTCATTGTTACTGGATATACGTTGTTTGTGACGTCACAATATTACGTCATATTCACGTTTGCAAGCCAACGTTTTGGCGAAGTATGTTGACACAACACGCATATTCAGGGACGCCAGAGCAGCGGTAGGGAAGCAGTCCCATCGCCACGTGGGACTTTTGGGGGCTTATCCCCCAAACAAAGCTCCAAGCACCCTAAATTGAATAATGAAGACCTATAAGTCGGTGGAGTTTTTACCAAATTTAAGAATATCAAACCCCCTGTACAGACGTTCATCCCCCCTATAGAAAAGGGAAGGGGGAACAGTAAAACAGTTGAGGGCAGTGGAAACTTATAAAAAAATAATTACCAATTATATTTGGTTCTGTTCATCAACAATGTTGATCTCAGAAATAATAATGGGAATTATAGAAAATCATTCTGAATTTTCGGGTTCCGGAATAGCTGCAGTAAATTTGTTTCAAGTCGATCAGGATAAACCATGAAATTATCCATGATACTATTACGAAAAGCAGTGGTGTTGGAGATGGGGGCAGTGGCGTACCTAGGGTTTCCCGCTCCCGGGGGCAAACTCAGTGTTTGTGCCCCCACCCAGCCCGTTCATGGCAGCATAGACGCGAAGAATGAGTTGGGAATAAAGGGGCGTCGAAAGGTGACTCGGGCCGTGCAGTCGCTTGCATATAAGTTGTTTCTAGACCCATCTGAAAACTTCCTGTGATTGTGACGTCACAGAATTAACATCAGGACCTTTGAATCTGGGAAATCCTTAAATACCGTAGAGTTAGCAATCTAATCGTTTCGCGTGAAGCTATCCCCACTTTGAAATTTCAGTCACGATTGAGCATTTAAGCTGTTTCATAGCGACACTCCAACTTGTGGTAATACATTCTTGAATTGAAGCAACTAGTCAAATAAAATGCAAAAACTAATCAAAAAGTTCCCTGATAATCAGTATAAATATGCATGAATTTTAATGATAGAATTTTACGTACAAAAATCCTCTGATAACACAAGATAAAATTGGCCAGAGTTGCACCTTGTTTTCTAAACCACAGGTTTGTCGGAGCCTTTTGAAGCTGCCAAATCCAGCGCACCTGCTTGTTCCACTCCCTGGTCAGTTCTGCTTACAATCACTACTGATGCAAGCTGTAGGAACTAGGGATTTCTGGAATCTGGAGCATGCACTCTCAGAGTTTTGAGTAATAAAATATCATAAAGGACAGACTGAGGGAGACTCACGAATACATAAAAGAGAAGAACAGACAGAAGAATGCATATGAAAAACTGAAGGCAAATGATTTCATACAAACCTGCCAGGGAAATATAAAATTGCAAATTCCCAAAGCATTTTCTTGGATATAACACCCTGAAATGTCGACATAAAATAAAAGTAATACCTCGATTTAATGCTTTACTTGTAATTATCTAACTTCAAGTAAAACGTTTTCTTGCCTCTACTGTAAATTTGTCGTTTGTTCCTTCAATAAACTGCTATAAATGAAATGTGTCACATCCACTAATCTAAGAAATATCTAAGGTCAGTGACGCTTCGCGCAATGTTCCAGGTTAGCAACTGCGTGACCTGAATTTCGACAATCATGTCCAGGGAAATGCTGTTTCTAGGCCAAAGTGATATAAAGCACATGTAGCAGTAATTGAAAAGTTCGCAATAACTAATATACTCAACGTTGTTACACAGCTGCAATTAGAATTTTGCATAAGCATTCAGCATTTATATATCCCACAAATAAAAATAATCATACGTTCTTTCAGAACTATACCAAATCGATTTCAACATGAAGTTTGTCAAAGCATCAAAGTTCAAAAATTTCCCTAAACATCAGATCTGTAGTCGTAACAACCAGGGGCATGCAGAAAAATTTGGTGATTCCCGGGGCAACTGCTTGATTGTATGCCCCACACCGAATTCTAGTATTGAGGAATGTGAAAAATACAGGCATTTGAAACAAGTAAAAACTAGGTTTGACTAATAAACAAGTTTTGAAAAATTGATTCAAAATGAATTCAAATAATATTTTTTTGTTTTTTATGTGTAAGTTTTCAATAATTTGTTTTTTGTTCTGTGGGCTTGAGACATCAGTTTATAAGCAAATTTCTTCCATTCATGGGTAAGCTATGCATTGAGGAATTAGATATTGCATTTATTTATGCAAGTACGTATTAGATAGGCCCACCAAAAGAAGATAGCAAATACGGCATGTTAGAAGATACTATAGAGTTTTCTATTTTTCTCTTAAATATAGTATCTGAAAAAAGTAGTATAACCATGCAATTTAATGCATTACCGCCCTTTATATTTTTCTGAACTATAACCAAATAGCTAAGAATGCTGTGTTCAGTAAAACAAATGAAGGTAACGATGCGGTACTTCATCTCTCAGGTTACTTGACATACATTTGCATGCCCTTCAGGCAAGTTCCCATCAGATCCATGCAGCACGTTTCAGCAGCCAATAAGAAGCGTCAAGTTCAGAGGTGCAAAAATGCGGTCGCATACTCGCGCCGCGCGACCAAAAACGCGGAGTGCGCGAACGTTTCTTTTTACCTTTTATATTTCATGCATATGAATGCTGTATGGCAAAGTTTATATGTGTGCGCTACAAAAATTGCTGCTTGCTACTAAAATTCACAGAAAATTTTGCACCCTTGGTCTAGTCACAAGATTTTGATAAAATGCATTTTTTTGTAATTTCACTTTTTGGGATGGCCCACTGCCTTGGATGCCCGAGACAGTCGCCTGGTTCAGCCCCCTCTGCACACCCCTGGTAACAACATTGTGCAAGTTTTATCGCTTCTCTAAAAGCATGCGCAATATAGAACTCTGCATACGCTGTAAAAGCTGGATTCCAGTCCCATTGTGACGCAACTGTATAATGGTAGGAAAGTCGGAAAGTTCGCAACCCTGGCTTTGTGAAGGCATTGTGACGCAACCGTGAGTCAAACCACAAGCGGGCTCTTATTGCTGGAGACAGAAGCTCCGTCTTGAAACGTCACTAAGGTTCATAATTGCTCGCTTTGCGAACATTGATGATCTTGATGAGATTTCACAATGACATTCGACATTTTGTAAATTCGAATTATTAGCATCCGCCGACATTTGACATTTCGTAATTGGTGCGTAACATTCCGACATCAATTTGGCGCCCACAAAGTGCTGCGCCCGGGGGCAGATGTCCCCCCTTGCTCCCCCCTCGTTACGTCACTGGGTGGGGGTACAGGAGTTGCAAGCGCACCCCCAACAGTTTTGATGTGCTGAAAATCGTTGCAAAATCCCTGAAAATCCGGGTAAAAATGGCCCCCAACGTTGTTTGACTTCAAAAATGGCGCCCAAGGTTTTCATAAAAACACATGAAGACCTTTTTCTGGAGGTTACCTCAAAAAGAGGTGTTTATGGTCTTGTGGAAGAGAATTTGAAGGCAAAAGTTGCACAAAAAACTTTTCGGGCAAGTTTGGGGAAATTCGGGCAAAATCCTTTGCACCCCAAAAATTTGCCTGCTCCTACACTTATGATGAAAAGGCACCTCCGCCCCCGTTGCTCCTCTTTTGGAAGGGCAGAGGAGGAAATGCCCACGCCATGGCTCCATTCTCGGCGTCCCTGTGCCTATTATTCTACACGCACTCTCTTTACTCGTTGTTGTAGGCTATAAATGTGTCACTGTTATGAACATAAATTATCAGCGGTCCCCTAAGACAGAGCAGTTCACGACTGCAAAAGTATCCGGCAACGCGTTAAAACACGGGAGTCGAACACACTCAGTGCTACGTCAGCGCAGTTCACAACTACAAAAATACAAGGCTGCGCGAATACCTTGTTGTATAGCAATTGATCAGAAGGTATGCGGCTTGGATGGCGGACACCCCGGGTAAACAGTTTGAAACTTGCTAAACTACACAAGAATTGAGAATGCGCATGAAGTGCGCAAGAAAATTTTCGTTTTTTGTTATGTGGCTGTTATATGTACAATTACTAAGGGTGAAAAGATACAGGCTTGTGTGAGCCGTTGTGATCAATTCGCCTGAAATGGAAGCTTGGAACGAAGCACATATTGCAAGCAGATGTGTGCGACTGTATTAGCACAAAAAAACGAAATGGGAACTAGTGATGCATCATAGAATCAAAGAGGACAGTTTTGAAATATGGCTTAGAAATTCAATTAAACGTCCATAATTATCATTCTTCAGTGTTGATGTAATTGGACCCAACCAAAACAAACCACCAGGGTTTTTTTCAAAAAAGTCCACTTAAAAAAAACAGTAAAACCAACCAAAAATCCCACTCCTTATTTTTCCTTTGAAAAATGTACTATGAAGCAAAAAATAAAATAAGCAGCACACTTGTACAGTTAACTGTACATTTTTTAATGAAACAAAACGAAAAAAATAATATACACTATATAGATACTAAAGTAGCAGGGCATGTACATAAACTTGACGTGAAACTGCAGAGTTTGGGTGGGAGTGGCATTTCTCTGTTTGGTGTGCGC
>JGI24158J21664_10014245_pt1 | contig 10452 bp, 7 predicted proteins | sample Ectturendosymbi3_FD_21664 | JGI IMG/M metagenome (IMG submission 21664)
TAGTACGTGTAGGAATTCAAACAAATTAAGGATCATTATCTGAGAATTGTTGCACCTTGCAATTTGTTTATCGAATTTGTACACGAGGTGCGAAGCGCGACCCGACTCCCAATTGAGAGAACGCGGAAAAGATTATTAAAGGTTTAAAAGGTGTTTGATTGAATGGAGGAGTCCAGATAGAGCAGAGGAATTAATTGTTGTATTCAACCATAACGTCATAAACTTGTATTTTAATGCAAATAAGAGCACTATATATGTATACGAGCTTCTACGATAGAGTTTTCACTTGTTCGCATAATTTGTCACTTTTTCTAATCCCCATGAGGTGACAAATTACGCAAGTTTTACTGTATATTTTTATCAGAATCTCTCGACCCTTAGTAAAAAGGCAAACGACACCCACGGGGGTTGCGCACCATGTTGGAAACCACTGACCTAAACAAAAAAGTGTTCTTTTCAAGATAAGAGATATTATGCTAATCTCAGAGCCACTGTCCACATCACAAAGAACCTGAACACTTCTTCACTGCATTATTACTAATATCTTCCACACTCCATTTATTTGTTATTTTATTATGAATGCAATTGACACTGATTGCTGCGTGCACTATTTTTTACTATTTGCATCACTTTTTTCTAGGGCAGGGCGATTATTTTTTCTTGGGGGCCACTTTTAGCGGTGGGCCGTACTTTCTTATGAGAGTAGAAGCAAATCTCGATTTATGGCCTCAACACTAATATTTACTATGAGAAGTTCGAGGAAATTTCAGATTTGAAAATTTTACTGAATGCTTCTGCGGGCGACATTTGGCCCACCCTGTTCTAGGGAGTTGCTATGACAACACATTGCAAAATCCTTAACACCCTGCTTTCTACTGGTGCATGGTTTCGTGTCTAAACCGAAATACGAAAAACCCCATCTCAGCGTTAAGGATGGAAACGGGAAATTACATTTAAAGCCCGTGACTTCCCCTAATTATATTTAAATGTATGTCATTTTCGTCATCAGTCTCACTGTGGCCCAAAAATCGCATTTTCTATACGATTTTGAACTTATCTAACGACAAAGACCACACGTGTCGGCCTTTCATCTTGGCAGCTGTTTTCCAGTTTCAAGCTGCTTGCAACCCACACAATATGACATGGCACAACGACCAGGAAAAGCCAAAACCACAAAGCTGTTCAAGTGAAAAGGTTGTGTGGCAGGGCAAGACAACAAAATTGTGAATCGTTAGAATCCAAGTGAACTGTTTGACGCGGTTAACTCACGAAAAGATACTGTATCTGCATCAATGCGACTCAAGCAACCCGGGCGCTAAAGTACATATATATTCAACCAATCGTCGAAGAATATAATTGGAAGGATGGCTGCAGAGGATGAGGGACATTGAACAAATTGGTTGCGATTGATTTTCATTTAAATTAGTAGTTTTCAACGCGGGCCGGGCCAAAATTTTGTTGCTCCACCACGAAGTAAGGTGGCCAACAAACGGAAACTGCCTAAAAAGTTTTATGGAACTGTTTCAACCACTCACTGAGCCTTTGAATGATAAACCTGCACTGATTCTCTTGACCGCAGAGTTTACGTGAGCTGCTCAACGAATATTTTTGAGAGTTTGTTTTTTAAACAAGCAGATCCAACGAGGCAATGCAACACTTTGCGATGCAAAAGCAGTGATTTTTGGGTTCGTGACATTTCTCAGTTTGTGTAGAAGCAATATTTGGAATATTATCTCCAATTTTATTGGTTAAAAGAACGTGATGTCACTATAGAGGCAAATACAGTTATTTCTGTACACGTGGAAATGCTGATTAATCAATCAATGAAATATTTCATGATTTGAAAGCAATGGAATTCCTTTCGCTGTTGACTCAACCACTTTAGTAGATTTATCTGCAGTATCAGAGCAATGCCAACAGGAATTATGTGAGTTGCAGCAAGTCGAATCCGCGAAAACTCTTCAAGAACCATGATGCGGCTGTCCGAGAAATGCGAAAAGAAATACCCTCGCTCGAGTACTTCGGAAAGGTAAAAACTAATGAGTTTTCTGTCATCTTATTTGGTCGCATGTGGGTTTAGCGTCGTTGCGGATTTGCTGCGTGCCAAGATAAATCAACTAGAAATAACCAAACATGGTGAATTGAGACTGAAACCGACTAAACTGGAACCTTGAATCAAACAGATGTGTAACCAGCATCAAGCGCACAGCTCCCTTCAACAATGTTATTGAGTATCGCAATAAAATTTGAGTGAACTTTGTGCATTATAACTCATATCACGCAGCAGGAATGCGGTGACGGAACAAAAACAAAACTTTTGGCATGTAATAGTCCTGGTGGGACTTGGGATTTTTTTGAAGACAAAAGTGGGGCCTGGTTCAAAAAAGTTGGGAACCACCGCATTCAAAAAAGTACTAGAACACGGATGTGTGTCACGGAGTCAACGTCGGAGTGAGTTGTGTTGGAGACAGGCGACAGGATTAATCGACAAAGTTTTTTCCGGCACTTGCATTTTCCCGAAGCTACTGATTCGTTTCACAGTTCCATTCATGCGCAGACATGAGTTTGGGGGTTGAGTGAATGACTTACATCAGTGGGGATTCCAGCTTTCTGGAAATTGAATCCAGGCGACTGCTACAGTAGGCAAAAATGAGTTCAGGTGCATTAGAATCTTACGGCCCTCATCGAGCGGTAAGCTCCAAACCGAAGTCAGATGAGAAACAAGAATTTTTCTATGTCCTAAGGAAAAATACCGCCTAACACCGGCAGTGCAGCGGAAGACCATCAATCACAACCGCAGTTGCTCGAATAGAATATTTATCGGCGCTGACACAAAATCCAATGCTTGCAGTGGTGTAATTTTCGCAACAGGCGAACGGAAGGGAAACGAATAAAGCAACAGGCGGGAACCGCCGTCCACGAAAGTAACAGGAACGGTCATCTTCCATCCGACCAATGAACGCGTCGTGTCCGCCTCTCAACTTCGGACTATCTTACAAAAGCGGGCGATGCAACGGAAGTTGCGGAAGCGACGTCATCCCTGGTCCATGTTCTCCTCGTCGTCCTCGTACTTGAGAAGACGACGCCTTCTCGTGAAGCGCGAGATTTTCCAGGCTGAGTGGGGCAGCATGTGGGGCCCGTTATAGACGCAGTGGACGCTCATGTGTTTGTTGTAAGTCAGGTTTGGCAGCAGCTGCGACGAGATGAAATGAAACAAGTTGAAATAACTCTGCAACAGGCGTGCTGCATCACGCCACGCGAAGAGGTATCTCGATAGCCGGTTTAACAAGGCTACTGTGTTAAACTAGGGCTACCATACGCCTCGTTTTCAAAGAATATAAAATGTGTTCTGATAACGTTCAAAAATAGCAAAATGTTCTCCGTTTATCCTTTGAAAGTTTTCTTGAATACAAGTTGCGTTTTTTCAGCATGATTTTGAGTGGTTTACATTCTGTGAGGGACTGTATTAAACGAACTACGCCGGTGTTCTGATTGGAGCACCTTGCCATACACGTGACCTCCTTTTAGGTGATAAAAATGTAGTAGCCTTACTCAAACTTTACTGCGACGAATTATTTTCAGGTTCGTCGAAACAAATAAACAACATAGGTGTCTGACGGAAGCTTCAAAATGTGAAGCACACCATATCGGTGTGGCGGATATAAGACACATGGTCTGATTAGGTACATTGCACGGATAGGAAGAAGCAATTCTGTAAGTCTTTCAATAAGCTTTTTTGCTGCGACAGCAGCCTCTTAAAGCATGGATGCACAAGCTGTGGCCTTCGATAAAAATTTATGAGGCCGTGCGTTGACAAAACTCTGTGTGTGTCTGTAGGAGGATACTTAGTAGAAACAGACGTGCAAGCTAGCATCAGTGTATGCAGTTTTTTTAAGGAAAATGTTAGGTACCTGGTATAGACCTGNAGGGATCCAATTGTCTCTGATTATAGGGACCCGGTTTTAAATTCTAGGGACCCGAATCAGGTCCCTAAAACACCTTAAACCCTGGTGTATGGAAGCAGAACAGAAGCGATTCAAAAAATACGTTGGTCTTAGTGGCGGTGCTAATTCATATAAATAAACGTTATGTGGCCGGTAATAGCGAAAAGGTTGTGCACCGCTAGTTTAAAGTAAAAGGCGTTGCATCGCAAAACTTTCCTACTCGCTTCAAATTTACTCTTGTCCCTGTTTGTTTAGTGAAGTATTGACGAGGCGGAAAGTTAAGGTTTGCAGTCGCTCGTACACGACGCCAAATCTGCGTTTTCACTGAAATCTAACCGACCTTCGGAGTGATGAGGAAATATTGGGAAACATCTTGCTCGGACGACGAATTGACGATGACGTCAAACACTCGGCGCTCATTGTGTGGGTCCATTCCCTGCAAGGCAGGAAACGACGGAATCATGAACGTTCTGCGAAGTCCAGGTATATGCAAAAAAACGTTGCGTCGTTGCTCCGCGGGGAACATGGGCGTCGGAAGGATTTATTTCCAGGGAGGGGCCAACACCATTTTTCCAGTGGGGGGAACAGTGGCACAATTTCATTTTGTCAACACCGACTCTACGAGAAATACATTTGTCTCCTCAAAAGTTATTAGAGAAACAGCAAATTGCAAAATTCAGGGGGTAACCCTCCCTTTCCACCCCTTTCGACGCCCATGATGGGGGGACGTGTTATTTTCAACAAGTCAACAAAAACCGTCTGGGGAGGCGCAATGTGAAAGTACTGAACTAGGTCAGTAGCGGTATTACATTCATGTAGGATTCCAATGCAGAAAAAAAAACATGTTTTTCAATAAATTACATTTAAATTAAAACACCTCCCTCTCGTATCCAAAGGCCAATGGTGTATTGTAAATCGACAATGCAGCACATCAATTTCACGCCCAGTCACCACGCGAAGGCAAAATTTCTACAACGGTGAAGAGTTAAAAAATAATAACTGGCATTGGGGCAAAAGAGATGTTCCACGGCCTTTTACTCAGCTTCTACACTGGTTTCAATTTTCATGGGCAAAACTGCGTCAGCATGAACGGAAAGCATGAAACAAGCCTTTCCGTTCATTTATTTTATTAGAAAAAACGCCAGACAATGAGAACAGGTTTTAGTACCTCATTTCACCTCCACGTTTGACGGGGAAAATTTGCCGAACATCATGAAATGGTTAGTAACGAAAGAACACCAGATGAGCACATCTGAAAACGTGCTGGCAGTTTGTCCGACGGCCACATTAAACCCACCTGGTTTATTTCATCCACCAGTCTGAAAGGACACGTGTGTAGGCTTTGCAGTGCCACCAAGTAAAGCATCGTCGAAACACTCCTCTCCCCCCCGCTCTGTCGGAAGGGGTCCAGTTCTTGGAGGGAGGATGAGGCGCGGAACTTGACGCGAATCCGTATTCCGTATTTGTCGAAGTCGTCCTGGACGGAGTATTAGTTACGTTTCAAATTCCGCAAAACTAAAAGCGACGGGTGAGAAAAGAAGTTTATTTCTGTTTCCAAAGAGGCGATTCGAAACTGATGTCGAGACAAGTTTTGACATTCGACGCATTTTTCCCTGAGTATTTTTCTCACATGTTTTGAGCCAAAACTACCTTATTTCATAGAGGCCTATTTTACTTTCTGTATTTCCACCGTACGAAAAACGTCGAATGTGTCATTATACAGAAAATATAAAAATGACAGATAACACATGCTTCGGACGGTGGCTGGCTTCACCATCAATTCAGGCAATTCTAATTTTGCGTCATGAATCTGTCATGCACAACCAAAGTCCATGTTGCAAAGGTAACTTAGTCGCTGATGTAGAGATTAGACAGGAGACGTGCAATGTAAACACCACTTAGCGCTTGCTATATGTCAAAAAATAATATTTTACTGAGGACTGCCAAGGCAACGATCTCATGCGACTGAGAGTGCGTTGAAGTTGAGGATATCTGGGAAAAACAGGATGCACCGGGTCAGGTTTGAGAACAGAGAACTTATGAAAAGATAGTCATATTATAAGGGTATCCGCAACGCTTTTGTACACTGGTTACGTTAACATGATGTTGTTGCGTTCGAAAGGGCGTTTTATAACTATTGTATAAATCGTGGATATTCATCAACCGTTTAAAAATCTTTAAATTGCAAATTACGAAATACCATATCGCTTTTCTAAAATCACGCTTGCCTAGTTTTGTGCCAGCTATATCGATTTTGTTGTATTGNATTTTTAAATAAAGGCTTTGGTTTTCGATGCCTTTGGTGGCAGAATACTTTGCGAATTCTATAGAAATAGGTGGTGACAAAAAATAAGTCGCTCTTGTGTCAGTCGATCAAGTCGTTTCATCGCTCCCAGCAAATATTTATAGTAACAAGACCTGGGGTGATTCTCAAACCAATTTTCGAATTGTTTATCAGATTTAGTAATTTTTGTAATAAATCAAGTGTGGTCAAACGTGCTTCACGTTAGAGCCGCATATGACAAAACTTAACATTTTCGGGGTGTGGCAGAAAATGTACCAAAACACCGTCTACTCCGCCCCGTTAATAAAAGTGATAACGCAAAACATAGCCTCTCTTTTTCAGGTGTAGTGATTGTTGCATGGCTGCGCTTGCAGAAGGTTCAATGCACGACCCCTCCTATAAAAACATTCCAGCAGAAACGCCTTTGCCGCCACCGGTTTGTCCAACGGTATGATTCGGGACAGCCACTACCATGAAATGTCCAAAATTAATCAAATCCATCGACCGCGCTTGGGCTTAAGGCAAAGGGTTCGTTGGAAAAATTCGCGACAGTCTCCCCATCATCTATCCACAAGTGGAGGCTCCACGTTGTGCCCTCTGCACATGTGGGGGGAGGCGAATGGGGACAGCGCAGGCCGCAGAGTGCTTCTACTCGGGGAGAATTTGAAGCCTGACCACTGAAGACCGAGCGTTTTTGTTTAATTCGCCTGCAAAGTTGACAGGAAAAGAAAGAAGCGCAAATATTCACTGCAGCCCCGACCGGTTCTGATGGTATATATACTTTTAACGAAAGCAGGTCTCCCTGCCAAGCCCGGTGCAGGAAATCGATGAAGCTCGTTACAAAAAGTACCTCGCTACTGCGACTTCGACCTGCAGTTACAATGAACCATTTGCTTGAAGCCTTTTGCGATCGGATCTACTAATTAGTTAACAGCCTGTGAGACAGGAATCAGCACCCACAAACATCACGTTCCAGCAACCTACGTTCAGAACAAAGAACGTACCGGGTTTTCTGCGTGCAGGTCGACTTCGCCCGCGCAGCCCATCTGTTCGAAGTATCTGGCGAAGCGTGAGTTGATTCTGACGAGAAAAGAGCTTTTAACGCAGCTGCGTCACTTTCAAACAACACATTTTGTGAAAAAAGCGCACACTTTTTTGTTTTTAAATCAAGCAAGCGTTTGCAGAAAGATTTTTTCACGTTTTTAGGTCAAAAAAGTGATGTACCTCGATATCAACTTATGGAGTGGTTTCAACCATCTAGCTTTGATAGTCTCCATTTCCTCGCGTTTTGTTTGCAGCTGCCTCTCTGCTTTCTGAACCTTTTTCTTCATCGCATCGATCTCTTCCTTTCTCCTCTGAAATTCCTCGAAGACCTGGGAAAGTTTGAGCACGACGTCAACGAAATTAATGGCGTCGCTTCAGACGTTCCGTTGAAAGATTACGTAATACAGGGCTCCTACGCAATTTTGAATATTAATTTCCATACTTTTTCAAGACCTTTTCTAGACATTTTCTGGATTATTTCCAGACCTAATATTTCTGAATGAACTACCCAGGTCAAATACAGGCATTAAAATATTCAACAAGATATAAGTAAAATTATATCAATCTTGAATAAAATATTATGAAAATGTATGTTAAAAGATCAGGTCTGGAAAATTATATTCTTTTTCCACATTAAAAAACCCAAAAAAAATATTTTCCAGACTTTTCCAGACTGGATGGCAAACATTTTTCCCATACTTTCCAAGACTGGGTAGGAACCCTGGTAACATCACCTGTTAAAGCCCTCAGAAGACCTTTATATACAATATTGCTACACATGTCAACGGAAAAAACACGTTTTTTCTGAAAGGCGTTCTTCGGCGAATCATGTGGTAGAGGTTGCTGGCAAGATATTGAAAATTGCGATCGCAATCAACACTCACCCCGGGCTCGTGGCTTCCACAGCAGTCCAGCTTCACGCGAGACTCGTGGATCGCAGTTTCCAGCTCCGTCAAGTCATCAGGATAGAAAGCGAATAGCTGCACAAAAATGAAAGATCACTTATTCTGCGCCGTACTTCCCAAACAATGCAATATGCACCCTGCACAAGTTTGGCCTGGTCCGACTTTGGCAGGACCACAGATAATGTGCGGAGGTACTATTCGGATAGATTTGATCCGTGCCGAAGCCGAAAAGGACAAAAATAAAAATCACTAAAAATCCTGTTTCTCCTCTTGTTTAATCGCAGACCGTTCGTGAACGGTCAAACATGAACAAACAATAGAAGCAACCATTTCACTGAAACGATTGAGAGAAGAGCAGCGAAAAACTGTACGGTCGCTTCGTGTTAAAAGGTAGCAGTTCAGCTTAATTTTCCATTGCAAGAACTATTCAGAGCGGACGACCTGCATCTAGATCGAAGTACCACCGGGCTTCGTTGCAAACGTTTGTTATTAGAATTTGAAACTTGTCTTTTTTTGTGATCACATCTGTGTTAGAAATGCATGCTATATGAAGTTGTTTGAAAGCATATGTGGAAAAAGTGTCATAAATTTTCGAAACGAGCGATTGTTTTTGTGTTGCAGGAAGTGGCAAACTTGACCAAGCGAACAACGATGAAGTACGAACGTCTTCGAGACAATGACCTCGTCAAGTTCTGCGACTTGCTCGAGCGAAGAATGCTCGCCATCAGCGCCGATGAGTATCGACTTGGCTTCAAGAAAATCAACGAATCCAACTTTCGCGCAAAAAATCTTCGTCAGGGCCACTCTTCACCAGCTGTCGCTCGAGGGCAGCAAACGAAGATCAGACTTTGGTGTGCAACAATATCTGGCAACCCTCGCTAGCCAGGATGACCTTGCATCGGAGTCCAGCGGGTCCACTGAACGTTCTTTTTTTGCAGATAACGTCGCCCTCAACCCGAGCATCATGCAAAGCCTGGAACGTGCAAGACGCGACCTGGGCCAGATCATCAAGGACAGAAAGACCCTGGTCAAACGCCACAGGCGAAGAATGAGGGACAGTGCAAGCGACAGACTGGCCACCTCGGTGACGGCGTTAATTTGGAAACACTCCGACTGCTGCAGCCAATCTTCGGATTTGCTTCAGGTTTTAGTGCATATTTTGCATTGCAACATAACACTGGTCAACAGCAAAATTTAAACGGTTTTTGTAATAAGTTCCCCTGAAAGTATTTTTGACGCTGATTTCAAAAATCTCATTATTTTTTTTGTAGCGCATCTTGTTTCTGAGATATCTGTATGTTTTGGTTACCTGCTACCTAGCCTACCACAGGCCTATGAACAACAAAAGGTAGCATTGTTTTGCAGTGTGACGTAACACAATATTAATTGATGTAGCAGACATACCATTTGCAAAAGTAAAGCAAGTTTACCAACCTTAACTCAGAGATTTAAATGCAAGAATCTGTTTTACTGAGCGACATATTGATATCGCTGTGTACACAGGCAATTTAAAACATTAAATCCCCGTTGCACATTCCGTTAATTTGAATGAATCGTATGACAACAATCAAATCGTTTTGAATGCTTTTCAGTTGGTTATACTGACTACCAGTGGGGCCTGTGTGGAACTCTCAAGGTCATAAGCATACTAATGGGAATGCACATAGGACAACCACTCTAGGTGCTACTGCTGATCACTATGAAAAGCAGCATTCGTCCACAAGAAACTTGTGTTTTTCGAGTGAACAGTGTTCAAGAGCTCAGCATCCTCCATTAGCATGTCATGATAAGTCCTGATGTCACCTCTGCATATGAAATTAGGCTCGATGAAAAATTTTGTGAAACCAGTGGCCAAATGCAATTCCACTAGCTTTAATTTAACTATTGTATTTGTGTGACAAGTTTCCTAATCTCAGGAAAGCTAAACTGAAAGAAGGAATTTTGTAGGCCAGTAGATTTGTAGAAGTTTTGACAGATCGAAACTTCAAGTTAAGAATGCACTGGAATTACAAGCTCAGAAGGCATTCAGGTGGATATGCTCGATCTTTATGGGAAATATTAAGGCTCATTGTTTTTAAGCAGAAGTTGCAGAATTGTTTTAGCTTACATGGAGATGGGCTTGCACATATCTCTAAAGATGCATTTTTTAATTCACACCAATGTTTTTTGGGAAACCTTGATGCCATGAGTGACTACCACGGTGAATAATATTCAAGCTATGGAAGCAAGATACCAGGGGTTCTGAAAAGAATCAATCATGGTATCGCCTGCGGGA
>JGI24158J21664_10014246_pt1 | contig 10451 bp, 3 predicted proteins | sample Ectturendosymbi3_FD_21664 | JGI IMG/M metagenome (IMG submission 21664)
TTACAACAGCCCAAATCAAAATTGGACCAACTGAAACAACTTCATTCAAATTTGGGTAGAGTTAGAAACATTTTAAAATTAGGAACATGTAGTGGTAACTCACCATTCCAAATAACCCTAATTTTTGTAAACCTGAAATTGTTGATGCTGTAAAGTGTACAACTAAAATGTAGCTGTAGCTGCAAAATGTTTTGCGGTAGTAATGTGGTATAGCTGTGATATGATAGCGTGAAGTTTTCGTGTTTCAAACGTGCTTGGTGTTGTGAGGTTTGCAAGTGCAAATCTGTTTCCATTAAGTACTCATGAATAGAATTAGCTACGTAACTGCAGCTGTAATATGTTGCGTGGTGGTAATGTAACTGTGATTTTATACTGTTTAGGTTTTCACATTTTCCGTTTGTTCTTGCAATGAATTGTATATGTTGCCCCCTACCAAATTTTATTGTTTCAATTTAATACTGTGAAGTGAAGTTTTCATGAACAGTAGCAACAGTACTATTTACTGCATAATTCACTTATGCTAATGCAGTGCAGTGAAGCACTGCCATTTATAAATCATTCTTGTTGAGGTCATAAGTCAATTGTCATTGGAAATGTGCATTTGTACGCATTCCTTAGTAGTTGATCATATAGGCTGCAGTATTTGCGTGTATCAGTCCCATATTGCTATTTTTTCTTAGCATGCTGTGTTCAGAGCACATTTAACTGTCTGAACTGGAGTGGATTTTTGGTTTTCATAATGTGACTTTAGAAGCTGTAAACGTTCAAGTAAGCTGTAGTATTTTAAATACAACACATTGCAGTGAAGATTGCCCAATGTGGAAGGTTAAGCTATATGCTATGTATTAAACTGCCTCCTTTCCTTCTACCTACTTGAGACTTGACCTATTTGCAGCAATGTAATACTTCAGATCGTAACCCGATATTTTACTCCTTTTCCAGATTGATTGTCATTGTGGCAACACAAATGCACACATCTATCCTAGAGAAGAACAGATCTTAGCTATTAGGATGATCGTGTTGGAAGAATTAGTTTAGAACGCATATATAACTTGAAAATGAAGATTCTGAACAACACCTAACACGCGTGGTTGCATGAACAGCAATCTCCGGGGGAATTTTATTGTAATTAGCTAACATTTTTCAACACAGTAAACATTACCATTGTTCACATGTAGCTATGCAGAATATTACTTGCTAGTTGAGGTTGTACGGCTTTAAACCCCGGTAATTGGTAAGCCTAATTAGGCATGCAGAAACCTTGATTTGTTTACAATGGTACATTTTAGTCTTTAACATTAAGGCTTGGTGTTTATACGTTATTTGGGAAAAACAAGATCAAATTTGGACAAAAATTTTTTGCATCTCCAAAAATATGCACTCCCGTACACCAATGGAAGTATATGAAATTGGTTGCTACAAATCGTACTTGCAACGGTTGATTAATATCTTTCATCAAAAGTCTGAGCTTCTCGTTAGCATTAATCTTTTCGGGCAGAGCTTCTCCAAGGAAAACACGACCAACAGCTCCTCCACCAAGATATTTATCGTAAATCTTATATCCATGGTCTTGGCAATACTTCCTTTCTTTGTCTGAAACAGCTTTGCTTTTCAGGAAGTTGCTTTCAGCCATCTGTCTTTCAAGTTTGTTGAAAGTATGCAGGAAATCTGAGGAAATCTGAGCAGTTGCAGTGTGAGTTTGTAGCACATATACACTTTAACATTGTGCTTTCAAGATAAAATTACGTTTTATGACATCATAAAGAATTCATTTGAAGTAGAGCTGAAGATTCCAGCTCAGTAGGCGAAATATATACATGGTAAACATCAGTGTCTGATTCATTACTGTGGAAGGCTCCTTTCGATAAATTCTATCATAAAAAAAAACTTAATTAAGACAACTGCTGAGCAATATCTTGCTAACTGTTCCCTTTCCAGTTGCGAACCAGTCAGTGCAGATGGTGCTATAATGAATTCGTGTTTCTTATGCTATAGGCAAGCATCCTAAGCTCTCTATAAGATGCATGAAATATGAAATTAACTAATATCCAGTCGGGCAACAGAACCGAAACGTGGATACAAAGGGCAGTAAAATGCAGCAGTATATATTTCAACTGCTAAGAAAGTAGCACAACAAGAAATCAATTATGCAAGACAAATGTAAAGGTTATAATGATGTAAAAGTCCAAACGATAAAAGGGAAAAAGTGAGTGGGAATCTTGCCTGCGTCATGGAGAGCGTGGTGGATGAGAGCAACCAATTGCAGATAATAAACAAAGCAACTTAAACGACCAATCTGAAATATAAGAAATATTACCAGCAGATCACAGGCGTACGGAAAAGCTTAATCCAAGCGGAGCGGTAGCTGTTTTGTTCTGAAAACTTTGTGACTGCCTCGATTCAGATACCGCGGTGAACAAGGTTTTTCTTGCAAAGTGGATGTTTATAGTGATGGGGCTGCAGTTCCCCAGAATCTCTATCTGATACGCCTATGCAACAGATGTACACACCAGGGATGAGCATGGATTTGGATTCAAATCTTGCGGATTTCTATTTTTTGATGGGTTTAGACTGGATTTGGATTTGATTATGTTGTTTTGAACTTCTTCGCAGCTTTCAGTCCATTTTCGGGACGGAAGATTACTGTATTTAATTTACGAATTGCAGAGGCTTCGCCAGCACGCTAAAGCACTAGGCTAAAGGGAGCTCCCAGTTGCTTTCGTGCCACTGGGGAGTGGCTATGTTATACTTGAGCGCGCCGCATGTAGCGGCCACCGCGCTGCTACAGAAGTTTGATTCTGTGGAGTTTCTCACCTCCGTCGGGAGAGTACACCGTGTTTGTATAAATTTTGAACCTTGACTATGGCTAGTGATACAAGCCTGTTCTCTTATGCATCATGTCATCAAGGTTACAGACTTGGTATGACTTTCATTGATGCAGTTCCTTTTCTTTTCTCATAAGTGCTATAATAGTAGAGTAGTACTTAATAGTAGAGTAGTACTATAATAGTAGAGTAGTACGGTATGGCAGCCCTGTTTTTATGTGTAGCAAGCCTAGTGCTAATGAGTCGCTTCTGCTGTATACCTGTTATTCTTTCTGGTTTGATGTGTTGCACTCTGTATAACTGAACTTCTCATTGCATTGCGGCTGATGGTGATTACCTTGAAGTCTTTGAAGTGCCAACTATCATAGTGTTGTGAGCCAAATATAGAACATAAGCTAAATTGAATTAATTTCCAAACTATTTTTTGTTTTTGAATCATTGACTTGGTTTACATATAGGCTAACAACAATTGCGGATTTAAACAGGATTTTGATTTGGATTGGATTTTGAAATAAAAGTCATGGATCGGATTTTGATTCGAAAAACATAAATCGGTTCATCTCCGTTACAAATGAACAGAAATAAGACGGCTATCAACAACACCATCGGCCATACAAGAAAAGTATGAACACACTCCAAACTCGAAAACAAGCAGAAGAAATTGCTAGTCATAAGGCAGACACAAGGTGGAGACGCGGAGCCACACGACAAGAAAAGCATGAACCGCTCCAAACTGGAACACATGACGAACGAATTGCTAGTCATAAAACAGATATAAGGAGGAGCGGTGTTGACACTCTCCACCCTGAAATATACAGAAAGAAATCAAGACAAGACACCGGAAAAAGAGAAGCTCTACTACGCAATCAAACTATAACAAAGACGAGAGAGAGCAAAAGTAAAAGTGAAGAAGTACCCAAAAGGCAAGGCAAGTGATGAGCAATCCAAAGCTTGATGCAAAGGAGGAATCCACAAAAAGCTGCAAAACAGAATCGAATAACTGAAGGCTTTCAACCAAAGCTGAACCAAACATTAGAAAAAACAACACTCTCCATTGCCTCAAACTCAATCCAAACCCTTAGCTTCCTCAACCTTCAGTAAAAGCGACAAGTTAGAGAAGCAAAATCCATGTGATTCTGCAGATTGTTAAGAAACCATGCAGCTTTCAGCAAAAGTCTACTTAAATTCATGGGCGTCCGGAGGATTCTTTCCAGGGAGGTGGTGGCCGTTAGCGGATTTTTCCACGGGTAACCATAAAGATTTTTCCAGGGGGGGGCAAAAGTGATGAAATTTCATTTTACCTTCTCGAAACTAGGAAAACGACGTTTTTTTGCTAAAAATGTAACAGAATGTTGTTATATTGCATAAAACATTCTATAAAAATGTCAAATTTCAAAATCCAGTGGGGTCCAAGAACCCGCTCCCCTTCTGACGCACCCTTCTGACGCCCCTACTGACAATGCCCCCCTGCTGACGCTGACGCTTCGGCTTATTGATGACTTTCGCCAATCTTATCAATATCGGCATAAATCGATTGATACCAGTTTTCTTCCCGTAGTTTTGTGGCTGAAACATCCGCTTCAGTGTTGGGACATATAGTTCGGTTAATGTCCAGAATTATAAGTTGGTACTGTGGCCTTCTTACAAAAACAAAATCAGAAATCTAGCAGAACAAAGAAACGAATTTTGCACGAAACACATTCGATTGTAAAATTCAGAAAATAAAAAATGTTAGGTTGAAGTAACTTTAATTTATTTATGTGATAATAGGAAAGCTCATGTAAGCAGGGTTGAGGAGTCGGAGGTAAAATATCCGACTCCAACTTCGACTCCTCTCTTTCCAAAATTTCCGATACCGACTCCCGACTTTCCAAAATTTCCGACTCCGACGCCGACTCTACAGCATAAAGGGAATAAAGTTTGACTGTTAAAATCAATGGAAATCGTGGTGCACAGCAAGAAATATCTGTTTCAACAATTGTTTCAAAAGAAATTGTACCATTTCAACAGGAATTCCCAGCATAGGAGTGTGATGCAAAAATGATCCAATTGGACATCCGGAGTCGAACAAAAAAATCCAACTCCAATCCCTAGTGATGTTAGGAATCCGACTCCGACTCCACCCAAAAACTTCCGACTCCTTACGACACCGATTCCGCAACCCTGCATGCAAGACTTTAAAAATTTGGTTTCTCATCGGCACTGTGAAAATGTTGCGGTTACGGCAATCACTGAAAACCGCTGTGTTTGACGTAGAAACATTTATGGATTGATTATGCTTTCCTTTGGAAACTTTTCATTTGGGTACTGCTCATACTTACAGATTTGAAACAGCAGATTTGCCAGAACAAAAAAGTTGTTTGCAGTGTGCTTTATTTCTCGTTAAGTACGACTCTTAAAACTTCCTTTGATGCAATGAAGGTTGGCTGTTGACGCTTTGTTGTGGCTCATTTGAACGAGGTACGATTGCGCCACAGGGTGTCTAACCAGTATTGTCTTCAGCCGAAACAACGCAATCAGAAAATTCAAAACCTAGAATCGTAATTAGAAAAGGTTAATGCTTTATATTTCACGACATGCCTTTGTATGTTTTCTAAATGCTTCAACTTTTTTCCTGCTGCTTACATTTTTACACAAGTGTTGATGCGACGCGTACCAGAGGCATGGCGTCGCTCGTGAAGCAAATCATCCGGCGAAGTTGGCTGGTACAGAAACTCAAAGACTGTAAATCCGAAGCTCCGCCAAAGGAGCTGTCGCAACCAGCAACTCTAAGCATTCACACGGTGCAGTTTTTGTATAGGAAGACTGGATCTATCCATGTTTTCAACATCACAAACTGCAGTACGGTTGGCTTCTGATCATACTCAATGCTAACTATACGGTATTTTTCAATCAGCTGAAACCAAAATTGTGCTTACAATAGGAGTTAAGCATCCGGTACGGCTTAACGCCAGCATGAACTGGATGAGGCCAGTGGCGTACGCAGAAAATTTTCATGGGGGTAGTTTCATGCAGTGGCATATAGTGGTCATTCGTATTTGATGTGCGCTGTTTGTAACGTAACTATTTGACGTCATATTCATATTTCTAAACCAACGTTTTGGCGAGGTTTGTTGACACAATATGCATATTCTTCTACACGCCCTTCCCGATTTTATGTGTCATTGTACTGAATATAAACTATCAGCGCTCCAAGCTACAGTAGGATATCGGAGGAAAATAAACTGAACGCTACGACACAGCAGTTCATAACAGCAAAAATATCGGGCTGCCAATTAAAACAGGGGAGTAAACAAACTGATCACTGCTTCAGAGCAGTTTACAACTACAAAATGATGCTGTGCTGATGTCTTGTCGAATACGAGCAGTCGAGCATAGAAAGTGTGCGGCTGGGCTGTCTAACGCACACCCCAGTTTGCAAGATCGAATCTTGCTAAACTACACAAGAATTGAGAATGCGCATAAAGCATACGTAAGAAAACTTTCAATTTTGTTATGTATAAAAGTCCGGCAAACTTTTAGTTTTCCTCTTTCCCTGTTGAGACATTATCAAATGCCTGAATACTTTTGTGTTAAAAACTGCTGTTTTTGAGCTCGTACAACAGTTCTATCATGCTACAGAAATTAGCAATGTAGCCAATGCGGTCAGCGCTTGCGCTGATCAGCCATAGCATGCAGACAAAATAAAGACAATTGTTTCGGATAAAGTGAACTATCGCGGAACACAATCTTAAACATGCGTAGTGGACGAGAGGGTTGCAAAAAGTGGTGAGAGGTTCCTGGATGCAGACGATAACCCAAATTCCCACCAAAACTTAATTATTAATTTTTGGCCCATTTACAATGTTCCTTGAAATTTGCATGCAAATTCATTCCGTTGTATTTGCATTAAGTCGATAAATTAACAAGCAAAAGTATGCGAAAACAAGTAATCTTCTTTGCGCATGTAGTAAAGTTTTTGTAACATATCAAATTCAAGAGGGAGGTTAACCCCAACCTAACCCCCGTGTGTACGCCCTTAGATGAGGCAAACATTAAATAAAAAAGCTATCTCCAATATTTCTTTCGTATGTGCACAGATATGACATAATAACTGTAAAAGCAACAGTACAGGTGGTGAGGCTTAAGTGCTTTGCAAAGTCTCTTTGACGCTAGTGGCAATACAACTATAAGGACTACGCTGAACCGCAATGCTTTGAAGTATGAATCTGGTTGTATCGTCGCCGAGCAGACAATTGCTTTTCAAGCTTCCTGTTCAGACCGGTTTAAACCGGCTTAAAACCGGTTGATATGTTCATACACTGCCACGCTGCGACGATAAAGAGCAACCGATTCGGTTACGAAAGGTTACAAGTGGGAGAGGCTTTGCTGTGGACTGGTTGAGGCTCACCGACTAAAGCGATACGGTTTTGCGCTGGCATTACTACAGAACTCCCGTTGAGCCATTTTCATGATTGCCTTAACAGTTGTATAAAAAATGCGGATTCGACAGAATTAATTTTTTAGCAAAGTTGCTTGTTGTAATGACAAGTTAAACTCATACAACATAAATCTCGGTTTTGGACAGTATCATGCGGTTAACTCTGGCAATGATGTGACAAACGCCTTTTGCTTCAGGTTTTGTAAAAGTTCACAAAAAATTATTAAGCGCTGAAAAACCTGGAGAAAGAAAGTTTCACACTTTTTTGAAGATTGACAAGTGTTTGGGAATGTTCATGTTTTTGTCAAAAAAGCATACATTGAGCTTGTGTGTGAAGCATATGATCTACTTTTGTAATTTTTTTTGCAACAAAAAATCATGAAAAGACATTTTTGGGCATTAAAATAGGCTTCCGATACTGTTGACGCTTTCATTCATGATCCAATCATAATGTGTAGTTTCTGGTTTTTGTCACAATGCTTAGTTTTGCATGCATCCGTTCATTTCTTTCTTAAATCCGATTTCCATTTTGAGTACGTCGCCGACGCAGCAGCTTCAGTCCATCCTTGAGTTTTTCAAAAATGTCAAGTGAATTACCTCTTGCAAAGAGGTTTTGATGGCGGTTATGTGACAAGAAAGGCAAACTCTTATAAAATAACTGAAGTAATACTTATTTTCAAGAAAATCTTCGCTACTGCGTAAATGCCATTATCACCATTTTTCGTGCGATGTGAAGTCGCACAGTTATATCCTACTTGCAAGTTGCTAATGAATGGCTTAAAATAAAAGTATTCTGAACTTGTTAAATGATTCTTGTAGTATCAATTCTTGATTGAAAAACGACACAATTCCGAAAAATAGTACCTCAACTAGCATTCTGAATCTTAAAAATGGACAAGTATGGTGGACCTAACTGACTTCCCGCATGCGATAGCGAATATTTCTGTAAGCACTGCTAGCACATGTCACTAACAAAATAACCAGCCAAAGACTCATCTGCTAAACCAAGGGTTCCCAAACTTTCTTTGACCATTTACCTCTTCAGTGTTTCGTCAGATGAGCATGTACCTCTGAGTAAAATAACAAAAATCCGCTGAATTTTTAATATAACTTTTAGAATATAACTATAAAAGAAATGATTTTTTAAGATAATATTCACTGATATATGTATATTTGGAAACAAATAATACAAAAATATATTTTTCCTTTCTGTTGCTAACTTTAAATGTACCCCTAGGGTTACATGTACCCCAGGTTTGAAATTCCTGTGCTAAACCATAACTTTCAAATGTATTTTGGCATAAAACACGATACAGACTTGCTTAAAAACGCAGAACCCAGTCATTTAAATTTAATCATAAAACTTACAATGAGTCTCTCTGAGGATTATTACTCGAGTTGGTTCATCCGGTAAAAATAAATAGTCGTTCGATTCAATAAAAATCGGCTCCAGTTATAAACTCGATTAACGAAAACTGTTTTCAGAGCAATCTACTGTATCTGCTGATCCAATCCACTTAATCAAGCTAACGAAAGGGGCATGAGAGTTTACAAGTAAACTTTAAAGCATTGGTTCGCAAACCGAGCGATATCGAAAAACGAGCATGCGAAAATAAAGTAGGTGGCGATAAGGGGGAAGCAAAAAGGAGAGAAAACGTTGAACGATCATTTACTTAACTGTCTTTTTTATGTGATTTTGGTGACGACAGCTGGCGCCGGACCGAAGCCTAATGGGGAAGTTGAGGTGAACGCTCTTGTCCAAGGAGCGTTACGGCGATTGAGCCAGAGTGGCTGTGGATCGAACACCTGATCTTGCCATTGAGAGGCAGACACTCGACCACTGAGCTATGGCCGACGTTAACGATATGTCGAGAATGATAAGGGCCGGGGGCAGTGGAGAAAAATTTGAGAAACACTGCTTTCATGGTTTCGTGTGAGTTCCTCTCGGATTGCAAATTTTTCCGACGTAAAATAGAACGCAGAGTTGTCTGGTAGTTGTGCTCCCACAAGCGGGCGGTACAACTGACGTCACAAATATCCAACTTTCTCTGCAATCATGATATTATTTCACGTCACAAATGTTCTAAATATATATCTGCAGTGGTGATGTTTTTTCAGATGTTTGAGCTTGAAACAGTTGCTTTTCAATACGTTTTCTGCCAAAACTTGCATCGAAAATGCGCGGCTTCGAAAAAAGAAAGTGAAGCTTTCGAATGCAAAATTATAACCACTGAAAATGTCGCATCCTCATCCAAGCGCCGCTGCAAAGAAAATTCCCTTTGAAGCAAAAGTACTGTGCAATACTTCAGCAAAAATAGTTTACCTTTTTTACTCACTAGTTTGTGCCTCGAATTACAATTTTGGCACCGCTTCGGTTCCTTTTCAACAAGCCTAACATTGGCTTCATGGTTTGTTTGAGTCAATTTCGAAGGAAATTGTTTTTCTCAGAAGCTGTTGTCAAGGCAAAGAACAACTCCTGGTCAAGCATCACCGGCTGATTATTTGGAGTCGTTCAATTTTAGGTTTTCAAATAAATGACGTTTCTCGCAGTCCCGTCGCCACTGAGGGGGCTTTGGTGAGCTTAGCCCCTCAAACAAAGTTCCAAGCCCCCACAAATTGAAATATGAAACACTATAAATTAGTGCAATTTTTGTCAAATTTAAATGTCAAGCCTCCCCTGCACGAACGTAAAGCCCCCCACACAAACACAAAGTCCCCCTATTGACGACGTCCTGGCGACGGTTCTGGTTTCTCGGTTTCGAAGCGCCTATTCCGGTTAGGGAAGCGTTCTTTTACTTGAGAGGTGTGCACGAAAGTGAGATTGTGACGTTGCAGGGAGGCTGCTGATGCAGGCCTGTCCATGACCGTTCCAGGTTTCCTTTTGCACTTCATACCTGCAACAAATTTGGTTGACTGCTCCACACCTTAGCTAAAATAAATAGAAAATACATACAACAATGACGAACTACGTAGTCAACCAACAAAAAGCGTAGAATTGAGAGGTCTAGTGCCGCATGCATTTTATGAAAACACCAGTTTTATCCAGACCATTTGCTTTAACAAAGTTCAATACAACGAAACTAACTCCCAAAATGATCCTGAATGAGCAGGGTTGTCCATGGGACATATTTATCTGTCCCATCCCATAGCAATTTATGCCTGTCCCATCCCATGGGATTCCCATTACATTATTATAATATTAATAT
>JGI24158J21664_10014248_pt1 | contig 10450 bp, 12 predicted proteins | sample Ectturendosymbi3_FD_21664 | JGI IMG/M metagenome (IMG submission 21664)
AGCCAACGTCACGGAGCAACGATAGTGCCAACCAAAATGAGCAAATGGAAATTTCAGTGATACAAGCCCCGAACGGTTGCATTCACAAAGTGTGGGTTGCGTGATGAGCCCAAGAGACGTTGCTGATCTGGAATGGCCCTTGAGTGAAGGCATGCAAGTTCGTGCGCTGCCGCCTGTCTGAATAGCCATGATCATCTCTTGTTGAAGCGTCAAGCTGCTTAAATTGCCAAGTGTGACACTTGTGGCACAAACAGTCACAATTGGTGAGCAAAAGGTCTGCCCGGAGTCGGAGTCGTTACAATTTTCTGCGACTCCGACTCCTCAGGTTGAAAATCCTTCCGACTCCGACTCCACAGACTTGGTCGCAAAACGGAAAGTACTTGACAAAGCGCAATAACTCAGATTTCAGAAGTGACTTCCTTTCCACTCCAAATACGCTCGTGCAACGAGCTAGCAGTTGCAAACCTAAGCTGTTTCGGTCTGGCAACATAAATACTAGCTACATCTAATTCAGAAAATTCACTTTTCATATAACGCATTCAGTAATACGTCATGCTTTTGACAACCAGTTCAAGTGAATTGTGTGTATCTACGTTAACATAAGATTTGATTATTCATCTAGCATTACTTTGCACATAAGAAGTGTGCTATGTTGTGACAAACATCTTGTGCATTTTCTCTTGCTACAATATATATTCGAGAACATGAACAAATATAGTTTGATTGTTGCAAGGATTCATTGTCTCATACACGTTTACACCTTAGTCCTTTACCACTAACAACATTTTTTTTGATACAAAATAACCTTCTGTGACCTTTCACCTCACTGATTGCTTCTTCAGGATAACCCATAATCACTTTTTTTCTTTTTTGACAGAAACACAGAAAACAAACCATGAAAACTCTTGCTATTTAATTTCATGATGATAAGTGTTCTCGCTTCTAACAGAGACACAAGAAGCTGATCTACTGATTTAAAAACTGCTTTCAGCTCACTGGTAAAGCAAGACCAAGTGATAGTTTCTGTACCTGAAGATGAGCGCCGCATGAATGTTTTAACTATTCCTGAGACATATAACCAACCATGCAACCAAAAAGACGTTTATGAGAATCTGAAGCACTCCTCCTTTATTAACAAACCATTGCACCATCCCACGTTTTTAATATAACCTTTTCACCAATCCCCCCAAAACATGTGTTTTATTGCACACAGAAAAGCCCATGATGTGGGAGTTTCTAACATGCTTGCCCACAGGGTGGACATACCGAACTCTGTTTTTGAAACGTACTTACTTTTTGCACGTTCAGGGATACATTTTAAGATTTCTAATCTGGAACAGAGACCGGACTCCATTCTTATATTCCCACGTGATGCAGATGCAATAATCTACACCTTTCATGCATTAAATTCCTTCTTTGAGCGACATTCTAACATAACGTTTCAATTATATAAAAAACCTGCTGATGCGCAACTTTTACAAGTTGGAAACCATGTTACATACCAATTCAGGACCTACCACGACTGAAATCAGTAAAATATCTCAATGCATCGAGTAATCTAGATGCAAACGATATCGAGGAATGTGACCTCAGGGTGTGGACCACTGTAACACCATTGACACAAAACATTTATGAAATAAAGTTTCCAAGTGGGAAGCTTGTTCCCTTCGCACCTATCAATGCACGAAATGATAGAGTTTATTACAAACGTGAAAGAACAAATGTATATCACCATGCAAAACCATTTTATTGGTTTGCGTTACGAATTCAAACAGGAGATCCTTTGCCACAATTACGACGATCTTTTTGGCTCATACATTGGGCCCATACACACATTTTAGACCATAAACATCTTTTTGCCCCTTCAAGCTTACAAGTGCAACATCCAAAAATTGGCTACACAAAAAATGGAGGTGCGGACTACAACAATACTTTTACTCTTCCACCAACCAAAGTAACCTTTCCGGCCCAGGTAGTCAAAAACCCAGTGCATAACCATTGGTGGAACTTTGGGTCACACGACCAATGCAGCCCAGGATATCTACACCACCGTATTTTTCCTCATGGCAATTCTGCAATAGATTTACTTAAAATTCGACCACCAACTCGAATACAGGAACTGTGTCAACAGCTTCCTGATGCTGATAATCCATTTCAGTCATATCTCCACCTACAAAATTTTATACACAGTAGGACAGCAAAAAATTACACATGGTTTTCCTGGCCAACAAGATACACTAATACAACCCAACCAAGCATCAATTTTCAGAAATTCACTAGCAAATTTTTTAATGATACTCTGGAAAGCGAATATCAAGCGTTCACTACCCCATTCACATATTATTTTCAAAATTTGCAGAAAGCACGAATGGACGAGACATTCACCACCTTTGAAATCAACATACTACAACATAACATTTCTGATACGTCTGACACAATTTTAACGGTTTCTGATTCTCAAGACAAACGTCAAATTTTAGAAAATAATAAATTTTCCACGCAACAATTTATACACTTATATGCACGCAAATTGTGGCGGTTACATTTTATTCGCCAAAATATCCTGCAAAAACATTTAACACTTTGAAAACTTCGGAAATTTGTGGATGAGATTAACAGGATGTCTGATTTTACACAAGATGAAATTTATGAACATAAAGTGGTTGGAAACAAACTTTATTCCTGGAACAGATTCCGTATCATAGGACCTATGGACTACGAACATCGATACACAATTCCAGCATTAAAACCGGAACAAGATATCTCTTGGTCACCAGCAAAAATAGCTGCAGTGCTTGGCAGCACGCTTGCAGCAGGCACAGCTTTAGCCTATGGACTTTATAAATTTTTCTTTGCAGGATCAACAAGCATGGAAAATTCACAATTCTACGCACAAGTTTCTCTAAGTGTCATCAATAATCGCACCTTTTCCTAAAAAGCAAACGTTTTTCTTCATCTTTAAATCATAAAAAATTTTTTTCCGTTGCAGAATGCATTTGTCAACTATCACCCTCTTACGGGCATTCTAATTTTAACAAAACGTCTTGCATCATATGAGATTTAATGTAAATTACACATATTTCGTCATTTCTTTTACAGATATTTGTCATAAACACTTATATATATTTAAAAACTCATGGAAATTAAAACAACAAAAAAATCTTTACTGCAACGTCTTTTCAAGACAAAAGATTCCAAACAGATTTCCAAGACGGTTAACGTCGACAACATCACTCAAAAACAAAATCGCTATGTGACACAAATCAAACCAATTGCTAATAATGTCAAACACAAACCACCCAGAGCTACAGTTGGAACATATGATTTCATTTCACCATTACAGCCCCTCCCACACATGGAAAAGAAACGACAGAAAATGACTACTCCATACATTCGCTCACAAAGTTCGGACCCCACGCCATCACCTCTAAAAACAGTCCAAACGGTCACACAAAATATGGCTACATTACCCCCCAACATAGAAGAACTGACTCAACCCACCAGCAGTGCACGCGGCACAGTCTTTGACACTCCAGCGCCGCCAGTGACAGAATATGCACCAGGCAACCTCTCACTACCGCAACCTCACGCTGCCTCATGAAGAAGTGCTCAGATTCCTACCGCACTTCCACAATACTACTTTTGCACAGACGTACATAATATCCACACACTTCCAAAAGATCTTCTATTTCAACTCCAACCGGGCAATGAAATCCAATGGGCACAAATTACACTAGCAACTTCGGAGGAATTTCCATTCATAAATGATAAACTTAAGCTAAAATCACTCATGCACCAAATGACTAACTACAATACTTCCCACCAAGCAGCCTCTGCTCAATTACTACAAGCAATTCAAGACCCCACTTACAATCCGTTACATGCATTCTTCAAATGGCTCAATCAGTCTTACGGCATTACGAACAAGAACATAACACTCACTTGCGCNAAGCAATAAACAAACAAAAATTTGATTGGCGCAATAATCCCGCCATTGATCTTCAAAATGCAATCAGTCAAGCCCACATGAGCNTACCAGAAATCAATGGCAATGAAATCTTTCGCGAAACACTTAAGGATGCTTTGAAACACAAGTTGCAACCTCATTACCATCTNATTGCGGACTCCAACTTAACCGACTTGCCTGACAAATTACGTCATATATGGAAAAACATTGCTATACCACCACCAGAAACAAAAACAACCACTGCAGCTGACCAATCAATAATATCCAATGCGACTTCTACTACTAACTTCAACCAATCTACCAAACAAACGACAACACACAAATCACCACTTAACAATGTCAATGAGACGTTACATCATTACCTTGCCAAACAAATTCAGAGTTTATCACGTCAATTGCAACAATTGCAACCACAAAAATACAGTTTATGACGTTCCCGTTTGCGAAGACTTCAGACTCGCACTTGTTTTCGCTGTCACAAGCGTGGACACCTAGCCAAAGATTGCAGAAAACATCTGAGATGGAATCACTACTAACAAAATCAACAAGACCACCTTCTTAACGATACAATCCCTATCAAAAACCCAAACATTCACATCAACGAAACAACGGACATATTCCATCCATCAATCGTAACAAAAACAATTAAACACGAAGATTACACGATTGCTCGACCAGACTACGAACACAACAGACATCCAGATACTAACGGAACTATAAAAGGAAAGAATCCATTTCGTCTGAGAAGAGACAATATAATCCACAACACAGGCATGTTTTCTAGCAGGGGGGAGAGAAACTTCGTCTCCGGATAGACAGACAACCGTGTCCATATCCTTGAGGACGGTTTCTGCTTTTGTTAACGACTCAGACGAGACATCTAGTGACTAATCCGCAATCCCTCTTTTACAAAACTTTTAGGTTGAATTTTACATCTAGCACTCAATCTATCTATCTTTCTCTTTCAATCTCCTTTTCTTCCACTTTTTCAGTGCATGATGTCAATTTCAATTTAAATGCGTACACTGCTAAGCACATTCCACTTTTTGTCACTGACGAATGGTTGTCATAAATACGATTACGACAAACCAACAGACGAAACTGACAAATGGTTATCACGACTACAGTCATGACAAATCAACAGATTGAACTGACGTGTGATGTTTAACATCAACAGTTCTGACAGACCTAAAATAGATTAAGTCACTACAGTTTTTTTGAACAAAGAGTTTCAGTTCTGTGTGAAACACCCCACTTCTGGATGACACAATTCGTCTCTGTGTGAGCAGTTCAATTACGTTATACTCAATTCTCTCATGCTGAGCTAAAATAAAAACAAATCGGTAAATACACAATTCCCAAACATTTACACAAACATCACCGACAACACTGAGGTTTACGCCACCAACAAAAACTATTTGCACAACCAACGTGTCACACTATAGCATCTGAAACACTTACTAGAATTAATCAGGCTTCAGATACGAACGTTACAAACATCTGACATACATATATTCAAATGATCCAGACTACAGCCCAAAACTGTTGCATAATGCTATCGCGGGATAAACGACTTGGAAAGTCTATCATGATTCACAGGAGTCAATCAAACAAACATCACCATCCAGTGACGAAAGTCATACAAACCGTTTCCAACTGGAAAATTGTCAACTAACTTAGAGGAATGTATACTTGCTCCTCAAAAAGACAACGAATCATCTTTCACGACAGGCACTGAGTCATAATATAGGGACCATCCGTCGACATTTAATAAAAATTATGGGTCCCATGAACTCAAATAGTCTAGGCAAATACGTTCATTTACAATGTGATTTCAGTAGAAAGCTTCAGCCTAATTTTCACCATGTGAACATTTGGCAATGTACAACATCTGCTACAAACAAAACATAACTTAGCTTCTACATTTTTCATCACCCAAGCATGGGTGAATACATTCCCTTATAGATTGCCAACTACCGCAATATAGATTTTCATTAGCATTTTTTTTAAAATCCGCACTGTCATCAATGACGTTACGCGGATCAGAATATCAGCATCCCAACACCACGTCGTTTCCAAACAAAATTGCTCTAGCGCGACTCGCGTGGCCAAGTCAAGCTGATGACTGACTCTTGCCCAAAGAACATACAAAAAGGATACGCCAACATTCCTTTAACATCATTCCTTAGCAGGATGCATGTATCATTTAATATTTACACCAGTTTGGCAATACTTGTCAATCGAAGAGTAAACAAACATCGCTAACGGACTATAAAAATCCACTTATATATTTCTGTGTTTCCGATACCATTCGGACATATTAAAAGACGACCATATACATCATACTGGTCACACTTTGGTGACAATACTGGCTGCAACTCAAGCACAGCAACTGATTAACTCTTCAAACTCTGTAGTTTTTTCAAGAATTTTCAACATACTTTACACAATTTTGCCAAGACTAGAACAACGGATAGTCAACAAATAACCTTATTTATTAAAAGCAATATAAAGGAACCCGCAATGGATATACAAATTTTCTACTTTGAGCTTCTGAATTTAGGTGCTAAATTCATAGAGGCACCAAATGAACACCTAACTGATCATAATTCTGATACGTGTTAATCAACTGGGGTACAGCACCTACCTTTGAAGGACCAGAAACACGACGACACTACCCCAAGCGGTTTCTGACATGCTAATACTTTCTCTAGACGAAAGGATCTGAGTCAATTGAAAATGTCTCCAACAGATGTATCAATTCACGTCGACCGGTCATTAACAACCTTGTAGACCCTCTTGTGGCTAAAGTAAGATCAACAAGACTCTAGACACAGATCCTCATTGTAAGTGCACAAACCCTTGACGATTCTTGACAAGGTTTTACTGTGCACTCAACAAACTCCTTAACAATTTTTTCATTCGGTGAACAATATAGAACCTGCACAGTAATTGAATGTTTAAGGACATATAACTTAAAATCTAATATTTATTTTTTTCAGAAACAACTCAGAACATAACGTGAGAAACAAATTAAAAATAGCGGCCACTCTTTGTTACTTTACTGACTGCAACCCATGCAGATCCTATACATAATCTTTTAATCACTCAAATCTTCTCCAGGATTCACATTCTGTCCGACACAGTACTGACACGATTCGAGCGACAGACAGCTGAAAAACTGGAATAAGTGGTACACTTGGTTTTCCTCTGTTTGAATGCATTTCATACATGCAGACTCTGTTGCTATACTAAAAAGTAGTTGCATTTTACCACCTTAGAACCTCATACTATTCACTACTAAATGCCCTTTGTATGCGAATAAATTATTTAAATGCATTCCCGATAAATAAATCACAATTAACCTTTGTTTTTCAGAAAACCTCCAGAAATATTATAAAATACAAACATTAATAATGCCAACCATTTCTTAATGACAACACTGGCTGTAATCTCCGATTCTTCTTTCAATCTCTGCAATATTTTACGAATTTTCAAGGGAGTCAACGCACTTTGGCTAAGACTGAACCAACAGACAACTGAGAAAATAGTCGCACTCATCAAAAAGGTAAGAATAATTTTCATTTTATCTGAGTACATTTGCTCAATCACTAATTCAACATTAGGGGAAACTTCCCTTGTCAAACAAAAAAATGAGCCAACTTCCTCGGTTAAACATTTACTTCAAGAACAACACTTACATCAATCCTGCCCAACAATGATAATTTCAAATCTAAGACTATATCAAACGAAGCAAAAGTATCAAATTTCACAATATCATGTACGCACAGCAAAACTTATAGCAGATACAGCACTCCACATGCGACTTCCATCTCTAAATAAGTGTCAACTCAACGATGTCACTAAATTCAATTTGACGAAAGAACATCATCGATTACGCACATTTAACAACAAAAACTGGGACCGAACAGCACATGATGTCACCGATCTAGCGAAAAACGGATTTTTCTCTCTTTCAAAAACCACTACATACATTCAATGTTTTTCCTGCGGTATTATAATCACTAAATTCCTACCCAACGTTCCCATCTTTCTTTTTCACTGGCTAGCATCACCCGATTGTAAGCATTTTCACTTACGCGACGACACTAATGTACCTGACCAACAATCTCAAAGTAAAACATCACACACAGGGGCACCGGCTAATAACATATTGGAGGTGCCACCCGAAACACACAATGAATTTCTCATGCAAGAGGCAGGTTTCACACGAATTTCAACTCTTCAGATACCACTTGACATATGCCCCTCTTGTCAGGGACAATATGAAGCATGGACGACACTTTTCGATCCATGGAAATTCCATCCCCAACATTTTCCTCATTGTCCGCACGTCATAAAATTCAAATCCCCACCCTTCATCATAACATGCTTAAAACAATACAAACACTCCACCGTTCCACGACGACAATATAATCAATTCTTCCAGCGACACCTACAATACCTTCGTCCTGAAACCTTCTGCACGGACCTATTATATGTATCCAATGTAGGAACATTTCATGACTTATTACAAAATTTAACAAAGCATCATGAGATATTCATGCATGTACTTCACTGTTATGCAATTCCTATGACGGACCCTTCGTCATAAACACACGTTAATCAAGGACACTCCAACCAAAAGCAGTGTCCACTATCCAAACCAACTGTTTTCTCGTGAGAAGTTCAGTTGGGTACCTTACACATAATCCCTGGAATACACGCAATCTTCCATCAAAATTATTAATTTGGTGACATTTCACAAATACGGTGATGACTTTTTCTCATGGTTTCCGCAAAAACTTTCTAGGAAGGTATAAAGATAGATGCTATTTAAAAGCATCTATGTTTTAAATAAAATTTCCTTAAGTACCTTCCTAATATTATAGCAGGGTTACACGGAACATATTTTGCGACAATTGAATTTCATATAGGTAAAAAGAAACAAAAAGTCATAAAGATCAACACCGATTGAAACAACCGATATATTTTTGAAACAAAAACCGTATAATATTATATTGCCATAAAAACAATTCCGGAAACATCAATTGTTGCATTTAACAACAATACCGGATGTAATATTGAGCAATACTTCACTATTAATAAAAACACGATGACATATCACAAAGGCGATAAACATTGGAAGAGAATAAGCTTAGCAAAGTACATATGCACGATATTTAATATGTGCAAAAATACACAAAATTGCTATAATTAACATAATAACACGAATGAACCACAATACAATGTTATAGTGGGTTGTTTACAAACCTGAAATTTTTCCAGACACTAACAAACACTCAACTGCATATTCAAATGTATTTTTTCTACCAAATAAATATATAATATACTGAAACACAACAGGAATACATGACGAAACCAAGACACGAAAAGAAGTTACTCTTAAAGCAGTAATCTTAATATCGGTCCTAATGGGAACATGATAAGTTCTACAACTTCAACTAGATAACGCCAGTATCACACTCTCTCGAATCACAGTTAACTTAGTAAACAGACAACAACGATTCAAAACTTACATATTAGAATTTAATAGACAATTTTTACAAAAGACATATAATTACAACCAGACGGTCCATTAAAAACAGAAAATTAAATTGAAGACGGAATGCTTATGCAACACAACCAATAGTCAGATAATATAACTCTAGAAAACCAATTTTACAGACACAAAAAATGTTGAAAAATATTCCCTCTCTGAGAAACGATACTGTTTATCGTAATCAGATTGAGAAAGGAATTATTCATAACACAGAAATTTGATTAACCAGAATTTCACAAAATGGGTCAAGAAACACCCCTTAATTATAATAAAACAATCACCATGATTGAACTCACATCAAGAAAACATGGAAATACTGCGAAATTCAACAGTAATAACTATAAAACCAATTATAAGTACACCTCTATAAAGAAAAACAAGACAAGGCCAGCATAACCCTGGTTACGAATATACAAATACACTTATACATTTAAAAAAAATACGATGAATAAAATGAAGACAAGAAATCTACCTATTGATTACCTACCTTTCAGAAACTACCCAATGGAATTTTCAAATTACACTTGGCTATCATTCTCAGCATTATCATCATTACCAGATTCTTCGTTCTTATGGTGATCCCCAAATACAACAGAAAACAAAGTGGTATCAACACCGGAACACATTTCAAAATACGGATCAGTCATGAAGAAATCAGCTTCAGCTAAAGAAAAGCAACCCATTTACGAAAAAGAAAATGAAGAACCTGAAGAATCGGAAAACTTTTCTCCACTAACAAATAAAAACAACAACAGAACAGAGAAACTAAGAAAATTGATTAGACAATCAATTTCTGTCAATCCCGTAGGAATGTAGCGGGCATATACAGCCTACTACATCTAAATAACGTATTACAAAACAAAACAATATTCAACAACAAAGAAGATTGGATTCACCACCAAGGCTGAGAAGACAAAGGA
>JGI24158J21664_10014250_pt1 | contig 10448 bp, 7 predicted proteins | sample Ectturendosymbi3_FD_21664 | JGI IMG/M metagenome (IMG submission 21664)
TTATCAACCTGCGTTCTGCAGAGTGTGTGTGTTCATACTATGGACTTCGTGTCTGCTCACAAACAAATAAATTAAATTAAATTTGCAACTGTTTCTGGAAGACAGACTGATGTTTGAACAAGTAGATTTTTTTGCGGACACACAAGCTCGTCCACGTTTATCAAGCAGTATTTTTGATTTTTACGAACTGACGATAACACTTTTTCTGTTGTTTTTTTCTCAGCGTAGCTTGTCCTCAGGGCCGGCCTTGAGCCAATGCAACCGATGCGGCCGCATTGGACCCCGCGCCTCTGGGTGCCCCGCGGCATGGTGGTTGGGCAGGTTGTTTGTTTTTGCAAGATACTCCTTGCAAACGAGTATTGCAGCAAGGCTTAAAAATCTTATTGTTAGCAAATTATTATCTTGTTTGAATGAACGATGAATTTCCTGTAATTGTTATCGAAGTTCATCAAACGTGTTCATTCATGCAGAACGTCATATCTGCGCTCCAACACGTTTCACTCTTTATGGATTGAATTTAGATTGTTACTAGTGCGAGTTGAAACTGAAGGAGACCTACAGCTACTCCAAACAAGATGTGTAGTGATTCAACTTGCAATGAACAGGTGAAGACGAATGTCTGTGGTAGCTTTGACGGCAGTTCTGCTAACGTAACATTGTTCAGTTCCCGAAAGATTCTTCTGTTTTGGAAAGTTTTTGGCTGGTTGCGGGACATCTACATTTTAACAAAGGTTTGCAGTTTTGTTTCACAGAAGATTCTAACACAGACTAGATATTTTGTTATTTGGTCAAACAAAATTATTTGTAGAACATTGAAACAAACAACAAAATGAGACATTGGTCCTGTGGAGGCCAAATATCTCATGCACACTAGGGAAAAATGTTGTGAATTGTTCGCACTTAAATTTGGCTCCTTTGTCCACAAAAATGCTTCGGTGTTATTCGTCGATCGTGCAAGTAGTTTTATCATTTGCCGCCTCACAAGATTTTGTTTGTGATTTCCGTACTTGCGAGCGTAAATCGATAGAAAAACCAACACTTCAAAGTCCATGCAGGTTCATAAACGTAAAGGGACATTTGAAGAAGTTGCTCCGCAGCTTAACTAGGCAAGGCAAAAATTATGAATGTCATCCAACACACGCGTTCCTGTTTATCAATATATTGGGTTGCTATATGCTTCTATTTCATCGGTCAACCATGCGCATTATATATTGCGTTTTATAAATGTTTCTACAACTGAGACGTGGTAGTTGAAAAATCTTTGTACATCACAGTTATAATTCATAAAATCATTAAAAAAAGTTTGCATTCCAAGTCCATGCATAATGAAGCATAAAGAGTAAGTTCTATAACAGAGGTTCCCAACCTGGTATACATGTACACCTAGAGGTACATTTGCCTATCTGAAGAAGTACATTTATTTTATATTTGCAACAAATTAGGCTAACTTGACACATAAAACCGAGCTTATCTTTATATTTCCAGAATTCTAAAAGTTCTATCAAAAATTCAGTATATTTTTGGTATTTACTTCAATCTATTTGTCACAGGAAATTTTAGGGGCACACGCTCATCTAACGAAATGCTAAAGGCGTACATGGTCAGAGAAAGGTTGGTATCCTTGTTGTATAAACTTGGGTTTTTGTTTTTTGGGCGGATGCTTGGGTTGTTCTCTTGTGAAGTCTGCTTTTTCGTGTGTTGCGTCATAAAGTGAATAGATGATCATCCGCAGAGACGTTACCTTTATGCAGGGATGCATCTCCGATTGTGGTTACCGAAAGCGAGATAAGCAATCTCTTCATGATAACAGTTTTCTCCAGGCCAGTTGTTTGCGAACCACAAGAACGAAGTAATTGCGTTGCAAGTTCAAATCGCTTGTCAATTCGGTTTAATTGACCTAACTTTACGCTTGCGCTCGCCGCGCCATTGCAGTGCTTCCATTACAACTTTCAGCTTGATTACGAGTGGTAGCGATACACTGTCTAATGTCCACCACAGCAGCATCCTATTAGTCATTAACATGGCCGTAGCTGGGGTTCACATGACTTATGCCCACTACCCATAAAAGAAACTGTTTTGCTAACATGTAGCCTACCTACAGATCAACTCCAATAATCTGAAGTCTTTTTTGATATTCATGTAGTTATTTTGTTAAGATATCTTCATCAAAAACGTCATAGCACGGTTGAATGAGCACGATGGTGTAAGAGAACCACTGCTCCGAGGGCCCCTCGCCTAGGTCTTGCACTGGGCACCGCACTTGCTAGGGTCGGCCCTGCTTGGTCTAATATTGTTTGTTGTCTAATTACTCGGTACTGTCAAGACAAACTTATATTTTCTTTTGCGCTTTATTCGTGTTCACTGCTCTTCTAGCACGCGTAGCAGTGGTTGCTCTCGTAGTGACAGGTTTGGTTGACATTTCAAGCAATGCCGTAACAGGGAGGGCACGTGAAGGCACTTGTCATCCTTCCCAATAAAACTGCTCTTCTGTCGCTAATGACTGCGACTTCGATCATATCTCATGCAAAACTCGCATTTCATTCTACAACTGACTGAACGACAAAGGTCTTCAACGTATTTTTTGGTATTTCATGCTTTGTGAACTAGTTGTCGTAACAATCTACGAATATACGTTAGCTCTGTGCTGAACGAGCTTTATTTCTCGCTTTCAAGCAAAGTGGGGAGGATGACATGTGCCTTCACGTGGCCATCCTGTACGACATTTGCTACAAATGTCAACCAAACCTGTCACTACGAGAGCGACCACTGCTACCTGCACTGAATGTGTTCGGCGTGGGCTGGGTCATAATACGCCCTTTTCAGGGCGTGGCAGCAGAAATGCTGCCGAACATGACCCACGACCCAACATACTCCAGCTGAACACCGAGGGGCTCACTGCAAACCGTGACGCGACAGTTTATCGAACGACAATTCATCGAATGACAATTTATCGAATGACAATTTATCGAACGACAGTTCATGGAACGACAGTTTATCGAACCGACAGCTCATTGAAACGACAGTTTATCGAACGACAATTCATCGAATGACAATTTATCGAATGACAATTTATCGAACGACAGTTCATGGAACGACAGTTTATCGAACCGACAGTTCATTGAAACGACAGTTTATCGAATGACAATTTATTGAACGACAGTTCATGGAACNACAGTTTATCGAACCGACAGTTCATTGAAACGACAGTTTATCGAACGACAGTTTATCGAACCGACAGTTTATCGAATCGACAGTTTATCAAACCGACAGTTTATCGAATGACAGCTTATTTTTTTATAGCTTATTTTCTTTTGTACCTCATCAATCATTTTTTTACCTTTTAACTTTCAAAATTTGTTTAAACAATTTTGATCACACCAAATTTCTCCTAATTCCTACTGAACTCGAACGGAAAGTGAGCTGCGTGAGAATGTTCGTACTTGTTTCATTTCCATGACCGATGTTTGCACGTTCATGTTCGCTGGATGCACTTTTGGATTCCGATGACGCAGCGTATGTGAGGTCTTCATTTGATTGATTGGAGCGTTGTTCCGCATGATGTCTTTTGCCGCAATTAAAAGCATGTGGAGTCGTTTACCGCGAACGTAGGGCGGTAGAATGGTGGTAGCAATTGCAATGTTTCAAACGATGTCAATCAAAGATGAGCTTTCTTTTCACCGGCTGCAGTAATTCAAACAAGTGTTGAACTGCGTAAAAACTCTGCAGACTCCGCACCACAACTCACAGACTTGACGCGACACGACACCAACTCACTACTCGTTTTCGATTCGACATTGCCATTGACGCGAATCTGATTGTAAATTGCGTGGAGCTGACGTCATGATGGCTTGTGTTCCATTTCAAGATTCACGACCTGACTCCATATTTGTTGTCAAGAGCGGGGAGGACGACAGGTACTTTCACGTGACCCGCCCCGTTGTAGCATTTATTGAAAAGCTTTCGAAACATCTTGATAGGACAGCATACCATTGCCACCCGAGAGAGAGAGGGGTTGTGCGTAGACGTCGCAGGATATAAGATCATTAACGTCTACAAACCTCCAAATTCGCGACTCACACCAACGGCCATCTCGACGTTCCCACACCCCAGTCTGTATGTTGACAACTTCAACATCCAGCATGTCAACTGGGGTCACAGCAAAACATCTCCTGACGGAGAGACCCTGGACACCTGGACGTCAACAAACTTGAGCTGCTGCACGGCCCAAAGGCGAGTAGTAAGTTCCGTCTCTCACCAATGGAAAGCCCGCGCCAACCTGTACATGGCCTTCGCGAGTGTCGGCCAGGACAACCGAGTGCCTGAAAGACGTGTTCTAGGAAAGTTCCTGTGATCACAACAGCGACGTTCTATCATAATACCACGGATGCTCAAAGTTCCTGCCAACAACAGCGTTCCGGTGAACCGTTGGTACTTATCCAAGGCTGATTGGAGGCGCTTTTGCCTTCTTACAGGAGAATCCGTTGAGAGATTGACCTGGTTAGAAGAGGCAGGAGCGATGGGAAGAAGCTGTCCATCGACTTCCATTGACTTCTCGCACTCCATCCGCTAAGCGTGGAGCATCATCAACAAGCTTATTACAGGTCTGAACACTCCTCACTTCTGTGCCCCATATCAGCAAACTCCATTACCTCACAGTTCTTGAAGAACAGTGCACACAAGGCAGAGAACTGCGAGTTCACCGGGCTTGTCAACAAGGAACTGTCCGACCTATGGGAGGGCTCAACACATGAGGGAAATAGTATCTCTGGTCCTTTCATGCCAGGTTGCATGCTGCCAACCTCAAGAACCTGGAGCCCGGAAACTCTTCCGGTTTGTACTCTATTTTACCGGAGTTTGTACGCCATGCCGGCTCAGCTCTCAAATCTTGGTTATGCAATTTCCTCACTTTCTGCATGCGCCAACTCAAATTCCCAAGATCTGGAGAAGAGCATTAGTAGTTGGGATCCCTATGCCGGAAAAGCTATTGGGGGACTCAAAGAGCTATAGACCTATATCTCTACTTCTTGTCCCCTTCCAGATACTCGACAGACTCACCTACGCTCGTGTCGAACCAATCATCGACTCAAAAATCTCGGAGGAACAAGCGGGTGTTCGATACGGGAAGTCGACCCTAGATCAGATTACCTTACTGACGCAAGACATCGAGCATAGCTTTCCGGCTAAGAAGAAGGGTGGAGCTGTGTTTCTCAATCTCACAGCACTATACGACACTGTATGGCATTGCAAGCGCCTGCGATTGCTACCTGATAGGAACATGGTCCGCATGTGAGTGTGGCAGAAGAAAAAATCGTCGACCATATTATCCTCCAGTGTACAAATCATCAACCTTCCCATAGACTGCACGGCATGACGGTTATGGATAATGTGACAATCGACCGGCTTGTCAACACTTGGCGGTGTTCTTGTGCGGCCAAACAGTGGATTGAAAGACCTCGATCAAATGATGAAGAAGAAGAGCGCCTGCAATGAGAAAAACATTTCTACAAATTGTTCACGTCAAACAGTTGCATTCGAAGATAACTAACTTTAATTTCACTTTTTCAGAACTTTTATGTTTTGTCGATATTTTGTTCAACTTTTCGATGATACGCTCATGCTCAAGTATATGCTTTTCATGGCAGTTCTAAATACCATAAATCTTTTTTACCATTAGCGGATTTGTGTTTTTCTGCAGTTGAATGGGATTTCTTGTGTCCACCCAATAAAATCTTGACCTAATTCTGAAATGAGTCCGTCATTTTTCGTTCCAAAGTGATTTCAGTTTTTTGTGCTTGATAGTTAAAGAAATTGAACACCAAGACTTATCCTAGATCAGGGGTGGCCAACCTTTTGATTCCGTGCGCCAATGTTGTTAATGCTTACTTAAGATGCGCCACACAAACATTCACTTCCTTTCAATCCTTTGAAACGTGTGGTGATATGGACATATTTTGAAGTTATAATAACACATATCTATTTTAAAAATATGTTATTTATGTTATATAACAAATGCATAAACAAGCATTGCCCAATTTATTTAATAACGATGACAGATGTCGCAGTTGTAGAGGAAAGGATCTCACGCAACACTTTGTAATTTCCATTGATCATTTTTAAGTGATTATTTCAGAAAGTACTAGTAGTAATGTATGAAAACAACTAGCAGTTTTAAATAAAAATAATTTTATACACAGGCATAATAAACATGAATGACTTTAATGTGACTTTTGACTCCGCTTTGCTTTCACCAAACCAATAATATTAGGAGTTAAATTCGTAAGTGAAAGCAACAGGCAGTTCTTCGTGTTGGAATCGGACAGTCGTGACCTTAGTTTGTTTGATCATTATCATGGAAGAAATGACTCCTCGCATCTGTACATAGTTCCGAAGAGACAGGCATAACTCTAGGCAAACTTTCTCATTTCTGCAAAATGCTCACATGGTAATGATCGCCAAAAACCAATCAATTCCGACACACTTGAGAATGAGGAAAGTTCATTAAATTTCTTTTTCAATACTCAATTTGCTTTTAGTTCAATAAGTTCTATTTGCATATTACAGTGACGTGCAGTGAGGTTCGTGGCTGAGGAGGCACTATCTCTTTCAAAGCCAAGTTTGCGAGTATATGAATTGAATGGAGTAGCATGAATTCACCACTCAACTGTTTGCTTGCAGAATGACTACTGCCTATGCTTTCTACCCCATATCATCATTTTTTACACAAACATGGGTACAGAAGGGATTCTCGATTTACAAAAATGGAAAATATATTACCTATCACCTGGTTGTTTAAAGGCATTATTAAAAAGTTGAAACAGTCTTATAACTTATGCATAGGTCTTCAATGCATAGAGCGATCCAATCGAGAATGCAGACCATCAGTATGACCGGCAGCTGCAGAAAGCTTCAATGAAATACGTAAATTAAAAGAACGACTGCGCGCAGTGCTGCAGATTGACGTCGCTCATTAGTGCGCGACAACACACACCAATTCACTTCATCCTCCCCCACTTAAAATTAAGTCTAACCAGAGGTTCAACGCACTGGCAAAGCAAGCACAAAACACGATCGATACGAAGCACAAAAGCGGCCGACTCACTACAAAGATGTGATGCGGCAACAACAAGCAATTAGAAGCAACATGGAGCACATTTTCACAAGCAATTAGAAGCAACATGGAGCACATTTTCGCTTTAATGAACCAACTAAAAGCACGACTTGTACACAGCGCCGCAGGTTAACGCCGCGCACAGGTGCGCAACAACACGAAACAATTTACTTCACAAACACACTAAATAATAATGGCTGTACGCAATGTAAAATAAACAAACATGAATAAATAGAAAAAGGAAAGACAAATAAAAAAATATTGCAGCGGCTCGTCTGTCATTACTCACATCATCAAATCCCACGAACACTTCCTTCACTTCACAAGCCCGGCCCGTAGCCAGGGGGGGCAATGGGGGCAATTCCCCCCCACACTCCAAACGTTGCACCAAAAATTTTCAGGTTATAAAAGCTTTCAATGTGTAAGGCAAAGAAACACTTCAGTGCAAATCTACGCAACTGCTTAAAGAACCTGTCCTACTTCAGTTTTTAGTTGAACCTTATCAAAGCAATGCGGTTTACCAATTGCTCATGATGAATCAAACGTGTACCGTGTAAATGCTAGTGAACTCATATCATGGCTGACCTTTACCTAAGGTTCAAGCTCCCTGTGGAAGTTGATGATAATGAAATACAAACGTGTATCTAAGCGCTTACAATCACTAACTGAAAGCAAAACAAGGTGTAATGCTTGCAGCTGTTTCTGACGTACCAGTTTGCTGTATCCCACTTGATGGTGATGTAAAGTTCAGACCATCGAAAAATTACTCTCTGACTTTCTGACGTTGACGTGCTAAAAACAGTGTTTTCCCACAGCGAGGAAAACCATGCGTATATCTTTTAACTACTGTAAAGCCAGACTGATAAAAGAAACATAGCATTGCTAGAAAGGACGTGCAAGAAAAATAAAATCACTAAAATCAATGAGTAGGAGTGGCTTACTTTTTTGTCATCAAAAGGATGCGCCACTTCGAAGCATACCATGCCCCACTTGTGGGCGCATGCGCCATATGTTGGCCATCCTTATCCTAGATGGTATACTGCAGATCAAGTCTCGATGAAGGACGACGGTGTAATTCATCAAAAGCGACGAACATCTTAGTTTTATAACTAGGGTCATTCAATATTTGAATGGCTTACCTTTGCCTGCGACTCTAACTGCAGACCTTGATCGATTAACCTGTTGTGATATTGCGGTTTTGCATTTAAAGCCTGATAGTATTTTAGATTTTTCCTGCTAATTCAACAATACCGCGGGCAGTGACTACTTTGGAAAAAGTAGCCATGACTTTAAAATTGCACAAATCAGAATTTGTTGTGTGAATGAGAGATCTACATCTGTTCTCTGGACAAAACTTTTTTGACCTACAAAAGCAGCTTTGTAATTTCTTTGAAACACCGTTAATTGAAGGAGTCCTTTTCTTTGTTAAGTTACACACCTTGGGTTGAGGTGAAGAAAAAGTTATCTGCTTGGCAAAATAGTTGTAATTCATAGTTAAACTTAAATTAAAGGGGCATTTTCCTTTAACTAAATGGTTGGCAATTTCGATACACAGTAGATTTGAATTTATTTTTAAAGTACACGTTTTTCATTCATTCTCGCACACACTGTTCCATTCGGAAATGCACTGGTTCTGCAGCTCTACGATCAAAATATCTCAGTTTTCAGCAACACAAAATAGTTCTGTTGGCTCGAAACAAAGGTGGAACCCCGCCCGGCCAGATTGGAGATGGTGAAATAATGCCAGCGGATCCTTGGTTGGCCTCTTGGTCGCTTGCTTGCGAATCTTTCCTGTGGAAATTTAGTCCTGTGGCCGAAACATCGTAGCTGTGGTCTGTTTGTTCGGATGCGAAGTGGCTCAATATCAGGCCTTTGCGTTTTATCCTATTTGCAGCAGTAATGAGCGCACCACGGTTTTGCACTTCAAACGAGATTGTTGTCACACGGAAATTTATTATCGGATTACAAAAGCATTTGTTACATCTTTGTTTCAGCCTTGACTATTCAATACCCCTCGTGAGCGGCTACATTTAATTATTTATGTTTTTTGGTCGGGACAATTGATTTAAGCAGGTGTCATGCCACCAGAAATGATCCGTTGCTATAAAAATTTTATTGTGTGAATTACCATCTACAGCACTGCAAAGCAGTCAGAATGTTTGTTTCTAAATACAGAAGAGTCAACACGCAGATAGTGCTTTGCATAAACGTTTTAAGGAAATCTCCGGCTATTTGTCATTGAAAGTGGTTCGCTATAATATACCAATCTCAATGAAAGATAACAGTATCTTTCATTAAAGGTGATGAAGATCTTATTTTTTAGGACTGCGAGCCATCGCAGCTTCTGTTGTTTGTCTCTTTGTAGGGGGAGCATCACGTCAGGTCATGGATTTTCTCATCTAGCTCATCAAAGCTCTTCAAAGATTGCGGCTGTGTTGCAATTTGTAAATAAAGTCATTTAATATTATTCTCACTGCTCTGTCTGTTCCACAAATACTGATTCTCCATTAAAAATCACCTGCTTCCTTCACCTGCTAAGTCAATCTGAGCTGGCTTTTGTTGGTCTTATGTTCAGTAATACATCTCAAACAGTTACATGCTGCTTTATGATTTTTGTTGTTGCAGCGGTTTTTTTGTTTTGCAGGGACATTGCGTCAAGAGGTCTCTTCTCCGTTATCTGCAGCAGGCCGGTATCCTTTGAGGATTCCTGCATTATGCTTAAATACTTGTGCACAACATGTGCGGCTTTGTCTACCAAACTGCACAAGACCTCTCAAGTGGCTGCCCTCTACGGACGTTGAAAATTGACTTTTTCTTGGCACCAAAATACGAACTTCTGCAGAGCAAACAGTTGTTTGCTTGAATGCGAAAGAGATTTATGGAAACCGGGGCAGAGTTTCATTTTAGCCGGGTTTACACTTTCTCTGTCATGCTCAGCTCCTTGCAGAAGTGGGAAAACCACGATAGATACCGGTTGCGATCCAGCACTCCTGCGCAACTGCGTTGATCATCCAGCAGACTGCAACCACTTTCAAAAATGTAACCCCATTAAATTACCAAAAATTCGTCCAATCCTTTAGGGACCACAAAAGACGAAGTATCGTCTTGGACTCTTTCGGCCATGACTCGCCAGTCGATAGAGCTAGGGAAGTGTTCAAACCCTCTAAATATGCGGAAAGACTTGTAGTTTCGACTAAAAAATAAATTGGGAAATTTTGGATTTGAGTTTTTGTTGTGGGTTACTGTGACAAGACGGCCTATTGATGCAAGTATCCAGCGAGTATATTTACTAGGCTTTAAAGAACTGAGTTTCAACATACTAGAGACCAGAAAATAGTCA
>JGI24158J21664_10014252_pt1 | contig 10448 bp, 8 predicted proteins | sample Ectturendosymbi3_FD_21664 | JGI IMG/M metagenome (IMG submission 21664)
AATGTTTGCCGAAAAATATTTTTATTTATTTATCTGAAAACCAGTCCGGGTATCCATTTTGAAGAAAAAGGCTTTAATACAGTATTTTGAAATTTCTTGAAATTTCTTGAATATTTATTGATAATAGCTGCAGATTTCATAGGAGCGATGCACTAGACCAGGGGTCGGTAACCTTTCTTGCACTGCGGACCGCTTTGAACCTGGCAATATTTTGCGGACCGGCCCTCAATAAATAATAAATGTTTGGCACATGCTAGTTTATTACAACTCGTAAGTCATCGTGGCACTGATTCAGTGAGAGATGTAGGCTTGCTTTGCCGCAATAAGATGCCCCGACCAGCAGGGATTATGGTGTTCAATGGCACCCGCAGTGTGTTCCTTATGTCAGTCGTTCCAGTTACTTTTGGACCAATTTGGTCTTGGTTCCGCACGGCCCGGTAACAATTTCTTCACGGACTGGCACCAGGCCGTGGCCGGGTGTTTGCCGACCCCTGCACTAGATTTTTTATTTTGTATTGGAGACAAACTTTCCAATTTACTGTACAGTCCTGTGTGGGTTCTTTTTTTGTAAACAGTTGTTTTATTCGGGTGTCTTTTTTTGCCAATAAAACATCTGAATATGTCAGCTGTCTGTTTCTAATTCTTTTGAAAAACTGACACTTGAATGAGCTTTGTTTAAATTAGAGAAAAATTGATCCATTTGGTGTACCATCGATGGGCCCATTGCAACTCCATTTACCTGACTGTAACATTTTCCGTTGAATTGTAGAACAGTATTTTTGCAAGTACAGTTGAGCATCTTTCGAAGTTCCATTCTGTTTAACCCATGAAATTCGACATCTTTATCATTGTTATGGCCGGTACCAATGCCCGATTTGGCCAGACCATAAGTTAAGTTAGTTTTGATATGATTTATTTTATCATGCCGTTTCTACTAACTTGCAAGGAGTGAGTCCTTTTTAACCTGCCAAAGATCACCTTCTCTAACAGGTTGCGATAATCTTACCTTTCTCTGACACAGATTACTAGCACAGCAACTGGCAGAAACTACTTTACAAGCAGTTCCTGAAGTCGTGTGGTGATTTACACATAAGAGCATTTTATTCTCATTGTCCAACGGCTACAATTTGCAAACCTGCGACATTACATTTTTTATTGGAAACATGAACATAGTGTTGATTACGATCCTAAGATCCCATTTAATCTTAATATTTCCCTCTAGCCTAAGAGATTTAATCATCTCCAGATCAGTTCACCTTTGAAAGTCTTCCAGAAAAGCTATACCCATGGTAAAGATCATATCATTTCAGTCTCCATGCCACCCTTTTATAGTCGAGGGCAGTTGTTCCTGAAACTTCTTTTGTTTTTCGTAACACAGCGTGAACCATCATTTGTTTTTCACAGTATGGTGTGATTCGCCACAGCTGCATGTCTCGAATTGTCGTCACGTCGCGACAGTGCGTCAAACTGTGTCATGTGATGATATTTCACCACAATTGCAGTTGTTTGCGCCTTTACTGCATGACATAATGCATTACTTCATGCATAAAACTTCGTGTCTTTTCGGTTTTAACTTCTCCCCACTAATTCGTGAGTCATCGTAAACTTTCGGGTTACATTCTCATTGCTTTGGTCATACAGTACATCGTTTCTCTATATTTCGTGCCCCATCCTTAATACAGGACTCTGACTAGCACGTGACCATTCTTGCGTGACGGAGTATCATAAAATTGTTACTGAGTTTTCTACTTTTGGCTTAGATGCCCCACTTATGTTCACGTTTCCAAGATACCCATACAATATCATACTTCACTACACTTCGCAATACAACAATAACGATATACATAATAGGTTGTTTTTTACAGGCCGATACAACAACCTCAACACGTAGTAGCTTAACGAAAACGTTATGATACACCACTACTCCTTTACTCAAGCAATTGCCTCCTTTAATAACGCGCACAATTGCTTCCGGTATTTCAGGTAGCCACAGATATCGCGTTGGTCTCAATTCCAGTGCTTCGTTACTGATGGTACCGCACCATCGTTGCACAGGATTGATTTTGTTCTCCAACCTTGCTAACTTACAAATATTACAACAATCACGGATACACACGCCAACAGACACATTCAAAAATGCAATACACACAATGCAATTGCATAGTATATACAATATAGTCACATAATGCTTTTCCATGGCTTTGCATTACTTTGCTTCACCATACCACGTTTTATTAGATACAACATCGCAACAGTTTTGTTCAATAGTAAAATAATTCACTTCCATGTTGCTATTCCTTTAGCCTCTCATCACATAGCCATGTGATCGGACTAACTCTTGACTTTCTTCAATCAGTCGTACGGAATGTTCATATAAAATGTCTTTTACTCTTGTACACAGCGTTGACGTTTTAATCAACCGTCACCGTCCGTTGTTTTTATGTCCTTCTGTAATTTCAACAGGTGATTAGTGCATACACTTTTACTACGTTCCAAATCAATTTACACATATATATCGGCGATCAATTTACAATTCGCAAGCAATCAGCACCAATTATGATTCGCAAGCAACAGTACAATGAACCAAAATACATGTTATGGTTAAAAAATACCATAACATCACTCCCTTCTCCAGTGGCAGAATTACACAATTCTGGCACTAAAAATGGTTAACACTCGTTTTTCCTTAGCTCCTATCCTTAGATTATTTTATGACCCCCACTGACTATGATTTAAACTTCTGCAATGAGTATCTCTCATTTTCTGAGCCGATTCACAAGTTGTCAGCAAGCAAATCCTCTCCGTCTGATTCTGCACGACAACGAGTGACAAGTTCGTGTTCATGCATAACCACACTTTGAAATCCTCTCAATAGCAGAAGTCCCTAATAATCTTTACTTTACTTTGTTTTATTTCTATCTTTCTTCTCCATATTAGCGAGTGTTCCAAAATTTTGTCATTGGTTCAAAAATCACCACTCCTCATTCATTCCTTTAATTCATTCACACATCACTCACACAACCTAGTCATACTCATTCACACCCATGCTGTTAGTGAGACATGCACCGATCTAGTTACATAACTTCATGCAACATGCAAAATTAAAATTCATTCAATGATAACATAAAATTCAATGCAATATGTCCCACCTTGCCACATTCGAAACAGGCTCTAGTCTCTTTTGTCCTAGTTTTTTTTGTTCAACACCACCATCTACTTGCCCTTCTGCAGGTAACTCTTCATCCCTTTGTTCAATTTTCTCCAAAAAAACATCAATCTTACTTGCACTCTCATCAACAGTATTTTTAAGTTGTTCCAATATTTCTACCATTGCCTTCGCCTCTTGCTCTTGATCCTCCTGTATACTCACTACCTTTGCCCACAACTCCTCCTGTTTTACTTTGATATTTCGTTGACCCTCGTCTAGCTTTGCTAATATCATCATTCCTTGTTCAATTCGGTGTCTTCGTTGCTCCTCCATTTCCACTTTCCGTGTCAGTTCAATATCCATGACCTTTTGTCGTTGTCTCTTCTGATACAACTTATATCCCCCTTTAAAGATTGGTATTAATATCACCACGGATATTATGGCCACTCCAATGTTTGCTATTATCTCACCAAGCCTTTTAAACAAAACTTCGACAGGTTTGTCATATCCGCTGCCTCTTACTGCCGCAAGTACAGCTATAGTCAACATAGCCAATCGTTGTTCATGACTCCCAGGTATTCGGTTCCTTACGACGGCTCGACAGACTATTATTGCCAATATTGGCGGAGCAATCACCGACAACCCCACACAGACAACTTGCATTATTTGTTCCATGTTTCCTTCCACTCTGCACGTTCTTTATCCGTCCATTTCTAATTTTGACTCTATATCACTATCGTTCATATATTTTATACAGCTGTAAATATATAGTCTTTCATTTACCACTAGCGTTTCTACTTACTTATCGCTACTAATTTAAATAATATCGGCATAGACTTACATAGAACTAACTAATGTTAGCTTATCATCTGTGGACTTGCCACTTCTTATTTAAGCCTACCGTAACTAAGAACTTCCCATAGGATCCACTTCGTTATTTTCTTAATCTAGTCACTTTACCCTATGTCGACATTGATTTTATATCAAGCCAACTACTTACTTACAACTTTCAGTTTTCCTATTCAGCCCTAATTCCCTCGTGGAATAACCCTAATTCCCTAACGGAATTCTAGACGCGTCGATAATCATCATTACTCGTAAATAAGGCACACACAAAACAACAGCGCTTTCAAGTGGCAAATTCGTTACTTGTTGAGCTGGACTTCCGTCTCTTTCTCTCCCACGGTCGCTATTTATTCTTGCATGAGCTGGACTTCGGTCTCTCTCTCTCCCACGATCGCTATTTACTTTTGGCATGCGGTGCAATTTCTTGCATGCTTGTGCAATTACTTGCATGCTGTGCAATTTCTTGCACTACGCGCACGAATCCTCGATATCTTTTTATCTTCATAAGTGTTTCTTAAAACTTCGTCGGCTCCCTATGCGCATTTCAAATAGTATATTCATTCTGACGTTTGTGCCCAACCAACCTTCCACTTTACTCTACCCAATTTTATATCGTGGTAGTCCATCCAGATGCCACCATCTCGTTACTTGTCGTTCAACCTTTTTAAGAGTCTTCGATTTTTGCGTCGCTTAGTACTACCTTTCCCTCGCCTTCGAGGCTTCATACAGTCTTTTGTTGCATGACCCCAACGCCTGCATTTGAAACATTTTAATTTTGCTTCGGCAATTAGTGCAGGTGTCGTTTCTTCTATCGTTTTCTTATTTTTACGTTCTTCCGTACACTGTGTGTTATAGTCCATTACACTCTCGCGTAGTTGCATCCAAAAACTGGTTATTTCATCATACCAGTCCGTAATGGATGCTTTATTTAACATCAAATATAAACCGTTCTCGATTTTAGAACTTACTGCAGCTTTTAATTCTTCACTAAACGAAGTTTTCTGTGCTACTTCCTCCCAACTGAGCTGTACTTGACTCAGTATCGCTTGCAACTGATCCGCAGGGTTGTCTTGCCAAGACCATGACATGCCTTTTAATAATGACGTGAATTTGTTTAAGCGCTGTCTCTCTGGGATCCTATAACTCATCTCTATCCACTTGTAAAATTCCTGTAACGGGTTCATATTCTCCCTACCCGCAGCTGCAACTAGTATCCCCTGTGCTTGTCGCCTAGCACTGGGATGATCCTCTAGTTGTGGTCTAATTGCATTTAAGATTAGCGTCGCCTTTTCCTGCGGCATTTCTTCCGTTAGCTTTCGAGTAATAGTAACCCAGTCTATTTCGTGCCCTGGTATTAATGGCATTACAATTTTTCTAAGGGTGCTAACCATTAACAGATCCTCCGTTTCTAGTTCATCATTACTACTCGTCTGCTTTAGGTTTCCCTTTTTCCTAATCGCATTTTCATCAGTAATTTCTGCTGTATTTACCTCTGACTCGTCATTACCTACTTCCATGGCTCGTACAGTCGCTACGGCTTCTGATAATTCACGTGGACCTGAATTTCCGTACGCTTCGTACATCCAGTTATAAAATTCTCCTAAAATCTTCGACTCTTCTCTAAACTCTACCTTAGCCAGGCTTATTAACTCACACAATTTCGCCACTGCCTCGTCGTGTTGTCCTATTTTTCGCATTACGGTTTGTACTACTAGTGTTTCATTTGGCCACACTACCCCTTGGGTCATTGGGCTTATAGTCTTAACCCACTTCATCTCTTGTCCCGGTAATAACGCCTCTACCCCGTTAATAATTCGCTCAGTAATCTCTGTTAGCTCAGTCCCCGTGTTAACTACTTCATCGCCGGCGCTTAACTCCGGTGCTGGTACACTACTTGGTGCTATTGCCTTCTCATCTTCTGGCAATTCTACCCTGGGCACCTTATATCGTTCACCGATTTTAGTCGCATGCATTAATTCACCGTTAGTCGCGTCGTCATCAGTCATATCAACATTAGTAATTACCTCAGACGTCGGTGTATTTTTTTCGCGTTATCTTCTGCTAACATTTTCCTATTACGCCCTGCTTCGCCTTTTCAGCGTCCTCTATGACCGCTTGGCCTCTTTCCAGCGCAGCATTTATTCGTTGCCTGTTTTGATCCTTTTCCGAGGTCATTAGGTCCTGAATTTTTCCTCGATTTGCCATGATTTCACACCTTATAGCCGTTTCGTTTTACTCAAGTTAATTATCAGCAACTTTTATTCACCTTAAATCTGAAAAGTACTAACAGATATGGTTAGCATGATGGGAATCATGAAATTTTGTCAACTTTTACCGTTACCTCGACCCATCACAGATTATTGTTTTACCAGCTACTTTATTTACCTCGTTCGCTCTATCGAGTTCACAAAAAAACCTAAGCTTTTATTCGCCTTCGGCATCGTTTTTTTTTCTTCATGAAACCATTATTCTAACTCTATGCTATTCTATCAACAAACGTTATCGCTTGACCTCTCTCTCCATATTCGCTGACCGAGGTTAGCCCTATTAAACGTAATATGCCTCAAATTGCTGATTCGCATTCCTTATTTGCGTTAAAAATTTTAAAACCGAGCATGATAATGCTTCACTCCCTTCTCCAAAGAAAAATTGCTACTTTTTCTTTGCGTTCAATCCCTATTTTCCTTTGCTGGACTTGCTAACTCATGAGCAGAAGTGCATTAGGGGGTACATAAAGTTCCGCGGTGCCTCTCAGCAACCGGCAGCAATCATTGGGAACAAGTTTTGAGATTGGATAGCGAATTTCAGCTCCCTGTGCTGACTTGCAGCTTCACCCTCTTCTGCTACGGAACTTGCTTCTGTTCATGCTTTAGTCATCCAGTTAGTTGCTAGCGTTTTCTGCCAATTGGTTCGCCCCTCAGCTCTACTCATTCCACACAAGGTCTCAAAAACCTATAATGACGTTCGTTTAGTCTCAACATAAGCTCAAAAGTACTCAGTTATAACTTTCAACGTTCAACAACCAATCATGTCTTATCGCTAATTGTTCACAGCTGTCGCGCGGTGCTAAATTCCAGTCATTCGTTTCTATATGCTTTCCTCTCGTAACCTATCATGGTTTTCAGTTACTTCAGAACCGTACTTTATGGTGAATTGCATTCGATTAACTGGGCATTCGCACGTGCTATCTCAATTTTTATCAGCGTGTTCTGGTTATAGACACGCGAGCAATTACAGTTTTAATTCCGTAGTTTCGCATGGCAGGAGTTTCAACCTGGTTAAAACCTTGCATCTGCATAACCACTTCACAATTCCGTAAGGTTGGACCACAACTAACATTTTGACATCGGCCTTATTTAGCATTGACTCTTTACCGATTGCCCCTTTTTTCCTAGCTTTCCTGGGGGACACCCAGAGCTTTAGCCAGCGCGAGGGTCTCATTCATCTTGAGCGTCGTAACCCACAAGAATGCACAGGATCAGCCCGAAATCTTCTGAATGCGAGACCTGTTTATATCTCGACTTACATCGTCAAAGCTCAAGGCTACCCTACCGCCATCTTCGCAATCTTAGCCATAGCCAAACTGTGATGTTCCTACGCACAGGCAATCTAATAACTGCGTAGCGGGTACTAGCGACGATGTGATCGGGTCCCGTTCGACCACAAGACCTCCGCATGGGTGTCCATCTTATGACCCACAGGATCCACATCCCCAGCGTATTTTGGACTAACCCACAGCAATTTAAGACTAAATCACTTCTATATAGCACGATCGCCAACCTTTTACTCATTACCCTCATTTGCTATTAGAGGTTTAGTATACAAGACATATCACCTTCAGCCTAATGACACTGGTATCCTTGGTTAACCAACGGCTGCCCTATTTACGATCTTATTACTCTATCGCCTGGTGGCCCCATCTCGCACAAGCTTTCATTACAATGCTAATTTCAAGGTTTACTCACAATCGTTATCCTAGAGATACTTAAACAGAAATAACCAGAGCGCCTCTGCGGCTGAGCTTACCATCGGCCCAAGGCCTTCGCTGGAAACGAAACTATAAATTACAAAAAATGCTTAACAACTTAAAGTCGCACAAAACTATGCGCATGGATATCTTCCCATTTAATTCAGTACGTTTTCAGTAATTCGGACCAAGGCTTACCTACATCAATTTTTTCTGTGGTTTTCACCTGCGTCCTATTACTTAATTAAGGTTCCCTTCACACATTGAAGTCCTATTCGATCAGTGTATTGATTGTTTCTTACTTCATCGTGTCGACCGACGCGCTTTCCCCTGTGGCCTTTAACAGCACACAGTCCTGGTGGCGCCATGACACACTCTAAAACCAACGATTCCTAGTGCAACCCGCACTCACCCTCACCGCCGTATGTTCTCCCCCTTCGACGATGAGAGGAGAAACACAGAGGGCAGGATAGGGGTATGCTAGGCGTCCAAGAACCGATGATTGAAGCGTCATGCCCTTCGAAAACCACCGGGTCGGCAGAGGGTGCTGCCCTTCAGGGTTGGTCACCTACTGTCCCTCCGGCCTTGTTGAGCTTGTGCTCTACCGTGTTGTGCAGGATGCGTGCATTCTTCTATCTCTGTAGTGTAAGGTGTTTACTAGTGTCACCTTATTTTTAATGCGCACACTAAATTTTGTGCACTCCTAACCGTTATTGTTGCTACAAGGCGTCCCTCAGCATGTCCCAGGCTCGCGACTTCTGGCCTGGCGCCTCGCTGCTCGTCTCGGGTCTTCCGCCTTGTATCCCCTAGAACAACTTTGCCCTAGATCCAATCCTTTCGACTGCTAACTGAGTTGCCCATAGCCCTCGTGGTCAAACTGTAGCAAAACTTTTACTCAGGCATATCCGGGCTACAACCGCGCATGTTACGCTACTTTCTTACTGTTCCAGCTTCCACAAGTGGACTCCCTGTCGTTCCGCAGTCGCTCAATCTCCATCAGTTTTTCACCAACATTTCCATTCTCCACACGTCCACAATCGTCCACAATCGTTTCCAAACCACCACATGATCTCCAAGTGGTTGCCGCGTTGGTTCTCCGGATAAACCGTGGAGACCTCAGCATTCATTCCTATGACGTCAACCTGTTCGGAAACTGTGTCCTCGCACACGTCTCTATTTCCTGTCCACAACCGCTTAGTCCAAATGAACTCCGCGTCACCTCCTCCTGCGCACCTTCCCTGTTGCTTCCACCTGCTCCTCCTGCTACGCTGCATATCGAAAGACAGGTCAACAGCAAAAGCGACATGTTCTCCTTTCGCTGGGATGCGCATAACATGGCCAACCTCCTACCAACGATTTTTGCTGCCTGATTCATGCGACGCCTAAGCGTTTTTATATCACAACTCTTGTTCCAGAGTAGCTAGTAAAATTTCGAAAACGTTATCGTTATCTGTACAGGGGTGTCGTGTTTCGCTCACTATTTACGCTCTCTTGCATTAGCGGTTAACTAAATAACCCTGCTACGAACCCGCAATTAAAATACGTTGACCAACAGGTCGGCCCCTCACTAACCTGTACCAGGGGCAACACCCTATTAGTTATTCACCTGCCGCGCCACCCGTTCGTTGCCCGCAACTTTTGTTCTACTTAACGTGGCGACCGTCCGTCACTAAAACGCTCTGGTTGCGACTGCGACCTTACGCCGACCCGCGTCACTTCCTGCACCCTTTCGTCACAAATACGCCCTACGCGCAAAACATTGTCGCTTGCAATCACTGCCCACTGCTTCCATATTCTCAACGCGACACAACGCGTGCCGTTTGGGTCGGTCAATTACTTCCGCCCTTTCGTGACGCGCGCACCCGCGGCTCGCATTCGCTTGACAATTTTCACAGACCGAAGCGCAACGTACTTACAGCGTTTTTCCATCGGCTCATCGCTACCGCATCCATCTCGCCGCGCGTAGACCTTCTACGCTTCTAAAAATGCTCGGACCAGAGGTTCGAATCGAATGGGCAGGTATAAGATTATTCCCTAACCGTAGTTAACCGTTGAACGCTAATAGTCGCGTATTCGAATTACCTCCGTTTACGCCTTAACTTCGACATGGCCTTCTAGCTACACTAGCTCCTTGGAGCCTTGCGAAATTTCGTTATAAGGCCCTGCACACCGTTACCTGTTACTGCGGCACTTAATTCATGCTGTTACTGCGGCACAAAACTATCCTGAATTTTCTCGGTACTCAAACAGCAGTAACAAATTTATTTAAATGCGATCATGATAAACGATGAAATTACCTCTGATGCTGTTATCCAAAAGGCACCTCCGCCCCGGTTGCCCCCCTTGTGAAAGGTCAGGGGGGCAATGCGCCCGCTCTCCGGCGTCTCTGAGCAAGCATCGAACAGACACACATGACAATCTATGCATTAAAAGGCTATAAAGGGGTGGAAAATCATCAGCGCTGTTGTCGGGTTGCTGCTCTTGTTT
>JGI24158J21664_10014253_pt1 | contig 10448 bp, 6 predicted proteins | sample Ectturendosymbi3_FD_21664 | JGI IMG/M metagenome (IMG submission 21664)
GGTTAATCGAGGGGCCGGTTAATCGGGGGCCGGAAAATCGAGGATGCACTGTACTTTGTTTTTTTAGTGCTGATTTTCATTCCAGCTTGGTTGCATGCCGCAGAAATCCAATCAAGTGCATGTTGGACGCCCTGTTGAGAAGATGCTATAGCAGTACCAAATCATCTTCAAAAAGGAAATGGTTGATCCTGCCAAATCCAGCACTGACATCTTAGTCAACTCAGCTGTGCCTGTCTACCCAATTCATGTAGGCTATGAAGAATTGTGATACTACGCATCCTTGCCGGAGATGCCAACACCCACAATGAATGGTTAGATTGAACTCCACCCACATGGACACAAATGTCTGAGCAGGAATACAATGACTTGACGGCCAGTAGCAAGCTGTTGTCATGACCATACTTGTGCTGCACTCCCCAAAGTTAGTCTTGAGGTTGACAAAACATGCACAGACATCTTTGCCATACTCCAAAGATTTCTCTAAAATTTGGTGTGTGGAGCTACAGCTAGGAAGAAAACCTCCAGTTTGGGTATTCTCCAGTTTTGGTTCAAATATTTCACATCTTTTTCAAGGCACTTCGCATAGAGAGATACTTTGTAGTGTGTGCAATCTTTCCTATCTCCCTTCATGTGTATGGGGATGATCACCCCGGTTTGCCTATTTTTCAGTTCCCTTACAGAACACCACTTGACACTACACGAGTAAGCAAAAGAAGTCCATCACTGTCCAAGGCTTTGAGCATTTCAGACTGGATTCCATCGCAGCCTTCTTAAGCTTCAGTGATTTGAAAGTTAGTAAAACTTCGGCTGTAGTGATGGTATTTTCCTCACCCAAATGCACCTCCTGTGTGTCTGATGATATGGGGGTGATCAGGTTCAAAACATCTTTAGAATTCTTCATCTGCTAAGGATGTCCTCCTCATTGCTGTGTAAAACACCATTTTGGTCTCTGATAGATCAAGCCATAATTGATTTTTTACCAGGGACATGCCAGATGGTTTGTCAGAGCACTTTGTTGGCTTGCCAAAAATTGGAATCTAGTTTATGCCTGAAAATTTCCTGAGATTCCATTTGACTTTTCACCGTATGCCCTGTGGACTTTTACTTCTCAGTGTAACGTGCATGCGAAGAAGATTCAGTTTTGTTTGAATCCAGGCCTGTAGGCTGCTTTCTTTCGTTGAATAGGTTTTTCACTTCCTGGTTTCACTATGGTGTTACTTTTCTGCCTGGTAATTTTATGTTAGATCACCCAATGGTGTCAACACTACCACTACTGATTTACTTCAAATTTGATATACAGGTAAGTTGTGCATAGAAACGCAAAAAATTCAAATGTCAGCAAAATCCTACCAGTAGTTTCAGAGATTTTGGTCTTTGAAATTGAAGCTAGGAGGTCTTGCTTTAAGATCTAAAAAACGATACTTGCGTCCTGCCCATCCTTGTGCTCAACGATAATGGCTGGGTGCAAGCGAACGCTACACCCGCCATTGACTTGCCATCAGTGGAGCATTAATTGCAAAAGCAGCCTTGTTGCCATAGTGCAGAATAAGCGGAGATGGGCGCCCACAGACCACTCGTGACACTCAAACTCAAAAGGAAGTACAAAGCGAGTCTAAATGAAACTTTCCTTTGTTGTTTAAAAATATAAAAACATCCAAATGCATTTTTCACTGATAAAATTGCAAACGTGTTGTGTACATTTTCAGGATGTCCATTGCAAGGATAAAACATACAGTGCAACCTTTAATTGCACATTTCCATATAGAAAGTCCTAAGCCAAATAAGTTTAACTTTTGCTTCTCCATAATAATGAAAACCTAAATGGCGCTGTTCCGATGTTTTAGACATGAAGGATAAGCAGCAATCCAAAATTTGGCTTGTTTGTTAATCTGGCAGTTATTTAATTATTTTCCTTTTATCTTGTTGCATATATGATTTGTGCACAAATTAGTCTTCGCAAAAGTGACATACCTGAATCAATTAGCAACTTTTTTTAATGGGAAATCGATTTCACGTAAATATATGCAAACCTCAGTCCAGAAATCTTACTCAAATAGAATAGATAAAAGGCACTATCATGATCTCATGGCATATTTTTTATGATTAGTGCACGTATAATCTGCTACCTAATGCTCCTAAAGTGTAAGATATTCTTGGATTTTGGTAGGTTTATTACAGTATCTTTTCCGGTAGAAGATACTTTTTGAGACGTTAATCAGAAGACTTTTTTGACTCATTAGTTCGGTTTGTGAAAATGTGTGGTTGAAATGACATCATGATGTTGTTGCATTACTGTTCAAAGTGGGTGTTGAATTGTTGTTTGACCAATCCTTTGTTCTGGCCTGTTTTGACAGAGTCCTTCAAGATGCACACTGCTTTTTTTCTTGATGACTTTTTCATAACAAAGTATAAAGTGCTGCGCGATAAATATTTTAAAAAGTTTTAAAAAGTGCTTTAAGGCTGAAAGCAAGCATGATTTAGGATTTTGCTCCCCACAGTTACAATTATCTGTAGGTTAGAATTGCAATCAGCAAAGAGATTTTTCATGGAAAAAATATTTTGTTTTCAGGCTGTTACACCTTTGCTTGTGGTTCCAGCTGACACAGCTCTGCGATTAAAAGCCGATCTTGATTTTGTTGATGATGCAGACAACCATCGAGTAGCAGGAGATGAATGGCTATTTGAAGGGCCAGGTGGGAAATTTTATGTTAAGATCAATATCTTTCTATGATAAGAAGAGCATGTCTGCTATGTGAAGTCAGAAGCATTTTGTATTCTAGCTTGGATTACAGATGTAGCCTGACTAGTCTTAGATGAATTAAAGAGGTCAGAAAAATGATCTTGTGGTATGTTATTTGACGTGTTGCACTATGTGTTATGATCATAAAATTTGAGTTCAAAATCAGTAACTTCACCTTTTGTAATTTCATTACCCTTTTCTATTTTTTTGGTTTTAAAATTAATGAAAATTCTTGCTTGTATTTCTGATATTTTGCAGTATGTTAAGTTTCTTGGTAATTTGATAATATTTAATAAACGAAAGCAGCATGTTTCACGAGTATCCAGGAAATTTCTACGAATCTTTAAATTTACTTTTACGTTTCTGCACTGTCTTTATCAAAATGATCACTATTGTTTTTCAAAAAGGTTTGTTTTCGCTTCTCTTTGCTAATATGCTCTTGTAGTTTAGGCAGAAAATATCCAGCAAAAAGGTGAATTCCAGGTATCTTTGTCAAAAAAATTTTTAAGATGATATCATTCATGAATATTCTCATCAGTTACGCTCAATTTTGAGCGCTAATATTGCTTTTTGACCAATACCCTTGCTTTATATGTGGCTAGCTGCTCACATATGGCACATGTCTAGCCTTCATGGAAATTTTAAATACGTGTTTCTTCCATTGTTCCTATTTCCATCCTAGGTTTCATGGCACAAGTACACTTGTGAAAAATCCGTTTTATTGAGGGCCTTTCAACGATTGCCACCTAAGTTTTAAGAACTCAGTGTGCTACTTGCGTTATAGGATTTTCCAGCAATTAGCTTGTTTTCATTTCTTAACAATAGAGTGATGCTATTGTGAATACCCGCATTTCAGTTTGTTTGAACTTTATTTTGATACGTTTAAAACTTTAATTGATGCAAGTAGAGCTTTTAATTTTACACGTCTTTTACATTAGTTCGGATGACAAATGTGGCGTCGATCAACTCCTTGTAACGTCTTCGATTTCTCTGTCTTGACATATACACTTGTGTGACAATGAATTGATTCCAATAAATGTGTGCCGAAAAATTGTTCTGAATCTGAATGTTGAGCTTCGACCAAGGCACTGGACACCATTCAGTTAAGGTTAAATTTCACCGAACATTCCACTCAGCAGCTCATTAACTGTTACTTGGAAAGTATTCCTAACTGACATGGTATCTGGATCTATGAGTATTGTAGACAAACCATTGCAGTTACTGCATTAAATGCTGTAAATTTTTATTTGTGTTTTTCATTCATTTGTTGTACAATTTTCCTGTACATCTCAGCATGGTTCGTGTTGATAGGAAATTTTAGCAACTTACGGTCATTTCTAAGCAGGTGGTACTGACAAGCTGCAGTTGCACAAACGAGGTAAAAATATAACGCACCCAATTTTTGTCTTCAGGAACGTACGTACCAAGAAAAGAGGTTTCCGTGGAGGAAACCATCAGAGCAACTATAATCAGGAAAAATCAGGCAATCAAACTTCGAGCGAGAAAAGAAACAAGGGATCGTGACAATAACCCGCGCGTCACTGGTACTGTTTGAAATGTGCTGATTAAGATTGCTGCTTTACTTGTTTTTTGTCGCAAGTTTGAGATGACATTAACGATTGTACAGTAGTGTTGTTGCTTTGCCAGGTGAGGAATGGCTCATCAAAAAAGTAGGCGCTTATCTTCCAGGCGTCTATGAAGAAGTTCTGGAAATAGTTGATGCTTACGTTTTGACAGAAAAGGTAATTTTTAGGGGCAACCAATTTTTTGACTTGAAAATTTATAATTTTTATAAATTTTGACTTTGTTTTGACCCATTAATTTCCTGCATTCGCAACTGATATGCGGAATACAAAACATATATTAGAAATCAAACCGGTAAGTTTAAAATCTTTAGTCTGTTGAAATGAAACAAAAATCAAAGTGTGAAAGACCCAACGAAACTACCAGAGGTAACAAACCATGGACGAAAATCAATCTGAAAGCAACGAAGGAAAATATTCAGTGTCAGTAAATATCCTGTGGTCACGGAGGAGGTTCTGCATTGTTATACTTCAACATTAAGTACTGCTTCACATTATTGCCTTAAGTTTCTATATGCATAATGGATTGAGCATTTACCAAAGAAAATACTGTAAGAACACGTTTCTTTCCTTACTACGCGTAGTTAATATTCAATCGTCCAGTAGTGAACAACATTATTACGGCAGAAGTCGCAAAAACCCGATGTATTTTAGAATTGCAATTAAACTTGCAAAAGCACATCAATATCTGTTGTTGTGGCTGTAATGAAGTATCGATGAATAGAAAATCTGTGCTGCAAGAAAATTTGTACTTAACGAAAAATTTTGACTTTTTTTGACCTAATAACTTCGGAGTCGCTCAGGAATCAGCGTGAAATTTGGTTTGTGGGCGTTTCAAAAACTTTAAAAGGCAAAGGCAGAAAAACTTGATTTTATTGACTTGGTTGCCCGAGTAATTTTGTTTCCAATAGTTTGCGTTATACGTTGTGGCCTTTCTCTTCCTTCAGCAAACCATAAAGGGGCAAAGTTTGAAACCATTGAAGGCGTTCTAACTGGTGGAAACTTCATCCCTAAACACCAAAAAAATTCTCCCGAAGCATAGGCGTTGCGTTAGCAGTCTTTTAGCATAATTTGACCTGATTGTTAAAACTGTGTCATTTCAATGGAAACGTGTTTAAACGCAGTTGTTGGAACCAATTTTGAATTTTGTGCAACCAGAATTTCGCTGACTGACACTTCATTACATGGGAATAACAGTGCAGTGTGTCGTAGTGAAATACCTTTTACTGTGTATTGTTACAATTCGATGCTCTTTTGTATAAGCAGCATGAAATTTGCAAATGTTTAGTGATAAATATCGAGCTAATTCTTGCACAACGACAACGTAACGTGATTGAATGTTGACACCGCTGCTTTCTGTGGTTCTTATAAGCACAGATCTTTAAGCAAATGTGTGTCTTTAGAGCAAAGAACTCGTAGTGCAGCGTGCAGGTGAATACCATGTGGTATTTTCACCTGAAGAAGGAAACTGTTGGTCTATAGATTGGAACTGACAACTGGAAGACATATGTTGTTCGGACTTTCATTTTGCGACACCAAAATACACTACGTTGTTCTGAGCAATTTGTTCATTTATAAAGAAAGGAATGTTTGCTCATAGTCGAAATGGTTTCAGGTTGCACTCCACATGTCAGCCACCCGAACGTTCACAGATTTCCTCGATGTGAAAAGAAAGAATGGTGAAGAATGGCTGATAACGATGGCCGATACAGAATCACATATTCCAGATGTACACGAAGAGGTAGAGCGCCTGTGTGCTATCAAACGACCTCTGTTTTGCAACCACAAGCCAGCGTAAAACATACGTATAGCTGTTGCTGGGTTCTTTCATATTCCTTCTCGTAAATTTGCCTGACGAAGGTTAACCTTTAATGCTTTTTCCTTTGCCTTCTCCATTCAGAGTATCAACGTACATTAGTTCTTGAACAGTGCTCGCGTTTCTGTCTTGCGTTTCACCTGGTTTTCTGTGAATGAGGTCCGTAGTTAACTGCATTGTTAATGTACTGCTGCAGGTAAAGGGAATCGTTAATGTCACTACATTAACCAGCCGCCAATACTGCGTGATTGTTAATCCTGTTGGAGCTGACGGAAAAAATCAACTTGGAAAGAAGAAACTGATCAAAGGCGAATCGTCATTTTTTATCAGGCCTGGCGAGCAACTGGAGAAAGGCATACAGGTTGTTTACTGTTCGCTAAATGTTGCCCGAAGTCCACGTTTTTGGAAGAAAAAGTAAATCCAGAAGTGTGTGTTTCTGGTATTGCCCGCAATGATTGGGTGCGTGAAGGCTGATCGTGGCAATACGAGGTTGGACAGAAGTGCCGCACGCTTATTAAGGCCTATTCATTGTCGTTATTGTCGCAGCTTTCGTTTCGTACAATGATTGTTCTCTCCATTCAGGACGTATACGTTCTTGGCGAAGACGAAGGTCTGATACTGAAAGCTGTTGAAGCGTGCTACGACGAAGAAAATGAGTGTGAAAGGAAACCTGGCGACAAGTACGCTGCTGGACGCATTTTACTTCGTTGGAAGTTTTTCGAGACCGTTGGGCAGGGCGCGCTTCAAATCTAAGCCTCTTGTCGTTGGGTGTTCCTTGTTTAACCGCTGGTTCCTTGCCATCAGCTAACCATACGTTTCTACTGTAGATGGATGATTCGCGGGCCATGCGAGTACGTCCCGCCTGTGGAAGTTTCGGTTCACGCCAAACGACAAGCGATAGCGCTCGACGAGAACGAAGGCATCTACGTGCGGGATATGAAGACCGGGAAAGTATGATATGTGCTTTTAAAAGGATTTAATTTCATTTAATCTTGTTGCGGGCTGCGTCACGCGTGAATGTCCACAGCGTGACAGGCTGGTAGAGCTCATCCTTTCGTTGTTTCCCTGATCCGCTATCGTTTTGTTGGCATCCTACGAGACCGGCAAGCAAAGCTCACGCGCCCGTTGTTGATTCAGCCATCCGATGTGTTAAAGGCTCAAAGCAGACCTGCACAACATGCGGCCCGCGAGAACTTTCCCAGTTGCAGAAAATGTTGCAAAAGCCCGACTTCGAACAAAATGGTCCTTTCAGAATTTCTTCCACACTGTAACGAAACAGACTTTTTCGGCCCGCGGCGAATTTCTGTTGACCTATTCGGTCCTTTGAGCTTTCTTCTGAGTTGTGCAGGCCTGGCTTAAGCGTTCAAGCCAGACACGATGCTTGTTGACTATGAGCGGGGAATCACGCGTCATACGTAACGATCGACTTTGCTTATACTTGTTTGTTCTCAGATATAAGCGGACTATTCCAACCACTTGAAGCTGTTGTTGTCTTCACTGCACGGTGCCTTTCACATCAGACTTGTTCATTGCCCACATACTGTAGTTTTGCATGTGCTGCATATGTTTGGCCCAACTCAGCAATCGAGTTAGTTTTGATGGAAGCGTGCTGTCTGCAATGCGCTTCATACATTGAANTTAATCTAAGCTCACCCACAATATATCNTCAGCACTCAATGGACCTTTGAAAATTAGCAGTGTAACCTCGTAGTGTACACCAAAAGTTTCAGTATTCGTGGACTTGTAACGTCGCAGTCAAATTTTCTGATTCGTAAGTTTTGACCCTCCCTGCGTATTTTAAGTTGATTTGACGCCTGATCTGCAACGCAGCGTGTGGTGCACTTAATGGTCTTGACAAAAGTAAGCCACACCACTTCTTTCCACAGGTTCGCAGTGTCTGTGGGCGCACCTACATGCTAACTCAGGATGAGGAGTTGTGGGAGAAACAACTTCCTCCGGCAGTTGAGTCTTTGCTTGGAGATGACCGAGACCCGCTGGCCGATCGTGGAAGGCGGGGCCAAGGTAACATTGCTTTTGTTGACGCTTAACTTACTGTGCCAGAGCGTACTTTGGAAGCTTCTACATCGAACTTTTAGTGCTTGCCATCACATGAATCAATTATAGTTGCCGCGGTTTGTCGGTTCATGAATCTATTTAACTGAATCTTAAATCCTGCTCCTCGCATTTTGGTTTATGATTAACCATTGTAAAATCATTGCCCGAAAACGTGTTTGTAGAACGAGGCAAACGCTTTTATTTTTCGTGCAATTCGCGACTGGAACGCTTGTGATAAACATGACCTCATGGGCGCCAGCACATGATGTTGTTGTGTCAATTGATACTGAGACTGCGCACCCGAAACCTGGCTATGTGCAGGGCTGTATAGCTGGCGGATTCAAGCTGTTGAGCGCTGAATTATTGCTTCATGCAGCAACAGAAATTCGTGTCTGCTTTGTGCCGATGAGAAAAATCGGGAAAATGCGTCGGAAATTGGCTCTCCTATCTTAAATACTTGTCGTTTAGTGCTCGTTGCACCATACGACGCGTGATGTTTGCTATCATGGTCGAGAATCAACGATGTTGTTCCTCATACTTCGAAAGCCACAGTTTTGCCAGAGGTCAACAGGCGTTTGCGGCCATCACTTGATTAGGCAAGGTTCTCACCTTAAATGTAAATTCCCCGTCATGACGTTATTTCGCGCTTCGCCTTCACACCTTGCATTCCTATCGTGCTTGCGGTACTTCGAGATGCGCGTACTGGTTCCAAGCCTTCCGGAAGCAGAGTTGACAAAGAGGCAGTGACGCAATAAACTTGCGCGAAGTGCAGAAGTACATAGACCGCAACGAATTGGGCCACATCGTTTTTTTCAAGACAATAAAAATGTCACGAAAACCTATTGTCATGGCATTTTTGTGGACGTCCGACCCGGAACTTATAATTGTTAGCAATAAATAAAGTGTTGGTTTATTTACTGTGGCACTTAAAGTATCTATTTGAGTGTGATTGATTGAATGACACAATGGATCTTTTCACATTCCACAATTGTACTGCCTTATAGGTTCTTCTGGAGCTCGTAACAAGACTCAAGTTGTTACTTTTCGTGTTCCCCACAACGCTTGTGTTCAAATTTACGACTACAAGGAAAAGAAAGCAAGGTACTCTAATATTTTTAATACTTTTTGATTGTTTATTTTGAGGATGTTTTCTCAGGTTGTTTGATGCCAGTAACTGTTGTCGGACTAACAAATGTGCTCGTCACTAGGCCTATTTACATGTTCGCGCCAACACGTGCGCTCGAAGTGAGGTGCAGCTTGTTTACATGGAGCTTCAGAACGGCTGGGTTGGGTGTTCTGTGCTGCGGTCCTTAGGCTAGCGGCAACAGCTTCACGAGTAACCTAATTGTTTTGGTCGTTGTAGAGCTTTAAGTTTTCCAGTTTCAAATGACAAACGAAGAACAAGCTTTCTGCAACAGGACTCATGAGGGACAGTAGTCATGGCTTTTCACAAAACCCAGCTTATTAAGGATGATAAAAGATAGAAACGAATCAGGTCAGGACTACCAATCATATCTTTGCACAGGCTACTGCAACGTTTCAGCATGCGTCAGACAAAACAAAGGGATTCACAACTCTGCAGATGCCTACTACTACAACCAATTACAACCAAATATCACAACTCTACTACAACCAAATATCACAACTCTGCAGATGCCTACTACTACAACCAATTTTCTGCCGTTGAAACACGATTAGATCACGTTACAGCAAACATGGTGGACTGCAGTACTTTTTTTTGGGGCAAACCAACACCGTCAACTAGGCCACATAGGCCGTTAATGTTGTTACGTAAATTGCAGCAGCATTTTTCAATGGACAATATTGACATTCAAAATATATGCGCGCTTTAACTTAATCACTTTCTTCGCCCTGTAACTCACCTTTTTGATATTATTCAAAACCAAATTACGTACTGCAGTGATACTGATTACCAGGCTTGTCCATGGGAATGGGATTCCTATGGGAATCCCATGGGAAACGTCCCATGGGATGGGATGGGTCAGCACACATTTGTATTTCCCATGAGATTCAGAAATAGAATGAGAGTGTCAGAATGTCACTGAATTGTCATAATTAGACTATACTTCTGAATTTTAAAGTCAATAAATTTGGTCGTTTTGCATGTCTCTTTGTACATGTAGTCCTATATAGTAGATACCAGGGCTGTGGAGTCGGAGTCGGAAGGATTTTCAACCTGAGGAGTCGGAGTCGTAGAAAATTTTAACGACTCCGACTCCGGGCAGACCTTTTG
>JGI24158J21664_10014254_pt1 | contig 10447 bp, 2 predicted proteins | sample Ectturendosymbi3_FD_21664 | JGI IMG/M metagenome (IMG submission 21664)
TGATTTAATATTTCCCCCTTGAACGTACTGTTTTCTGTTGGAGAGATAAGACTGTATTAGTTTAAGCGCATTTCCTCTTATGCCGTAATGCTCGAGTTTTAGTAGCAAAATAGAGTGATTCACTGAATCAAATGCTTTTCTTAGATCTAAGAAAACCACACATGATATAAGTTTGTTATCGAGATTACGAAGAAGATTTTCGTACAAGTCTGTAATCTCCAGGGATGTGGAGTGGTTATTGCGAAAGCCATATTGTTGCTGACTCAACAAGTTGTTTTTAGTCAAATAATCGTTAATTCTTCCGACGGATTTACGCATAGATCAAATAGGCCACGTCCTAAGGCCCCGCGCTTTTGGGGCCCCGGACAACTCTTTCCTATGAGGACTCTATGTTAACTCAAAATTTGCAAGACTGCACTGGCATAAATTCACAATTTAGCTTGAAACGGGCTGAAATGCAAATGTCTACCCTGGACTCTTGTCAGTAGGCCTACAGTAACTACACAACAATATTGTGCATCTGGGCGTGAGAGAGATGTAGGTCGTCTGTATGAAAGCGGTGTTTAATTGATATTCTATTTTCCATTGACAAAAAGCTCGCAACAACACAAGACCGCCAGGCACTGCAAGCAAAACTCCAATGAATAGCAAGATGGTCAGTACCGAATCCTACGTTTTGGTTGTTTTTCCTAGATTTCCCGCAAACAGAGATTGCTTATTGAAACTCTATATATGTTAGTTAAATCAATTAGAACAGTTTGTCGTGAGCTTTACTGGGAAAAACGTGTCTCCGTTGGGCTTAGTTCATATGGTTAACTGAGGGTGTTGCGAAAATACATTGCTTCTGTGCAAAACATGTCTTCATGCTATTTACCATCGGCCTGTGGCATAGAGCAGCGGGGTCCAACTACTTCTGATCTCCGGGCTATTTTCACAAAAACGAGACAACTCGCGGGCCACGTCCAATAAAATGAAGTATAAAACAACAGATTCACAACAGTTGAAAATAAAAAATGGAAGACAAGCGAGTGCGTCACTGAAAGTGATTGGGTCATTGAAACAAATAAAAATAGCAATTTATTGCAAATCTCTATCAGTAGGATGCCTGTGGCCGAGGCTCCTCTGACACTATTGTACAGAGTTTCGCCTCCTATTCGATTTCTGATTTAGATTTGATTGCTTCATCATAGAAAATGTAGTCTCAAACATTTTGCTGACTAACTTCCAGAAGCTCTTTGCGGTCTTTCCAGAAGCTCTTTGCTAACTTCCAGAAGCTCTTTGCGATAAAAATTATGAATGTCATCCAGCATACTCGTTCCATTTCATCATAGAATTGGGCGGCTATAGGATTCTATTTCATCAAACAACTATATGTATTATATATTGCGTTTGATAAGTTTTTCTACATCTGTAACGTGGTAGTTGTAAAATATTTGTACATTACGTTTTATAATTCGTAAAAAACAGTTTGCATTCCAAGTCCAAGCATTTAAGAACAACTACAAAATTGGATTTTAGGGTAACTTTGGGCGAGTTCCTGGTAATTTTCATGTATTGCGTCATAAAGCAGATAGCTGATCCTGCGTCCAAACGTTGCCAAGAACGCCTCTGCGCTTATGGTTGCCAAAAATGAGAAAGGTAATCAGTTCAGGCTAGCAGTTTTTAGTTGCTCTTGGAACGAAAATGCCATTCAACAAGAGCGAAGTAATTACTTTTTAAGTTCGACCCGCTCGTTAGTTCGGATTGATTGACTTAACTTGCACTTGCCCTCTCCGCACAGATCTCCATTGCACAAGTTCCGGCTCAATTACGAGTGCTGCTGGTATAGCGGTACACTGGCTAATGTCCACCACAGTTGCATACTGTTTATTGCCGTCTTTTTTATTTTCATATAATTAATCTGCTAAAACAGTGGTTGTTAACTGGTGGGAAGTTTCATCCATACAGTGGGAAATTCTTAAGTTACACAATTTCTAAAGACGTAGATCTGATTGTTTAGTCACAAAATTAATTTTCAAACCAACACCGACTTGTCAACTAGTGCATTTTTTGTAATTATTACGTTTTTAGCATTGAACAATATTCAAAAAGTCATAATCGAATAACGGCTGTTGTCGTTAAAGGCAGCCATCGTCGCTAAAGATAGGAAGTTAGACTAATCCGTGGGCGAAATGATATGTAAAAAGCTGATTTCAGTTGATTAAGGTAAAAAAGAACGTAAATTTCGGTGAAGATGATTTTATTTGATGTTGCAACAAGTTAGGTTAACAAGGAACTAAATGACTTCGAACGTACAATGTTTTGCGACGAAATATGCCAGCTCAGTGCTCCCCAACCTTTTTTGTTACGGTGCACCCTTAAAGATGTTTTGACGAGCTCATGCACCCTATTTACTTAAAAGCACTTAAACTCATGCAACCTATTTACTGACACTTGCCCCGTGTCCCCCACGTAATTGCGCCCATGTCTGTGAGTACCCTGGTCTAACTAAGCAAGAACCCTAATTCATTAACTCAGCTACATATTCAATTGATAATGGCCCATCGTCTATTGCTCATAAATCACAAATAATCGTCTATATCAGTGGTTTTCAACTTTTTTGTATTGGTACACACTTTCAAATTTGCTAGAAAACCTGAACACCCTTGCCATGCACTAAAAATTAGTGCTGTAAAAGTGTAAAAAGTAGGGGAAGGTGGGGTACAGTCGACACTTTCTACATTTTCAACCACTGCTATTTTGTTTCAAGTCCAAACAAGCTCAATATTTCTCACACAATAAAGCAACTCTATATACACAATATCATGCCAAAACATGAAAACAACGCCTTTCAGAAAAAATTTTACAATCAATTAAAAAAGGGTGCGTTTTCTGTCGAATGTGCCCCATGGGTTATACCTGACTGGTCAATAAAAAGTTGGATTGCATGCATTGCATCATGTTCACGTGATATTCCATGTGAAGTAAGCACTTGCTGACTGCCTCTCCACTTTTTTCACGTTCTAATTATCCACTATCACTACATGGCAAAACACATTTTCATGATTACCAAATATTAAATGAAACTAGTGCAGTATGCTGAAGTTCATGTTTTACCATACAAAAATAATGTGCTTCTAAGCACATAATAAGCCTAAAAATCCTCAGAGGTTAGAATTATTCTGTACTGCATTCCAAAATACCCCTCAAGGTTCAGCTTGTTTAAACTGAACCTGGTGGCAATATGTCGAGTGTGCCCCATTTTTTTGTCAGATGTGCTCCATGCACACCTAAAAAATTAAATGAAGAAGTATCAATTCAGCTTAAAAAGAATTTAAAATCTGGCATTATCAAACAATGTTGTACTACCTTGACTAAAACGTCACAAAAACTCAGAAAAGAAGATGTTGATTGACGTGGGCAAAACCCAAATCTAAATGCGATTTTGTAAATTACTTTTGGGTGGCAAAAACACAACTTGCTCTGTAACTCGTAGCAACGGCTGCCTATCAAGGAAAATTTCACTTTAGTGCTACGGCTGGTTTTAGACTAAATCACCGTAGAAACTTCAAAGCTCAACGTTTTAAACTTTTTGCATAAATCATAAAAGACTACTGTGTCCTTAGTTCTACTGTGCCCCACCTTTCCCTAAGCGATTTTTATGCTGTAAATGCCACTTTCTTAGCAGATTTTTGCGTGTCACTTCTCAGCATTCCTTAATACCAAAATCGCACCAATAAGCGCTTCACGTTTTTGATCACTTGCCAACAACTTACCTTTGGGAGCAAGGATTTTCTGCTCTTGTCGACATAAAATGAAAAAAAAAACTTAATCAAGGATGCTGATCCTCTTACGAAAACCGCCCTAGAAACAGGGTTATAATCACATTTTTCACTGCTGGCGGATGAATTCCTGCGGAGCAATCACAATAAATGAGATTGTTTCTTGTTTTATTTATAGTGGGTGTTGTACAAACTTCATGAGCAGGAAGATTGACTTTCTTTAATTTTTGCGTTATCTGTGCAGTTTTCTGCGTTGTTGCGGCTAAATGCGCAAAGCCCATGTCAATTTCCTCATATGCAAATGGCTGCACGATCCATGACAGAGAATTCAGATTCAAATAAAGCCAAACATTGCCTTGAAAGTTAGTGGATATTGAGTAACCTTGCTGAGTAAGGAAATCCCGCAACTCTTGCCACAGTTGAAACACACACTCTAACACGTTTCCTCTGGATAACCAGCGTGCCTCAGCATGAAATATAATTTTATTGTGTCTGCTTTCATGTCTTTGCACACGTTTGAAAAGGTTCGATGCTTCTTTGAATGTGAGAGGATGAATTTCTCTATTTTTGACTTCCATAGAAGCATCTCCAGACCTGACCTTTGGTTATATTCTTAAATTAAACTCTAACTACAAATTCTCAATTAATCATGTAGTGAGTTGAAACCTAGGTTTATTTTCGCTGAGACATTTCGGTCTTTTTTCCAATCTAACTTAAAACGTTTCGATCATTTTTTAGTTTATGACATTTTGTATGACTGAAAATGGCATTATGACGAAATTGATTTCGATCATTTTAAAACAACTTCGGTCTGTGACCGAAAAATCGCCCAAAAACAAGTTGAAACACAGTCAAGGGAAATGTTTTTGATCTTTCGAACAACTCCACTATTAGTGCGTTGCATGGCTGCTGCACCGTTGGAGCCGTGTTTCGGGGCTTAGCCTGCATACTCCCGAATGTTGCATTTAAAGAAAGAATAAGTATACGTGATGGTCATCTCACCAACATTACAAATAAGCAGGCGGGAAAAGACAGAAATTCATTCTCCCCGATAGATACGGTATTAAAATGTGAGAAAAATTAACACACTGCGCTAGAGCAAAGCACATATGTTGGACAATTGACTGTGTATGTAGAGCACTGATCTAGATACCACAATCAGCTTGTCATGGTCTGATGCTTACGCAGCACACTTTAGAATGTGCAAAGTCTAGGTTAAATCCTGAAAGTCATTGGTTGGTTAAATGGTTCATTTTGCTAACAGAAAGTTTTTGTAAAAATTATCTCGGGTGCACCGTGCACACTGACTGAAGAGCGCTGTGCCTGCCCACTTTTCAACGAATCATTTTTTTTCCCAGAGGTCTAATGCAGCGCAAAAATGTCGATTGCGACGGCTAATAGGCGAAAATACAAGGACGGTAGGACTTTACATCAGGTAGGACTTTACGTGCNTCCAGAAAGATGGAGGATATCCCGCAAGGGTGTCTTATGCAAGAAAACGTTGGCTAACAGCTATTTAAAACCACTCCAGCTCAAATAGCGTTGGAAAAATGATCACAAGTACCAAGCTAGCAAGTTAAGTGAGTAATTTGAGTCCAAAGAAGGTTGTCTAAATTGTTTCAGCCTGGACGCAGGAGGTGCATTTAACCACGCAAATTTTTCCATCGTTAAAGCATCCTATGTGGTTGCATTTCGCATTCCTGAAGAGAAAAAGCCTCATATTATTGCAGAAACACTGGTGAAAGGTAAAACCATGCCTACTGGATTGCGTTGTGCTTAAGGCCAAAGCACTCAACAAATTGGAATTGGAGAACGACTCACGTTGCGTTTTCTATTAATCAACGCGTCGAGATGCAAACGAAGAGAAAGGAATCACATAAATCTTATTAAAATGAGTAATTCGCCTTGTTTATTGGGATATGATGCAATTGAGTAAACTTCTTGAGTGAAAACCATGAGTGAAATTCTTTAAATTGCTGTTGTTTACTATGCGAAATCTATAGACCACAGAGCTAGTACCTACTATTGGCTAAATAGCGTGCCGTAAAACATCGTCACTAAATACGTCAGGGGGAAATTCAAACTTGGTTATTGGCCTTAAGCATCGTCATAAAAACGTCGTATAACGGTTTACTGAGCACAATAACATCATAGCAGCAGTGCTCACCGGACCACGCGCCTAGGTTTTGCATTGGGCCACGCACTTGATAGGCCCGGCTCTAGGGTTCCATGAGCAACGTCAACATGTGCCAAGGGTTCCGCTTCACTAAAGAGGTTGAAAAACACTGCTGTAAGCTACAAAACGCAATGCCTAAACACACAAGAAGACGTTTCATCAGTGACATGACCCACACAACTTAGCCACTGTGTTTATCGCACCTTCTGATTACAGGCTATGTCTACCCCGTTCAACATTTCGTTGTGGCATTTCTTAACTGCACTGTGCTTTCTCAAATTCAAGTGTGCTGCAGCCAAATCGTCTTTTCATAAAAAAGACATTTCTTGCTAACAGAAATTGTCAAAGAGTGCAGCAAACTCTTTTTTGTGTGTTGCAGATTGACCTGCATTTGAGCTTGGTATTAACTGTTGTTTGCAGTAATTTACATGTATGAGTGAATTGACAAAGCAAGGGCTGATGTTTCGTATTGGTTTGTAGCTAGCAGGATATTAAAAAGAAAGCAATTGCGGTTTTGCTACAGTGCAAAAATAAAAGAAACTTTCATATTTTACAGTCCGCTGAATAACCTGCTCTCTGAAGCCAAGAAAGCATGGCAAACGAGATGCAGTAAAGCAGGAGGTGCTAAGTTGATACGATCAATCATCCCTGGAGCTTCTTCAGAACTTCTGTCAGATATAGACCTTGGAATCGATATTGTCGAGAATCTCGTCCTAACGTTTGAGATTCCTAATTGTGGGGGTAAGTATATAAGCTTTCGATTTGAAACATCTCAGCTTGCGAAAAAAAAGAAGTCGGGCAAAAAGGACACACTTATCCTATTAATATATTATCTGAATCAATTAGTCATAACTTTAAAATTTTTTCTGATTTTGCAATTTCAGTCACGAGTGTATCTTGTGGCGCAGCAAAAACTCGCTGTAATTTGTCTTGAACTTTGAAACAAGGTAGAGCAACACAAACACATCCATCGACAACGTTCATCGTTGTGGAGGTTCCTAGAACATTACTGAATAATATTAACCGCTTTATTTAAGCTTACCTATTGTCTTTCTTGGCTGAGCCCATGAAAACTTTGTGCAAATTTACTGAAGAGATTTCTTATTATTTCTAAGAAACGAATATATTATTATTGGCAAAATGTTAAAGTACTTCAAATCGCTTCATAGTGCACAAACTCCTATACAACCCCACGTCAAAAGTGTTTCCGTTTGCTGATGACTTGTCATTTACATCCACGAAGGGGTGCAACGAGGGGGGAAAGGGGTGTAATCCTCTGTTGCCGTAACACTATGGGAACGCCGAATGATTGTGGGAGACGCCGAAAAGTTCCAACAATGTCGCAAGTACTTTCTTCAGTACAGTATACATTTGCTTCTGAAAGACCTTAAGTTCGAACATGGAGGCGCCAAACTTGCTTCTTGCCCGGGTGCTATCTAACCTCGTAACGCCCCTGCATCCACGAATGTCACCTCCCGATAAAACCTGTTAATCAAAAGCTTTTGCAATTTATCGGTATTCAAATAATATTTATAGAAATTAAATCATGCTATTAGATTCAATTTTGATAGAGACTGACGTATTTGAAATGATTTCTCACAATTCAAAGAAATCATCATTGCAAAATTCTATGTTTCCTTTGATTCCTTGTTATTGAATAACAGAAATAAAACTAAATCCTTTCAATCACTCTTGACCAAACGTACGACTCGCATTCCTTGTTTTTCAATTTCTTGTAACACGAGCTAGAGTTTGAAATCCCACGTAACTGGATGTCTGGTTTCATGAGCTGAGGTACCGTTTTAAGCTTTTCAGTACATTTTCGTTTGTTGTGTTTTCTACATCCTTGCTCATTTTTTAAGGTCTCAAATTGAGCTAAAAATTATTGTTTTGTTCCATCAGGAGGGAACTCTGCACAACCTGTAACAGCCTCGATCTCTATTCTCTGGAAGGTTTCCAGTTTTACGTTGCTGTTAACTACCGTAATACAGATTGCGTAGCGTTGTTGAAAAATTGAGGAACTTGAATGGGTTTGCAAACGATTTTGTTATGGTAGCAAAACAAAGTCCACGTAACGAAACATTCTTTTCATTGGTGTAGTTTTGATGACGTCCCAATAGATGGTTTGGCATAAATCCAACTGCGCGTTCCTAAAGCATACATGGACACCCATTTTATATGTTTCAAATAAATATATGATATTTCATGGAATTACCGCTTCTCATTCATTGTCGAATTTCATGCGGCAAAAACTTTCCTGACAAGGCGAAATCCATTAAAATGCAACGCCTCATGCAGCATGTTTGCAATTCATTGAGGATATTCTAGTTAATGAAAATTACGAAGTTTCTGATGAGAATTTTTTGCTTCCACAAACGTTTTGCGAATCTATATTTTGGTTGTTACATTTTGCTTTTTTAAAAGATCAAGGAGTGGAAAAAGCAGAAGTGGGGAAAAACTACAGAAAACGATTTTAACGTTTTTTGATAGCAAACTTCGCTGACCGGATGAGGATTACAGCATCTAAAAATGATGCAAGACAAACGATCAAAACCAAAAGTGTCATGCATTTGCATTTGAGTTTTTCAAGAAAAAAATGATAGCTTTTAATGCGACAGTGAAAGACTGTGGCTGGCAAGACTTTTAGTTAGCATTTGACAATGCAAAAAATTGTGTTGTAAGCGTGTTACGATTATCAGGATGGTGAAATACAATGCTAATTGTTTGTCACTAGTCACAACCCCGATCAACTTAACGCGTCTGACGTCAGCTACATGACCAATGAACATGCAACCATTAAGTTCAATATCTTTGTTCTTCTTTAAACATTGGCGCTTTCTTGTGTCTCTAAATTATTATGCGATCGTGTTTAATCACCGAATCTCATGTTTTCGGTACATCGTGTGTTTACTGCTGTGTGCTTATGTAGTGCTGACGTGACAACCATTGCGCAAAACTATTCAGAGCAAGTTGTATCTTTTGCCTTACATCCCAATGTTTTATAGTTACATACGTTATCACTTGTTACTTCATGTGACACGTGGTGTTCTCCATTGGCCGACGATAATCATTCATTAGACCTTGAGGTATGCAGCCTAATGCTGTAAAACGTAATTAGTTCATTTACCGATTCTATGAATTCATCTTGGTTCATTGTTAACGTTGTTCATCATTAAATGGTGCTGAGCTAATTCTCAGTATGTTTTCAGGAACAAAACGAAGACAAGACGCAGACGCTTTAGTTGTCATGTTGTGCAGACATTTCACTGTCTGAATAATGCTATCGACGTCGCCCAACTCACAGTTCATTTCCAGATTGGCAACAAGTAACTCACGTGGTTGCAGATTACTTTCAACAGAGAACTTTAAAACAGCAAATACCTCAGTCAAAAACTTTTACACTGGATTTCAAGACTTCAGCAAACGCCAAAAGTCAGGAGAAGCCAAAATTAAAACACAATAGCTGCGAATCGCTGTGTAGTTTCTATTATAATCGGCAACCTTCTCTTCAACTGCTCTGTCATCTTGTTAGCACTTGAATTCGAAGGATTCTTGGTAGATTGAGTTTATTAGTTGAGAAAGAAAGGAATAACTACCTTGCTCATCATCGGTGCCTTCTTGAGATCGTATGCTGTGGCAAGGAGATTCCTGCGCAATGACAAAGCAGAGCTTACGTTAGCTTACAACACAACCCAGGCTTCCTAAGTACATGCTTTCATGGATTCGCAAAAAGTAACAAGTGTGTCACATGGTGGCAAAAAGCATGGCCGATTTTACGGGTCTGTAGACGACCAATCAGGTATCAACAGGTCATAGAGCCACTGGTCTACATCATTTTGTTTCAACGTTTTTTAAGATATTTGAACTAATTCCTAGATACCGATTTCATATCTGATGTCTGTTTTGTCTATCCGTCAGAGTTTTATGTAACAACATATCAGTGGATTTCGGAAATCGTATACATTCATGGAATTATTGCTTTTGTAGAGGTCTAAACCCTCCACAAAGAATATATCGCATATTTGTACTAAGGAGCATTTAGTTTCTTTGCATATGACCAATAGTTGAGACATCATTATTGCAATTGCATTTTTGTTCCTCTATCCTCACATGCGATAAAATGTTATCGTGTATTTATTGACATGCTCGCGTGTTGCAAGCCAATAAGATATCACATCATACTGTATTATCGCGTTGGCGGGTGATGTGCTTGTTGTGGAGGTATTGCGTAAAATCAACATAGTCTCCAAACTGAATTACTTTTCATAGAAAGCAACCCGTTGTAGAGGTTTTCTTGGTGTAGGAACCTATGTTGAGGTTTGGGGTGTTGCCCTGCGTAGCAGTTGCCTGCGAGGAATTACTGTCGTTGCATGCAGAGATGCTATTTTCCCCAAACGCTACCAATGAGTCAGCCTAGTCGTTGTATGAGTACTGTTCTAACTCCCGACTAAAACTGCCTGACATTTTAAGTTGCCAAGCCGAAGCAAGGCGTTTGGCTCTCACCACTTGA